>LUMJ01000136.1_pt1 | contig 26244 bp, 26 predicted proteins | sample 729631 | NCBI WGS metagenome assembly LUMJ01 (sample SAMN03860266, study PRJNA289734) | marine metagenome | biome: seawater column; feature: ocean; material: water; isolation source: Red Sea water column Station 22 - depth 500m | place: Saudi Arabia: Red Sea | collected 2011-10-15 | depth 500 m
TCATCGGTAACAACTACCGGTGTACCAATCGCACTGGAAATCTGTTTCAAGGACATATCGTCCAGTGTGACAGTGCCTGTTTCACTTAAAATCCGGTCTGAAAAAATAACCTTATCGCCCAGATCTTTTCCTGAAAGTTGGTTGATGATATCCTGTCCAACAAGTAATCCTGAAACAGTGACCTCATCTTTACCATAAAAATTGTTTTGAATCGGAATATAATTGATATTCAAATTATCAATAGAATCCAAAGTAGGTAACCATTGGGAACGAAACCAATTTTCTACTAAGGTACCGGTACACACAGTTACTGTTTTCGGTTTATTCAATTTTGGATTAAGGTTCGCCATACCTGCCTGCCACTGTTCCCAGAAAAAAGGCACCTGCCCCACTCCATTTTCCGCTAAATCAGAGTCTTCAAAATACCCAACTCCAGGAAGATCCTGGCCAGTCATCAAAAACCATTCATCACTCAAAAAAACGAATCGACGATCATCTTTTAGTCTATATTTCTTATCCAGACTTTGAGCAAAAGGAATGAATTTTTCAGCATATTCCACGGTTACCGGCGCAATAAAAGGCAAATTTTCCCGATGTTTTGTCAATCCTACTGGAACAATTGATAAAGTACGAGCAATAGGTGAGAATTCATGGATATCAGAAATTGTTTTTTCCAGAAACGAACCATCATTCCAATTGGGGCATAAAACCACCTGAGAATGAAGTTCAATTCCATTTTCGGTCAAATATTCAAATTTTCTTAACAGGTTATCATCTTTGCCATAAAGAAACATTTCCAAACGCTTGTCCGGTTGCGTCACATGAACAGAAATGTATAAGGGTGTCAGGCGCTGGTCTACAATTCGTTTTAATTCCTTCCATCCCATATTGGTCATGGTTATATAGTGTCCATGAAGAAATGAAAGGCGAAAATCCCCATCTCTGAAATATAGGGCATCCCGCATTCCCGGTGGATTCTGATCTACAAAACAAAATATGCAGTCATTTGCACATTTACGAATGCGAAAATCTTCAAATTCCAGGCCAAGATCATCATCATAATCCTTATCGATATGATATCATATTCTTCGATACGGTCTTTATGACGGACACGCAATACAATGTTTTCATCTGATGATTTAAATCGATAATCAATAATATCACGTACCCGAGAACCATCAATTGCTTCGATACGGTCTCCGGGTTTAAGGCCCAACAAGGCACCAGTACTCTTTTCACTGACAGATAGGATTTTCATGGGGCGGAATTTACACCCTTAGGTTTGTTTCAATTTTGAGAATAAAATAATTAGAATTTAGCTTTTTAAGCTGAAATCTAACGGATCAATAGATAGTATTAAATTCTTTAGATCAGCTTCAGGTAAAGCTGTCAGGGGTGGCCTGATATATTGCCAACCTTCATCTTTGCGGTAATATTCAATCAGGCCTTTTAATGCTGAAATCAGAGGATACTTTTGGACAGCAGTTCTAAAGTCATCAATCTTTTTCTGGAGATCAATGCTTTTTTCCTTATCATTATAAAATGCTTCATAAGTCTGTTTTACCATGCCTGGATTTACATTCCCCGTACCAGTGATCACGCCTGCAGCACCTTTTTCAAGTGCCTTGGATAAAAATATTTCAGATCCCGGAAACATACTTACCTGTGGGCATTGTTCCATGATCTGGGACGTATTATCCCAATCTCCAGAACTATCTTTATATCCAACAATATTATTAGGGAATTTTTTTGAGAGTATTTCAACTAAATCAACACTAAGCGCAATGCCGGACAATTGTGGAAAGTTATACAAGTATATTTTTAAATCTTGATTATCTATTCGATTAATTATTTCTGAATAATTGTTCACTAGTCCATTTACAGATGGATTTTTATAATAAAAGGGTGGTAAAACAAGATGATTGAAATATCCTAGCCCAATTGCATGCTCAATCAATGCAATCGTATCTGTGAGGGCGCTGCATCCGGTACCAACCATTACTTTATCATTCGGTACACTTTCGTTTTTAGCCCATTCCAGCAGGAGCATACGTTCCTCGACCGAAAATGAATTCGCTTCTCCATTGGTACCAAAAAGAACCGCGCCATCTATCTCATGATTAAATAACCAATCGAGATGGTGGAAAAATCGATTTTTATCAATTAATAAGTCAGAATTCTGAGGTGTCAGCACAGGAACCCATACACCTTTTAATGCATCCATCCTAAAACCCGCTTTCACTTGTGATAGTCGTCACGTGTAATCCAATTAATATTCGATAATTTTTGATTGTTACAATAAGTCTCATTTAACATATTACGCATATATTATTTGTATGAAATGGGGACGTCCCTCCACGTCCCCATTATTATTTCTTATTATGGTACAGCATATATTTCGTTGTTTCATGTATACCCTTTAAGCGACGTAAATATCGATCTGTAATTTCCGGATATTTATCCTTCACATTCACTAATGGTTTATCGGACCATAGTTCATGCAATTTAACTCTGAAACCACCTCCTCTATTGGCCAATGATAAGTAATAATCCTGGCCAATGACGGCTATGTGCGGCCTTGCCATTTTTTTATTTATGATCAATGCCAATGGGTCAATTGGAATTTCACCATTCAATAAGTCTCGGCCCATTGTCCTGTTTTCATAAGGTTTCCCAGCTAGACCAATCACAGTAGGTAATATATCGACCAACTGGGATACATCATTTCGCACAATTCCACCTTTTATATGTTCTGGTCCATAAATGAAAAACGGAACTTGGTAAGATCTTAGCTTCAAATCATAATCAGAATTAGGCATATGCAATGCTCTAGGATCAGACGTTCCATGGTCACCAAAAAATAAGAAGATCGTATTGTTAAAATAAGGGGCTGTTTTTGCTGAAGAAATATATTCTCCAACCGCATGATCCAGCAGCCTCATAGCATTATACTGTTCTTTAGAATCAAACCCAGCATTAGACGAGACCGTTTTATCTACATCTATTAAATTAAACCCTTCAATATTTTTTGGAATTGAATAAGGGCGATGGTTCGTGGCAGTCTGAACTATAGCAAAGAAAGGTTGAGATTGATCAATATTTTGAAAGGTTTCATGGGCAACTTTGAACAAATCATTATCAGAAATTCCCCAAACATCCAGCCTCGGATAATCCATTTCCTCTTGTTCCATAATTTTGATATCAGGAATATTATTTTTCAAAAGACCCCTCACATTACGCCAACTGGCACTGCCGCCCATGATATAATATTTTTCATACCCGGTTAATGCATTGATTAATGAATATTGGTCCACTATCCGGGGATTACTAGAGGCCGTCTCCACTCTTGATACATCATGGATACCTGTGACCATCCCAAAAACTGATCGTGCCGTACCGACCATGGGGATATAAAAACGGTCAAAGAAAATACCTTCTGTAGACAACTGATCCAGGTTTGGTGTGGCATCCAATGGATTTCCAGATCGGGCCATTCGGTTGTATCCTACCGATTCCAAAAAGATAATAACAATGTTAGGTTGATTTTTGACCTCCCGCCCATACACAGCACGCGCATAGGATAAACGCTTTGAATCTGGTTGCTTCACACCTAATTCCTCGATCATAAGATCATAATATTCCCTTGTCTTTTCTTCATTGAAATCCTCTAATACAAATGAGCGCGTCTCATTAAAGTAAAGAATTGGGTTTAGACCCGCCGCAACAATAAAAGGATCTTCGCTGAAATAGGCATCACTCCATAAGAGTCGGTACTGACGGAAGGTCCCCCACATGGCAAAAAGGAAAATGATTCCCCCCATCGTGAATCCAAAAACCTTATGGCGAAATCTGAATAGGTTAGGTCGGTCATCCAGGAATCGAAATGCACGTTTGATACCACTCCACGTACAGCCAATAATAATTGCCAACCCCAACAACATCCATCCCATAGGGTAAGACTCCCAAGCCATGCTCAATGCAATCAGCGGGTTCTCTAATAATTTTATAGATGAAATATCGAGGCGATGGTCTAAATAGGCATAATTCCCAAAATCAAAGGCATACAGAAAGATGATCACAACTGCGGCTACCCATAAATAAATACGTGCAATTTTTCTTAATACAAAATGCGTCATGGGGTTGAAAATCGGAACCATCAGAGCCAGCCCAAGGGGCAGTAAGATGAAACAGGCCAAGCGGAGATCAAACCGCGTACCGATCCAAAAAGCACGAATCAATTCAGAAGGAGTTCCAGCCATCCCTGATATGAATACCCAAATGAAGGCCAATCGGAACAATAGAAATACGATGAAGAAAGAGAGGACGGCCCCAAAAATGAATTTCATGCGGCGTGAGTAATAAAACAAATTAATGCCCTCAAATTTTAGATTGGACAATGCTAATCGAACTTACGTCATGAATTTTGGAAAGTCGTGGTCTACTCTTCTGAAAGGATTTTTTATTACTAATCCACAGCGAGGCTACAGGTTAATTACATACTGGAGAATATGTTTTCATATCATCACTAATATGATCATAGTACATTTTGTCCGTATCATCTTTCGAATCAGTAATAGCAACTGTTAATTTTTTTCCAGAGAGACTTAAAGTGACTGTTTCACCATAAGTTCCACTTAGAACGTCACCATCTCTTGCCCATGTTTCACTTTCAACCTCATAACACTCGTCATAGTCACTATCATCCCAGTTGCTACATTCATCGTCCATATACATATAAAAAGTTACAGTCGTATTGTTAATTGTCATGTATTCAATTTCTTCACGGTTATCACATCCCCAAGATTCTTCACGCAATTGAAATGTTCCATTAATTGGGCTGTCCTTAGCATCATCTTCACAGGAAAATAATATTATTGAGGAAAGTAGAAGAATTGCTTTTAAAGAAAATTTGGCTTGAAAAATATTATTAAACATTTTTTTCCTTTGGTTTTATTAAGAAGTATTAATTCATATTTATAACATTACACTTTTGAGCAATCTATATCAAGTGAAAATTGCGGCTGTAACAATTTACCGCTTTTCAATTTGAATAATGATTGGCAACCTTACGTTGAAATTTAACTGAAATTGATTTGGCGATCTTCATGATCAGATTATCAATCGATGGCGCAAATATTTCCTCGCGTTTTACCAACCTTTTATACCTATCACTTAAAGCACGTTTATCCCCATCATAGGTTGCCCATTCGTAAAAAAAATTTTCTTTCCCACTCAAATTTCCAGTAAAAATAGTCTCGCTGTTATTTATATCAGTAATTTGATAAGATATGTTCAAAGTTGCTCCGGCACTTTTTTTATAATGATTTACAGTTACTTTCACTTCCCCTTTAATATTTTTTGTTTTTTCGACACCAGTAGAATCCACATATTTTTCTTTACGTATAACAACTTCTTTTTTCTGTTTAATTCCTTCTTCAGAGATTTTTTCCACGGGCCTATGCGTGGTGACTATCGTAGCGCTTAATATGTGATCAGCTCCGGATAGCTGCCCAATTTTGATATAATTGTTTTCGGTGATTCCAGCCTGCACTAATCCCTGCTCATTAAGAATTGCCCTTAACTGATCTCGAGTAATAATCCGTAAAAATTCTTTTGAAGCAGTGCTTTGCTGCATCATCATTTGATTTCGAATAAAACTTGCTAAATTATTATTCCCACTAAACGGCCGAATCAATAGCGTAATAGTAGCGGCCGCTCTTGTTTCTTCATACAATTCTTGAGCATTCTTATAGTTGGCAACAAATTGTTGCGCCAATTTGAAATTGATTGCTGCTTCTTTCTGACTTTTCTTTGCGATATCCTCTCGATATTTCATTCCCTCGGTATAATGATAATCTGCAGCCAATGGTCTGGCTTTTTTTAGTTCATTGGAATAATCTCCAACTGCTAAAGTCAGATTATAATTCATTTGAATTTTAAGAATCGATTTAAGCAATTCAACTTGATTGCCCAAGCTTTCGAGCGCTTCATATTCATAAACTAAATCAGGCCATTTTGAAGTGTCTTCAAGGGTATTAAGTTTAGCGATATTCGATTGGTGACGTTTTACAGCTAGGGGATAAGCTAGTTCAAGTAAAGCTATCCCTTTTTGATTATCCGCTTTTATCTGAAGGGATCTTGATACAGCATGAACGGCAGAATCATAATCACCAATTTGATAATATTTTTTTGCCGACGAATATTCACTATACCCAGGTATAAATATCGCGCATGATGAAATGAGCAAAATCGATGATATTATAAAGAAAGATAGTAGAGTTTTATGCTTCATAGGAGATTTTGAGCGGGCGATGAGAATCGAACTCACGTCACCAGCTTGGGAAGCTGGGGTAATAGCCATTATACGACGCCCGCGTATGGATTAAATTTATACTAGAAAAAACATGTGCCCCAGCGTTTCAATTCCAAAAACTAGTAATATTAAATTCTGATCCTCGATGATAATTTTTTTTTCGATCCGATTGCCAGTTTTATTCCACTCAATTTGTGGCACATTTTTAATCCAAGGGTGTGGACAAATTGTGGATAACTATTTTATTTCACTTTTTTATAGTCGGTATTTTCCTGTTTTTTACTTTTATTCTTGGAGTCTTTATTTTCGTTTGATATATTTGTTCTGCCAACCAAGTCGATTATCACTTTTTCGATTGTCAGCCTATAATTGAACGCTGTTTTTTTAAAACTCCACATACCAAAAAGGAATGATTGTAAATGGCTGAAGCGATTGAACTCAACTTCCCCGTTGGGAAAAAACCCTCTGACGGGATCAATACAATTGTTGAAGAGACTGTTCGTGAACTCACGAAAGAAGTCGACCAACAGGACCTTTCTAATGAAGACAACCCCTATTTAATTGAAAATTATTATGACGGCGATAATCTCGGTGCTGATGTTCTAAAGAATAAATACCTCGCACCCTGGGAAAACCACCCCTATGAATTATGGGAACGACAGGCCACTGCTTTGGCTTCGGTTGAGCGTACAAAAAAATTAAGAACGGCGTGGGAAAAGAAATTTTATTCTATCCTTGAAGATTTCAAGTTTACCTCAGGTGGTCGGATTATGCATGGTGCCGGCAGAGAAGATATTACTACTACCTTGAATAACTGCTATGTGGTTGGAATCCAGGATGATTCCATAAATGCTATATATAAAACAATCGAAGAGGAAGCTCGAACATATAAATACGGTGGAGGCTGCGGTCATGATCTATCCATCTTGCGTCCATCCGGGGATGAAATTAATGGAACAGGTGGTCAATCCTGTGGTCCCGTCGGGTTCATGAATCTATTTAGTGAAAATACCAATACTATTGCCCAACATGGTCGCCGTGGTGCCAATATGCAAACTTTACGTGTAGATCATCCGGATATTGAAAATTTCATTAAAATTAAAACGGGTGATATCAATATGGTAAAATACTCCAATATATCCGTTTTATTGACACATGACTTTATGGAAGCGGTAGAAAATGATGCCGACTTTGATCTCAAGTGGAATAACAAAGTATACAAAACTGTTCAGGCCCGTGAATTATGGGATACCATTATTAACCATGCCCATAGCAGTGCGGAACCTGGCTTGATTTTCTGGGATACAATGACCGATTACCACAATGCAGAATATTGCAGTCCTTTAGTATCCACAAACCCTTGCGCAGAACAACCTTTACCTGATGGCGGGTGCTGTAATTTAGGATCCATCAATCTGGAGAGATTTGTTGATAATGAAGGCAATTTTAAAATCGATGAATTCAAAGAAACAGTCGGCATAGCAACACGTTTTCTAGATAATGTCATCGATTATAACCTCGATCGTCATGCTCTGAATTCCCAAAAAGAAAACGCAACCGATGACCGCCGTGTTGGTTTAGGTATTCTAGGCCTTGGGGATATGCTAGTGCGTATGGGAATTAAATACGATAGTGAAGATGCACTACAAACGGTAGAGCAAGTCATGCAAATATTTCGTGATACGGCCTATGATACCAGTGTTGAATTAGCTATGGAAAAAGGTGCTTTCCCAAAATTTGACTGGCCCGGATATCGAAAAAGTAAATTTGTTAAACAACTACCTAGACAGATAAGGGATAAAATTAAAAATAATGGGATTAGGAATTCCACTGTCTTAACTGTACCGCCTACAGGTAGCGGTGCAATTGTGGCTCGGGTTACCTCAGGAATCGAACCAATTTTTGCTACCTCCTATAAACGGCGGGTAAAAAAACAAGATGGGTATGGACAGAAATTCGATGAATACAAAGTATATCACCCGATTATTAAAAAACTTTTTAAAACTGATGAGGACCTTCCAGATTATGTAACAACAGCTCATGATATCGATCCTTATTTCCGGGTAAAAATGCAGGGCATTATTCAAAAATATATCGATAGTTCTATTTCCTCAACAGTAAATCTCAAAGAGAATATTAAACTCGAAACAGTTGCGGATATTTATATGACAGCCTACAAAGCCGGACTTAAGGGAATAACAGTTTATCGTGAAGGGTCGAGGGAAGGTATTCTTTTGACAGATAAAAAAGAAGAAACAGATACAACTGAACAACAAGCTACAGTATCTCCAATGGAAGCTTCTGCTTCGGTGAAAAGAACTGATGTAGAAAAACGTCCACGGATTCGACCAAATACAACAGCAGGAATTACACGTCGAATTCGAACCGGTGAAGGGACTCTGTACATTACCATCAATCAAGATGAAAACGGTTTATGTGAGGTCTTTACAACAATAGGTAAAGCCGGTGGAAATGCCGCGGCTCAGTCAGAAGCAATTAGTCGACTTATATCCCTGGCATTACGTTCAGGAATTGACCCAAATGCTATCATCAAACAGCTTAAGGGAATTAGTGGACCAAACCCTACTTGGGAAGATGGTCGGTTAATCCTTTCAACCCCTGATGCAATTGGAAAAGCACTTGACGACTACCTAAGCGAAAATCCCGATGGACATGGTCAAGGTAAAGTTTCTGATTTAGATAAAGATGATCGTAAAACAACAATTACTATGGCCACAACCGAAGAAGAAACTGAACATCAACAGAATGTCACCGATTTTACCTTTAAGAATATCACTACCTGCCCTGATTGTGGTGGTTCAGTAATGCATGAGGGTGGTTGTGTCACCTGCCCAGGTTGTGGTTTCTCAAAATGTGAATAACTAAATCTATTTTATTTCTTAAATAAAAAAGCCCCGAATTAATTCGGGGCTTTTTTTATCAATAATCCGATTGTAAAGAATTAATGATCCATTAATTCTTTCTCCTTCTGTTCTTGCATTTCATTTAAATTTCCCACATGATCATCCGTTAAAGTTTGGATTTCATTTTCCTGTTTACGTATTGCATCTTCAGAAACATGTTCCTTCTGCCCAAAATCTTTCACATGATGAAGTGCATCTCGTCGCACATTGCGAACAGCAATACGACCTTCTTCAATCAACTGATGAACATATTTAATCAAATCCTTACGGCGTTCTTCCGATAATGCAGGAATTGGCACTAAAACTGCATTCCCATTATTGCTGGGAGTTAAGCCTAAGCTTGACTCCATAATCCCTTTTTCAATAACAGAAATTAACGATTTTTCAAATGGCTGTATCGTAATCAACCGTGGTTCAGGTACAGAGATGTTTGAAACCTGGTTCAAAGGCATCATTGAACCATAATAATCGACCTGTATTGAATTTAATAAATCAGGGTTCGCCCGACCCGTTCGTACTTTGGCTAATTCCATCCGCGAATGTTCAACAGCCTGATCCATCCTATGAGCGGCGTCTTTATAAATCTCCTGCAGCATAATTATTCTATAATATTCGTTCCAATATTCTTCCCTTCCATGACGCGTTTTAAATCACCTTTATTATTAATGTTAAAAACACATATAGGTAAGGCATTTTCTTTACATAGAGTTATTGCCGTTAAATCCATCACCCGAAGGTTTTTTCCTAATACTTCAGTGAAAGAAACGTTATTGTAGCGAACAGCATCTGAATATACAACCGGATCTTTGTCAAACACACCATCCACTTTAGTCCCTTTTAAAAGCACTTGTGCTTTAAGTTCAGTTGCGCGCAAGGCAGCAGCTGTATCCGTAGTAAAATAGGGATTTCCAGTGCCGCCGGCTACAATTACAACTCTACCCTTATCTAAATGACGGAGTGCACGACGACGAATATAAGGTTCTGATATTTGAGAAACAGTAATTGCCGAAAGGGTCCTTGTTTCAACACCATTCTTTTCCAGAGCATCCTGTACACTGATGGCATTCATTATTGTTGCTAGCATACCTAGATAGTCACCTGTAACACGATCCATACCTTTACTAGCAGCTTGCATACCTCGAAAGATATTCCCACCACCTATAATAAGAGTGATGTCAACACCCATTTCATGAATTGATTTGATTTCTTTGGCTAGTTCTGTCGCTTTGGTAGGATTGATGCCAAAATCCTGCTCACCAGCAAGTACCTCCCCGCTTAATTTGAGGAGGATACGCCTGTAAACAGGGCTCGACATCTAATACTTAGTGAGGTTGACCGTTACTGGAAGCTTCGCCGATGGCGAAACGAGTAAAACGATTAACAACAATATTTTCACCAAGTGTAGCAACCATTTCGGTGATAAGATCACCGACTTTTTTATCAGGGTCTTTAATATATGGTTGTTCTAATAAACAAGAATCCGCGTAAAATTTTTCCATTCTGCCTTCAACAATCTTTTCAATAACATTTTTTGGTTTACCAGAGTCTTTGGTCTGTTCGATAAAAATTTCTTTTTCATGATCGATAATTATTTGATCAATATCTTCACGTTGAATTGCTAACGGATTAGTTGCCGCAATTTGCATGGCTAAATTATGGGATAATTCAGAAAAACTTTCTGTTTTCGCAACAAAGTCAGTCTCACAATTCAATTCTACCAAAACCCCCAAGCGTCCTCCATGATGAATATATGAAAAAACCACACCTTCTTTGGTATTTCTTGTTTCCTTGTTTTCTGCTTTGGCAATACCTGATTTACGTAAATGATCAATGGCTTTTTCCACATTGCCACCAGTTTCCAATAGTGCTTTTTTACAATCCATCATACCAGCGCCAGTTTTATCTCGCAAAGCTTTTACAGTTTTGGCATCGATATTCATTTAGCTTCTTTCTCCTCAACAACTTCTAATTCTTTTTCTTCCGTAGCAACTATTTCTAAAGTCTCATCTCCTACTGTTTTAGCTTCATCCTGTCCATTAGTTTTACTTGATTCTGTCTTTATTTTTTGCTCATCTTTATCCGATTTTTTTTCTGCTTTCCCGCCAGAATCAAGAATGGTATCAGCGATCACTGAAACAATAAGCTGAATCGTCCGAATTGAATCATCATTAGCAGGAATCGGATATTCAATTTGGGTTGGATCCGTATTTGAATCTACAATCCCAATAATTGGAATGCCTAATGTGTTAGCTTCTTTAACCGCCGTACTTTCAAGATTTGCATCAACAATGATAACTGCATCAGGAAGACGACGCATATCTTTTATACCTCGGTGTTGGTCTGACAGCTTAATACGTTCCCGATTTAACATTTGGATCTCTTTTTTTGTCTGATTCTCATATATCTGAGACCCTTCTTTTTCCAACAAATGCAAACGTTTAATGCTTTTCTTAATAGTTGAAAAATTAGTAAGTGTACCACCCAACCATCGTTCTACCACATAAAACATAGAACAACGGTCTGCTTCCTCCTGGACGATATCCTTTGCCTGCTTTTTTGTTCCTACAAATAAAAATTCAGCATTCTTTTTTGTTTTTGCTCGAATAAAGTCAAGTGCATTTTCTAAATGACGAATTGTTTCTTCTAAATTAATGATATGAACCCCATTTTTTTCCATAAGAATAAAAGGTTTAAAATTAGGGTTCCATTTGCGCGTCACGTGCCCAAAATGTGCACCAGTACTTAGTAAATCTTCAAATTTGACTTTTGACATATAGATTTAACGTTTTGAAAACTGGAATTTTTTTCGCGCGCCAGGTTGTCCATATTTTTTCCGTTCCACTTCCCGAGCATCACGAGTAAGGAAACCCGCATCTTTCAAAGCAGATCTGAAGTCAGTGGTGACATCGTTTAATGCACGCGCAATACCTAAACGTATGGCGCCGGCTTGTCCAGAAAGTCCGCCGCCTTTAACATTTACAGAAATATCATAGGATTCACGTTGATTTGTTAAATCCAAAGGCTGAGTTACCACAATTGCAAGGCTCTCCCGACAGAGATAATCTTTAAAAGGATGGCCATTGATAAATATATTCCCTTTTCCTGGTTTCATACAAATCCGAGCAACAGACCCTTTACGCCTGCCAACAGTATTATAAACTGGTTTTGCCATTAAATATGCAATTCTTTCGGTTGTTGCGCCATATGAGGGTGATCTGGACCAATGTAAACTTTTAGGTGCTTTATGATAGCCCTACCTAAACGATTTTTTGGAAGCATTCCCCACACTGCTTTTTCCACTATGCGCTCCGGATGAGTGCGTCGTACTTGATTCAATTTTGTAAAAGTAGTCGACCCAGGAAATCCTGAGTGCTTGAAATAAGTCTTATCCATTTCCTTTTTACCGGAAACTTTAACTTTTTCAGCATTGACTACGACTACAAAATCACCCATATCCATATGGGGTGTGAATGTAGGTTTATGTTTCCCACGCAAAATTTTCGCTACTTCACTGGCGAACCTGCCCAAGGTTTTTCCTTCGGCATCAGCTATATACCAATCTTTTCGTATTTCGGCAGCTTTTAGTGATTTTGTTTTCATGATTTTCAGTACAAAAATAGCCCGAAAAAGTAGACTAACATATCCATGGTAGTCAACTATAATTCATGGTGGTATAGTCTATTAAGAAAAATTAGTAATGTAACCCTTTACAATTGTGTATTTTACACGGCCATTCAAGGATTTACCAATATAAGGTGAATTTACCGATCGTGAGTAAATATCGGTTTTGCTGAAAATCCATTCTTCAGTTGGATCAATAATAGTTAATTCCGCATTGATTCCTTTTGCAAATAAATCGGTTTCAAAATTCATAATTTTCCGAGGATTAACTGTTAACATTTGAATCAATTTTAGTATATCCATCTTGTTTTGTATAACCATGACCTGATTTACAACTCCAAAACATGATTCGAGCCCAATCATACCAAAAGGTGCTAAATCAAAGGTGCCTTCTTTTTCTTCAATCGTATGGGGCGCATGATCCGTGGCAATACAGTCAAAAATACCATCTTTAACAGCCTTAATAAGAACTTTCCGATCTTCTTGTGAACGAATAGGCGGTGCCACTTTCAGATCGGTGTTATAGGTTTTTAAATTTTCATCTGTAAAAAACAAGTGGTGGGGTGTCACTTCAGCGCTGATTTTTTCATTCTTTTTCTTTATTTCTTGTATATGATGTACCGATTTAGCTGAACTTACATGGGGTACGTGGAGTTTGGCACCAGTCAATTCAGTTAATACCAAATCTCGATGAATCATATTTGATTCTGAAATATCCGGACTTGCAGGAAGACCTAAATGAGTTGCAATCTTTCCTTCATGCATCACGCCATCCTTTTTTAAGCACGGGTCTTCAGCATGATTAATCACAGGTACACCAAACATAGTGGCATATTCAAGGGCATTACGCATGACGCCAGCATCGGTTACAGGCAGACCGTCATCACTAAAAGCTACTGCCCCTTCAGAAAGCATGGCACCCATTTCGGTCAATTCCTGTCCAGCCTGCCCTTTGGTAATGGCACCAATCGGATGAATATGAATCGGACATTCTTCAGAACGATCAACGGTGTAACGGATCGATTCTGGAGAGTCCAATGGCGGATCTGTATTAGGCATAACACAGACTCGGGTAAAACCCCCAGCTAGTGCCGCCATAGAACCAGATTCCAGTGTTTCCTTATCCTCCCTACCAGGTTCACGAAAATGAACATGAAGGTCACAAAATCCATGTGTCACAATCAATCCATTACAATCAACAATATCAGCCACTTTTGGCGGTTTGACTTTACCAATTTTTTTAATCTTACCATCCTCAATCAGAATATCTCCTTTTTTCTGAGTACCTGCCAAAGGATCTAATATTGTTCCATTCTTGAGAACAATCCGTTTTTTCAATTTTGATATTTCCATATTAATTTTTTCCTACTTCTTGTTTTCCTCCAAGGAGCAAATATAAAATTGCCATTCTGGATGCAACCCCGTTCAACACCTGATCCAGAATAATGGCCTGATCACTATCTGCGATAGCACTATCAATCTCCACACCGCGGTTCATTGGACCCGGGTGCATAATCACCATTTCCTTTTTGTGCATCTTTAAACGTTCCGTAGTTATACCAAATAAATTCCGGTACTCCCTCACAGAAGGCAAAAGACCCCCGCCCATCCGTTCGTGCTGAATACGCAACACATTGATCGCATCGGCCCATTCAATTACTTCATCTACATTATAGTTTACTGATACACCCAGGTCTTCAGCAAAAGGTGGTATAAGCGTCGCTGGCCCACAGAGCGCGATTTCGGCACCCATGGTCTTCAAACCATATATATTACTAAGAGCAACACGACTATGTGTTATATCTCCGATAATGCCAATTTTGAGTCCTTTAAGACGACCAAATTTTTCTTGAAGGCTAGTCATGTCCAAGATGGCCTGCGTAGGATGTTCATGGGTTCCATCACCGGCATTAATGACGATCGATTCAATGTGCTTCGTTAGATGGAGTGGAGCACCTGGTGTGGGGTGGCGCATGACTACCGCATCGATTTTCATCGCTTCAATATTCTGGGCTGTATCTTTAAAAGTTTCCCCTTTTTTTAGGCTGGACATAGACGCTGAAAAATTAACTGTATCCGCACTGAGCCGTTTTTGAGCAAGTTCAAAACTGATACGTGTTCGGGTCGAATTTTCGAAAAACAGATTTACAATTGTTTTTCCCTGTAATGAAGGCACTTTTTTGATCGGTCGCTCCAGCACTTCTCTGAAACTGAATGCCGTGTCAATAATGGTTTGAATATCTTCGGCGGGATACTCCTCTAACCCCAGTAGATGTTTATGTTTCATCACCCTTCCTCACTATAATGGGTTAGGGTGACCAAGTCTTTGCCATCCACTTCTTTTAACTGAACTTCTACGTGTTCACCTTCGTGGGTAGGAATATTTTTCCCGACAAAATTGGCACGTATGGGCAACTCCCTATGGCCGCGATCTACTAATACAGCCAGTTGTACATGATTTGGTCGGCCAAATGCATTTAATTCATCCATGGCTGCACGAATAGTCCGTCCAGTGAATAATACATCATCTACTAGAACCACAACTTTATCATCGATAGAATCATTAATATCGGTACCCTTCACCTGAGGGACTACCAGTCTATCTCGAAAGTCATCCCGGTGAAATGTTATATCGACAGATCCCATAGGGATTTCAACTTCAGCAATTTTTTGAATAAGGGATTGGAGCCGCTTTGCGAGAGGCTCACCTCGTGTGAGAATTCCAACCAGCATGAGTTGGTCGGCGCCACCATTACGCTCTAGAATCTCATGAGCCAGTCGTGTAACCGAACGGTTAACAGCTATTGAGTCCATCACCTGTTTTGGTCGGGTAGATGCCATGGGCACCTCCTGATAATAAAAAACCTCCGGGCAGCTTGGAATCCGTTCCGTAGAGGATCCATATCGGAGGTTTAATTTGCTACCCTTACCTTCTCTCTGGAACGGTTTAAAGGACCACTGAATCTACAAGAATTTATTAATAAAGTGACAACTGTAAATATGAAGCTTAAATCACTTCACTTTTTGCTCTCAAGCTTCATATTTTGAATTATTTCTTCAGTAATTACTTCAAGTGATCGTTCCACGCTCATTTTAATTGTTAAATCTATTGTTTCTTTTTTGAACCATTTAATCTGGCGGACGGCAAATTGACGAGTACGCAAGGTTATTTCTGCTTCCAATGCTCCCACAGACATTTCATCATTTAAATGGGAAATGATCTGAGAATAACCAATGGAATCTAATGGATATAGGACTTCATTGGAATATTGCTTCATTAAAGTTCTCACCTCATCTATCCATCCTACTTTCAACATTTTATTTGTTCGTTTCGCAATGCGATCACCCAATTCATCCAGTTCCCAATCCATATAAATAGTAAATAAATCCAATTTGGATTGTGAATCTTCTGATTGGTTTTGATAGTGTTCTGTTGGCGGTTTACCCGTGGATTCATATATCTCTAATGCGCGAATCAGCCGTTTTTTATTATTGGGATGAACAATTTCTGCATAGTCTGGGTCCAGTTCAATAAGACGATCCATCAGATTCTTTGGACCATTTTTATCATATTCATTTTCAAGTTGTTTTCTGACATCAAGATCCGAGATACTTTCCTCAAAAATTCCTTTGGTGATAGCTCTATAATAGAGGCCAGCCCCACCGCAAATGATGGGAGTCTTTCCCCTTGATTGAATATCTGTAACCAAATTCAACACCAATTTGGCATAAGCACCGGAAGCGATCTCCTCATTGGGCGGTTTAATACCAATCATATGATGGGGCACACCTCCCTGTTCATGTAAAGTAGGCTGGGCCGTACCAATTGCCATCCCTTTATAGATTTGCCTTGAATCCATACCAATCACTTCTCCATCCATTTTTTTAGCCAAGGCAACTGCCACTTTCGACTTACCGCTGGCAGTGGGACCAATTATGGCTAAGGGATGATTTTTTGAAATCATTAATGTATAGCAGTTATCGTTTTAATGAACCAATGGACTTATAATAGCCAGTGGGTTCTTTTTCATTAATTATTCAAACTAGATTCGTTCGAAGCGGCGGTCCAGCTCATCCATGGATAACTGAACTATAATAGGACGGCCGTGAGGACAATAGTATGGATGCTTAGTACCAAAGAGGCGGTTTACCAATTCCCGCATTTCTTCTAGCGTTAAAACATCCCCTGCTTTCACGGCTGCCTTACAGGAAAAACTGGCGGATAATGCCTCTTGGAAAGAGGAATATTTTTTCTGAGTTTGTAGGTAATCATCCAGCATTTCACGAATAATATTCTTTTCATTTCCCCAAGACATTTCAGATGGAATCGCCTCAACCATGACTGTATTCTCTCCAAATTCCTTCATACGAAATCCCATTTTTTCGAGGTATGGCAATACATCCAATAATGTGGAGAAATCATCAGGAGAAAATTCGATCACTTCCGGAAAAAGAAGGGTTTGAGCCGCCATGGCATTTGTATCGAAAGCAGCCATGGCTTCTTCAAATAGGATCCGTTCATGGGCCACATGCTGATCAATAATCACCAATCCGCTACTAATGGGCGACACAATATATTTGGAATGGATCTGCCAAATATTTTCCAGATCGACCTTTCCCGAATTTGGTTCTGGACGTGTGGCTAATTCTGACGCATAATTCTTGGCACGATTAACCGCCGGTTGAAACTTGATAGCTGAATCAGTGGTAGACTGGAGATCTAATCCTTCCTGATCAGGATTAGTCTGCCCTTCTTGAGGAATAAATTTTGTTGGAAAATCAAATTGAGCACCCAAATCCGGTTTTTCAAAATCAGGAATGGTATTTAAAATGGGATTCAAGGATTCTTCAACTGCAGATTTCAATACATGGTAAATCCGCCATTCATCTTTAAAACGTACTTCCAACTTCATTGGATGCACGTTGACATCCACCTGGTCATGAGGCATAAAAAGGTTAACGGCAAAAAATGGATACTCACCTCGATTTAATAATGAACGATAAGCTTGATAAACTCCAGAATTCATTAATCGATTTTGAATAAATCGATTATTTAAAAATATATATTGTTCACCAGGTCGGGTACGAACCAAGTTTAGACTACCTAAAAATCCAGTTAAAGAATAATCGCTTTTTGTGAAATTGATAGGTAACAATTGATCGCGGTAAGCTGGATCCATTACGTGAACGATCCGGCTTTCAAGATCTTCCGATTGAAGGTCGAGAATATCCCGACCATCAGAGATTAATTTGAAAGCCCTATCCGGATAGCCTAATGCAAACCGCCGTACCATCTCCACCACTTTCCGAAATTCCATTCGTGGGCTCTTTAGAAATTTTTTCCGGGCTGGGGTATTGTAAAATAAATTGCGGATTGTGATGGATGTCCCTTTCACCGCTGGTGCCGGTTGCACCTCTCCTAATTCTCCGTTAGTAATGGACATCTCAAATCCATCACTATTTTCGCTAGCAGATACAACATTTACTTCTGATACAGATGTGATACTGGCCAATGCTTCTCCTCGAAATCCCAGCGTATCAATTGTGAAAAGATCATTCACACTTGCAATCTTACTAGTGCTGTATCGTTTAAACGCAATGGGCAATTCATCTCCTGAAATTCCGCACCCGTTATCAGTCAGCTGTATCAATTGCTGGCCACCTTTTTCTACCACGATGGAGATCTCTGTGGCACCTGCATCCAGGCTGTTCTCAACTAATTCCTTTACTACGGAAGCCGGTCGTTCTACCACTTCTCCAGCAGAGATCTTACTGCGCAGGTCTTCTGATAATTCTTTAATCATTTACTTATTGATGATATTCAGAGTTTTTTTATATACAGTTTTATGTAATGCCTCCGCCGCTTGAATTAATCCATCCATTTCTTTTCGTTTTTCACTACGATATTTTTCATCATCGATACTTGGCAAATTGATAAGCACATTCATGGATGCACCCCTCAATCCAGCCAAGGCCACTTCCCCAGCTACTCCAGCATCACTGACTGAATTGGGATTTCCTTTTTCCACCAGAATATCCGCCAGTTCAATCACACGTTTACACAAGTTTGCAACCTCAAAAGGAACATCTATGGCATATTTGTTTGCCTTACGGATCGCCCGATCTTTTACTTTTACTTCTTCATCATTAGAGGCTGTCATGCGATTAGCTTCCATGACATTATTAAATGCGTTAGTATCTTCATCGACCAAAAATGAAAGACGATCTTTGATAGTCTGTGCTTCAACGCCAATTTTATCCATTTCTGGTTTTAATGATATGAACCCTTTTTTCTCATGAGTGAGCGCGGCTACCATAGATGATAGGGCAGCCCCGAGTGATCCTGCCAATGCTGACACGGATCCACCCCCTGGTGCAGGACTGTTAGTCGAGAGTTCATTTACAAATCCTTGAGCAGAAATAGACATCAATTCATCAGCCGATTCCTTAACCGCGTATTCGATGATTTTTTCCTCTGCGATGAATGGAGTTACATCATTCAGCCCAAGAGACTGCACTGCCGCTTGAATGATATCTTCTTCCGGGGCACCCACCGTTCGCCGCTGTTTCGCAAGATAATGCCGCCCTGCCATCAGAATGGCTTCGAGTGGTATCAACCCTACCAACTCACTACCTGTAACGCGAATACCTCGCTCATCGGCCAGTTTGCATGCTGCATCATAGACATCATGAATGGATGACACTTTATAATTATTAAAATTGATTGAGATCTGGGCCCGTTTGAAAGTGTCAATATACCATCCTACACATTTCACTTCTTTGAACATGCCCGGTACTTTTACAGGGCTCCCATCAGAATTGCGGATAATTTCCCCATCCAATAGATTGGGTGAATCCGGATCTGGCTTCCGCTTACTGCGGCCACTTTCACGTAGTTCAAAAGCAATATCCGTAGCTAGACGATGATCCTTTGTATTCAGATTAATATTATATGCAATGAGGAAATCACGCATACCCATCACCGTAGCTCCAGCAGCAACATTGAATTTCGCAGGTCCAAAATCGGGTTTCCATTTTACATCTTTCAATTTTTTCGCCAGACCCTCGTATTCACCTTCTCTAATATCGGGAAGACTTTTTCTTTCCGGAGTTTGAGCCGAATACTCATATAAATAAACAGGGATACTCAATTCTTCTCCTACACGCTGTCCTATTTCTTTCGAGAGATCAATACATTCTTCATCACTTACATTAGATATTGGAATAAATGGACATACATCTGTAGCACCCATACGCGGATGAGCGCCTTCATGTTTAGACATATCAATCACTTCAGCAGCTGTTTTGATCCCCAAATAGGCCGCCTCCTTTACAGCATCAGGATTACCAACAAAAGTTACCACAGTACGGTTTGTATCAGCTCCAGGATCAACATCTAAAAGTGTAATGGCATCCACACTTTCAATTGCATCGGTAATAGCTTTTATTTTAGCAAGGTCTTTGCCTTCGCTAAAATTTGGAACACATTCAATCAGCTTCATTTATCCTGTCCTTGCAATGTTTATTAAATAATTCATGAGAAGAATAACCATAATGAGCATTCCAATTGTTGCTGCCAAAGACCGTTTATTACGCCGGACAGGTGTTAATCGTTTAAAAAATCTTTTTTCTTCCCGATCCATCACATACCAGCAAATAAAAACATGAAAAAATCCACAAAAGGACGCATAACCCACCAAATTGGTGAAATGCGAGTAAACATACCGAATAAAATGAGTCCCATTAAAATTTGCGGACCATAAATCTGCAGTTTATATACCATATCTGGATTCCTTCGTACCATAAAACCAGAAAATATTTGGGACCCATCCAAGGGAGGAATAGGAATCATGTTAAATACTGCTAACATAATATTAATCTGCGTAAACATCACCAGCATAGTTGTGATAGAGCCCATATATCCTGTTGCACGAATAATCGTTCCACTAATTAGTGCCAAAAGTAAATTGGATGCAGGGCCAGCAAATGCAACTTTCATCATATCTATTCGGGGATTACCCAAATGACGGGAATCAACAGGTACCGGTTTAGCCCATCCAAAACCAACAAAAAGGATCATAAGTGAACCAAATACATCTAGATGCGCTAAAGGGTTTAATGTCAATCTTCCGGCATATTTTGCTGTAGGATCGCCTAGTTGGTTAGCAACCCAAGCATGGGAGAATTCATGGAATACAAGTGCAAATACCAAAACTGGTATCAATAATATGAGCACTTCTGGTGATAACCGAAATAACATCAATCAAACCTTGGATGAAAGGTGCGATGAACTTCCTTCAGATGTTTGTTATCCAAATGGGTATAAATCTGTGTGGTAGCAATATCCCTGTGGCCTAACATTTCCTGAACTGATCGTATATCAGCACCGCCCTCTAAAAGATGAGTTGCAAAGGAATGTCTCAATGTATGAGGGCTCACCTTTTTTAGGATACCTGCTGTGTTAGTCCATTTTTTTAACAGAATCCAAATCATCATCCGAGTCAACTTCCGACCATTTCTACTTAGAAAGACTTGTGGTACATTTGGGTTCTTTTTTTGTAAAGAATCACGTTCAAATTCCCAGTAACTTTTTAATTTTTCACTTGCAATTGGTCCAATGGGAACAAAACGATGCTTGCCACCCTTTCCTTTAACTCTTACAAATTCAAGGGTCTTAAAAATTTTAACTTTTTTATCTTTATTTTTCTCTTGTTCAATAAATTCAGATTTTTCATCGCCATTTTTTACATTACTACCAAAAAGATCGTTCCTCTCCAAATCGCACAATTCTGTCACTCTCAATCCACAAGAATACATTAATTCAAATATTGCATTATCGCGCTTAGTTAATGGCTGATTATCAGGTATTACACTTATTATACGATCTATCTCATTAACTGTAAGAATATCAGGAAGTTTACGCGGGGCCTTTGGTGTATCCACAAGCTGGGCTGGATTATCCTTTATTATCTCTTTCTCAGCTAAATATTTGTGATAAGTACGGATGGATGAGATTGCACGTTTCACAGAATTTGCGGACATACCCCGATCATTTAAATAACGAATGTAAGCTCGAATATTTCCTAGGGTAACTTTTTTAACATGCTTCAACTTATATGTCGATTCTAAATAACGATGATACTGGATAAGATCTCTTTTGTAAGCTAGCCAAGAATTTTCGGCAAAGCCTTTCGCCTTAAGCTTAACCATATAATCTTCAATATATTCTTTCATCAGTTTTATTTCAAGGCCGCTTCAACCGATTCACATAAAATATGCTCAGTCAAAAGATGACCTTCTTGTATCCGTTGCGTATCATCACTGGGAATACAAATAGTTACATCACCTTTACCAGCCATTTTACCACCAGATTTTCCCGTCAAAACAATCACTTTCATAGATTTAGCTTTAGCTGCTTTTATCCCTTGAATGACGTTAGTAGAATTCCCACTTGTAGAAATTGCCACTAAAATATCACCTTTTTCTCCGAGTCCTTGAATCTGGCGGGAGAAAATAGATTCAAAGCCCGTATCATTTCCCCAGGCCGTTAAGAATGAAGTATCAGTAGTGAGCGCAATAGATGCAATGGCAGGCCGGTCATGATCACGCAAGCCCCCCATTAGTTCAGCTGCCATGTGCTGAGCATCAGCCGCAGAACCACCATTCCCACACCAAAAGATCTTATTACCCCTCTTGGCAGTATCGATCATCATTTGAGCAGCAGATTGGATATGCTGGGAACATTCAGCCAGCATAGCTGATTTCACATGTACACTTTCTTGAATAACTTTCTGTATGTCCAACATAATCAAATCATTTCTCGATATTGGTCTGAAGACATAAGATTATCCAATTCATCTGCTTCCGAAACGGATACTTTAACCATCCACCCATCGCCATAAGGATCTTGATTAACACTTTCGGGACTATCATCCAGCTTTTCATTAATTTCAGTCACCGTACCAGAAATTGGCGCAAATAGATCTGCAACCGTCTTTACAGCCTCAATAGTACCAAAAGGCTCATCTCTTTCAATTTCCTGGCCAATTTCTGGAAATTCGACAAAGATAATATCCCCTAATTCACCTTGTGCATGATCGGTAATTCCAACGGTAACTATGCCACCATCCTCTCGAACCCATTCATGCTCTTTAGTATACTTTAAACTCTGTGGAACATTCATGTTCTATTATCCTTATTTTTAAACTTAAATGATTCAAGAAAACTTGTATCAAAATCACCTGAACGAAATTTTTTATCTTTCATAATAGCTTGATGAAAAGGAATTGTTGTCTTAGGACCCTCAACTATGGTCTCTTCTAGCGCCCTTTCCATCCGGTTAATCGCCTTGTCTCGGTTACTGGCATGGACGATTAATTTTCCTATCATCGAGTCGTAATAAGGCGGTATCTGGTAACCAGCATAGACATGAGAATCGATGCGAACTCCTTTCCCACCCGGCATGTGAAAACTGTCTATTTTCATAGGAGATGGAATAAATCCATTATTAGGGTCTTCCGCATTGATACGGCATTCGATAGAATGTCCTCTTAACCTCAAGTTGTTCAAATATTCAGGATATGATTTCCCTGAATGCATGCGAATTTGCTGTTTAATGAGATCACATCCAGAGACCATTTCTGTTACAGGGTGTTCTACCTGAATACGGGTATTCATTTCCATAAAATAAAAATCTTTATTATTGTCTAGTAGAAATTCTACCGTACCAACGCCTACATATTTTACGGCTTTAGCTCCAGCCACTGCTGCCTTACCCATGCGCTTTCGTAAGTCTTCATCTACAGCAGCTGAAGGAGATTCTTCGATTAATTTCTGATGACGTCGCTGTATTGAGCACTCTCTCTCGCCTAAACTGACTGCATTCCCATTGGAATCCGCTAAAATCTGTATTTCAATATGGCGTGGATTTTCCACAAATTTTTCAAGATAAATCTCCCCATTATTAAACCCAGCAATTGCTTCCTGCTGAGCTGTAAAATATGCCTCTTCCACTTTTGCTTCCTCATGAACTAGACGCATACCACGACCACCACCACCAGCAGACGCTTTCAGCATGACTGGATAGCCCATTTTATTTGCCATTTCTTTCGCTTCTGCCGAATCTTTTAATGCCCTATCACTACCGGGAATAACGGGTACGCCAGCCTGTTTCATTGTATCCTTAGCTCGTACTTTATCTCCCATAGCTCTAATAATATTTGGTTTGGGTCCGATAAATGTGTAATTATTTTCAGCACAAATTTGCGAAAATTCAGCGTTTTCGGCCAAAAATCCATATCCAGGGTGAATAGCATCTGCATTCGTAATTTCACCGGCAGCAATGATCCTAGGGATGTTTAGATAAGATTCTTTTCCCGGTGGAGGGCCGATACATACTGCCTCATCAGCAAATTTTACATGCAGAGAGTATTCATCCGCTGAAGAATATACAGCCACGGACTTTATTCCCAATTCATGACATGCGCGAATGATTCGGAGGGCAATTTCCCCACGATTTGCAATAAGGATTTTCTTGAACATTCAGATTACCTAAAATCAGGAAGGATTGATCGCAAAGAGAGGCTGATTGTATTCTACAGGTTTACCATTTTCCACAAGTATTTTCGTGATAGTACCATTTTGCTCAGCTTCTATCTCATTCATAATCTTCATGGCTTCAATAATACAAAGCGTATCCCCTTCAGAAACAGAATCACCCTCTTTCACAAAAGGAGCTGCATCCGGTGAAGAAGCTGAGTAATACGTCCCAGGCATAGGGGCTAGGATATTTTCACCATCATCTAATTGCATAGCTTCAGCTGATGGTTCAGATTTTGATGATGGAGGGGTGCTGGTAGTATTGGCTAGGATAGATGAAGAACTCACTTTAACACTAGAAGATTTTACGACTCGAAATCTCCGTCCCCAAAAAGTAGCCTCAATCTCGTTCACTTCACTGTTTTCTAAAATGTAGATGATTTCTTTTAATTTATCTTGCCACATGTTTGACTCGTAATTATTTATGTATAACGGTTGAAACTACGATTAAGATTTCACTCGTTCAATATATTCTCCTGAACGAGTATCAATTTTTAAGATGTCTCCTACATCTACAAAAAGAGGTACTTGGAGGGTAAAATTTGTTTCTACAGTAGCAGGTTTGGTGCCACCAGTTGCCGTATTTCCTTTTACCCCCGGTTCCGTATGGCTCACTTCTAGATTTACGTGGGCTGGCAGGCGAATATCCAGAACTTCATCACCATCAAACAAAAGGTCAACATTTATGCCTCCTTTGAGGTAGTGTTTTGCATCTCCTATCAGGTCATTCATAATGTTAAATTGGTCATAGGTGATATTATCCATGAAGATATGGGCATTCCCATCACCATAAAGAAATTGCATTTTCTTCGCTTCAATTTTTAAAAAATCCAGTTTCACACCTGCATTGAATGTTTCATCAATGATCTTTCCCGAGGCAATATCTTTCAGTTTGGTACGGACAAAGGCAGGGCCCTTCCCTGGTTTCACGTGTAAAAATTCTAGCACTTTCATCCGTTTATTTTTGTGGTAGATGACCGCGCCGTTACGAATATTTGCTGTAGTAGCCATTTTTTCTCTTATTTAGCCGGGGAATCTACATTTGAAGCCAAATAACCCAATGTTGATTTTGTCATCAAAAATTTGAAGAAATTTTCCAATACTTAATGGTATCCTGTACCAAGGCTCGTGATTGAAGCAAATCTTTAGAACATTGTTCAATAGAGATTCTGTGCTTGGCATATTTCACCATATCTGCACTGGAAAGAATCTGAATATATTCTTCTAATTCGATATTTGTATATGGAAAAAAAAGACGGTATCCTCGAATTTCTTCTGTGGTCATTTCTAAGGCCCGAATATAAAGGCTGTTTTCTGCATATTCGCGAATAATGAGAGATAGCCTAGAGTAAAATTCTTTAATATCACCCTCGGCCAATAGACCCGAACCATCCAGTAGATCTAATTTTTGCAAGGCGACTGCATCAGGTTGTTCCAAATAATCAGGTTTTTCCTCAAAATAAACTTCTTTTTTCAATCGTTTTGTCCAAATCCATATGATGCCAACCAATAATAATACTAGACTCATGGATAAGATAATCGTCCGCCAGGGAACTGGATATTTCACTGGAACCGGGTCTTTGATAGGCATAATACTGCCACTGGATTGCCTAAAACTCGGATCTTGTTCAGTGATTGATACTACTTCCATAAACATGGTATCAGCGTTCATTTTATATGCAAAGGTACTGTCTTTATACAATACTTGTATTTCCAAACCGGGTATGGCGACTCTTCCAGTATCCCAAAAAACAAGTTTATAGTTTCCAATTTGATAAGGAGTGGAAA
>LUMJ01000139.1_pt1 | contig 26200 bp, 32 predicted proteins | sample 729631 | NCBI WGS metagenome assembly LUMJ01 (sample SAMN03860266, study PRJNA289734) | marine metagenome | biome: seawater column; feature: ocean; material: water; isolation source: Red Sea water column Station 22 - depth 500m | place: Saudi Arabia: Red Sea | collected 2011-10-15 | depth 500 m
CGCCTGTCAGTATTGTTCCAGTAAGATCCTTGCCAGAGAGGTCAACACCTGTGAGATTAGAATTAGTCAAGTCAGCTCCAATCAGTATTGTTCCAGTAAGATCCTTGCCAGAGAGGTAAGCGTCTGTAAGTATTGTTCCAGTAAGATCCATACCAGAGAGATCAACGCCTGTCAGTATTGTTCCAGTAAGATCCTTGCCAGAGAGGTCAGTATATGATAAATTTGCTTGAGTAAAGTTTACGTTAGAAATATTTGCAGTGTCAAAATTAGCTCCTTTAAAATCTGAATTGCTTAAATTAGTATATTCAAAATTTAGTCCTTGTAAATCCTGATTTTTCAATTCTATCATTGGTATTTTATCTTGATTTACACTCCATCCAACCTCATCAATAAGTATTAGTGCTGTTTTTGGGTAAACACAGTTTATGCCACCTGACTGTCTCATGATTGGCATTAGTTCTGATTTACAAACAATTTTTTTGTATGAAACACCATTTTGATATTGTTTCAAAGGTGAAAGAGGTTCCTTTGGATAAATCTTGTAAATAACTCCATCTCCAAGTACAGTGACATACATCACGTCGCCACGGAATTTAATATCAGATATACCATAAAAATCCCTAGCAAAAAGAATTTCACCTATTTCATCATTATCATCTAAAACAAGATCTGATAGCCTTGGATTAGAAAATACTAATCCTGTCCTATCTGTGTTTAATTGAAATTTATAGATTATTCCATTATTAAAATCTCCAACAAACATCGAATCCAAATATTTTCTAGAACTATTCTTATCTGGGAAAGCTATTGCAGTTGGTGCAACAGTATTATACCATGAAAATTCTGGGTCGCTGTAAACAAAGTTTTCAAATGGCTGTGGCATTATTTGAGGAGCATCAGTGCATGTATCAGGACTAGGTGTGCATCCATTATCTCTATCAATAGGTCCCATAACACTATTCCATCCACTATTGAATCCTTGTGTGACAAGGTTTATCTCATCGAAATAATGTGCACCGTTTTCAGTGTCCCAGAGGTATCCCGTAACAGGATCAACATCCAATCCAAAACTATTTCTTACTCCCATCGCAAACAATTCAACATCATTATTATTTTTAGTATCAATCTTGAAAATACTTCCAGTTTCATAAGTTTCTCCAGTTGGAATGTTTTGAAAAATAGTTTCCAAAAACTGATCGCCTATTGCAAAATAAACTTCGTCGTTCAAGCCAGTAGTCATTACCCCCAATCATATTGATAAACAGTATGTTTTGCCTCAGTATCTTCAAATCCCTTTTTATCAAAACCTGATTCTGATTCTGTGAAAAATAGAAAAACATGGTTAGATACAGAAGTGATTCCCAGTAGTCCTGATTCAAAAGTGATATTCACTGGTACATCCAAGACAGGCTCATTGTAGACTACTCCATTGTCTTTAATTCGAATTACTTTTCCGGTATCTTTTTCAAGAACTAGTATATCATCACCAACAAAAGTCATAGTAGTTGGCCATTTTAATCCAGTAACAAATTTTTCAATTTTGTAATCATTATCATAGATAATTGGTTCTGCGTAAACTTCTGATAGTGAATAAAAAGAAAACAAAGTAATGAAAGCAAAAATCGTAATATGTAAAATATTCATTTATTTTCTAGAAATTACTCACAAATAGAGTTAACCATACTCGTAAATTGGAATATAATAATAAAATAAGCCTAGTAAGTTTAGAATTCTCGAAACATTTTTGAAGAAACCTTCACAGAGAACAGTCAATCTTTTCAAACAGAGGATTTTCTCCGTAAAATTTTTTCAAATTACAAGACAGTGATTCTATTTAACGAGATTTTCAAATAATATGATTATTTTTAGTTTTTGTAGTTATTTTGCGCCCCACCTAGTGAAAAGATCATGTTCAATGTTGAACTGATCTAAACACTTTCCTACAATGTGATTTATCATATCATCTATATTCTTCGGCTTTGTGTAAAATTCAGTTACCGGTGGCAATATTACAACTCCTAGTCTAGCCAATTTCAACATGTTTTCCAAATTAATAGCGGTCAAAGGGGTTTCTCTAACTACAAGAATTAGTTTTCGTGATTCTTTTAAGATCACACCAGATGCACGGGCAACCAGCGTCTCATCATAACCGTTTGCTACGCTAGATAATGTTTTCATACTGCATGGAATAACTATCATCCCATCAGTCCTATGTGTACCACTGGAAACGTTAGCAGCCATATTTACATCATCAGATACTTCCGTTGCAAGAGATTTTACATAGTCAAGATTATGATCCGTCTCCATTGTAATGCACTTTTGTGCCCATTCCGACATGATCAAATTAGTTTCAACGCCTAGTTTTTTTAATATCTCAAGCAATCTAACTCCATAAATAACTCCAGTACTACCGGTTATTCCTACCACCAATCTCATGTATACATTAAGAACTACACATAATTTTAAGGAATATGATGAACTTCATGTTATGCGGTAGAATCACACTCAACATCAGGATCAAACTTATCAGATGATTGTTTTTCACGTTTAGCCAACCAAATTTTTACACCGCCAGCAACCATAGCGGAAAATAAAATAACTCCAACAAGAACCATTTCCGTATTCATTTTATCATACTACAAGTATTGATAGTTAAAAATATGCTCAACTTCATATTATGGTTACAATTTCATTAAAATATGATTAGGAGATCTGAAATTCAAAAAATTGTTAATCGCTATAATGATCTTAGAATTGCAGTTCTTGGAAGCCACTCCGCACTGGAAATAATGGATGGTGCAAAGGATGAAGGTCTGAATACAATTGTTTTTTGTCAGAAGGGGAGAGAAACACCTTATCAGCGATTTGATAGAATTGCGGATGAAATTAGGATATTAAAAAAATTTAATGATATGTCATCAGCGCAAAATCAAAAAATGCTAAGAGATACTAACACGATTATTGTACCACACCGCTCCTTGACTGCTTATCTTGGTTACAATGTTATTGAAAACTCGCTCAAAGTACCAATATTTGGGAATAGGGCGCTATTCCAGGCTGAGGAAAGAAACAATAAAAAAAATCAGTATTACCTGTTGAAAAAAGCTAGGATAAAATATCCAAAAATTTTTAAAAATGCCAAAGATATCAACAAACCAGCAATAGTTAAGGTACAAGAAAAAAAACGTAAGCTGGAAAGAGCGTTTTTTACTGTATCATCCTTTTCTGATTATAAGAAAAAATCTGAGAGCAAGATAAAACAAGGTATTATCTCAAAAGCTGATTTGAAAAATGCCGTAATAGAACAGCTTGCAATTGGAACATATCTTAATTTTAATTATTTTCACACACCAATTTCTAAAAGTGTTGACTTTGTTGGAATAGAAAGACGCCTTCAGACAAATATACATGACTATAATGCGCTTCCAGCAAAGCAGCAGTTAGAACTAGATATTGATCTGCAAAACATAGAAGTTGGTCATACACCAGCTAGCATTCGTGAGTCTTTGCTTGAAAAAGTAATCTCTATGGGTGACAAATTTGTTGCCGCTGTAAAAAAGGAATACCCGCCTGGTATCATTGGGCCCTTTTCACTACAAAGTGTGATCACAAAAGATTTGGAAATAATTGTTTATGATGTATCACTTAGAGTACCGGGTAATCCTATCTTAGCAACCACAAGCCCATATACAAAATACCAATACGGTGAAACTTTTGGAATTGGACGTCGAATTGCTATGGAAATTAAAACTGCTCAGGAAAATGATACATTAAGTAAAATTGTCACCTAAATCTTCATTGCTTCACGTAATAGGCTAGTTCTAACCAATATTGGTATTTTGTAAAATGCTGCTAGTGCTACAGCATCAGATGCACGATAATTCCTTAATACTAATTCCTTTTTGCCAGTAAAGTAAAGATTTGCCCGAAGTGCTTCGCCACTTTCATAAATTTTTACTTTAACTAGAACAGTTTCATTTTGTTCACAGATTTCCTCAAGCATCTTGTAGATTGTGGGAACAGACTCATTCTCAGTGAGAAAGCTGGAGATATGTCGTGCCACCTCACCAGAAAAAGCATGCATATGGAATTCTCTTCCGTCATCTGACTTCAACAAAACTAAACCCTCGATTCCATACTCATCTACAAACCCGACATTAGTAATTTTGACCACCTCATAATCTCGCTCTTGTGAGTCATCAATTTTCAATTTGTAAACCCAAATTTAACCAGAAAGGGCTTTCTAATAAGCATAAATTTATTCTTGGAAAAATTTCTGTGATTGTATGGAAAAGCATATTACAAAAAAGCAAAATGATCGATCATTTATTTTACTTGGTTTTGCTTCTATGGCGATTCTTTTTTTATTGTACTCAAGAATACATGATCTATCAGTAACCCCAGAGCTGATAGAATCATTAGAAAGACTTGCTACTGGATTTTATTTACTCTTATTGATCTCATTTGGATCAATTGTATATGGTATATACAGATATCACCAACGCAAAGCGATTGAAAAACCAAGCGGGCTATTGTCAGTTATCGCACGTGCTACTTGGAATAACAAGTCAAGGAAAATCTTTGTTGCAACATTTGTAACTTATGGGATATTCTTTTCATTTACATCAGGAATAATTGTATACCAACCAGATGTTGTATTCTCTTATCACTATGATGCTGTTGTACCTTCTGCACATGTAAACACATGCTGCGGTGATCCTGGATATATGCCTGAAATTATTGTATATATCACAGAGCACGTTGGTCTCCAAATAATTCCAATAAACCTAGTACTTGTTATAGTTGTAGCATATCTTGTTGGCTTGAATACTTCTCTTGCCGTAGGTGCTTTCACCATCACAAAAAAAACTGGTGGTTTAAGTGGTATAGGGGCTACCACAGGTCTGTTCATTGCTTGCCCCACATGTATAAGTACATTTTTTGCCATATTTGTAGGATCATCCAGCGTAGTTACATTCACTGTATTACTAACACAACTACAAACTCTTTTCATAGGAATTACAATACCAATACTTTTAATCGCTCCATTAATTATTGCAAAAAAAATCCAAAGACAAAATGATAAATGTGCAGAATGCTAAACTAGCTAAAATTATTCAGTTTTTCTAAAACTAGTTTAAAAATTTCATCATTATCAAGTAGTATACATGGAATATTATTTTCACTACATGCATCACCACTTTCGGTATCACGTGTTACCAAAATCATGCCATTTTCCCTGGCATAATTAATTACGGAATAATCCGCATGTAGTTTCAACCCTTCCACTCGTAATTTTTTTACGCTATATGCATCATAACCCGCGTCAATAAGTTTTTCATCCATACCATCATCCATCTCATCTATCAGAATTTTTATGGATTTTTTTGACATGATTATGAAAATTAATCTTAATAGTGATTTATTGTTTTGCGATTGAAATTATAAGTCACTCGTAATTTTTTTAATTCTTGTTACGATCTTCATCTTTTTATTAATACTTAATTCTGGTTCCATCGTAACAAAAATTGTAATATTTTTAGAATACACAGTCATCTGAGTTACATTTTCCCTTTCTGTATGAACATATCTGACTTTTCCTAACGATTCATTGTATACTTCTCTCATTTTTCTTGCCTTGGCAGCATCTTTACAAAATTCTTCCGTCTGTTTTTGAGATTCCAGCGATGTCTTATTTTCGTTCATAATTCCCTCCAAAATATTTCCATTCAAATCAATGACCGCTGCGAATCTCATTGCTGTATCTAAGTTTAAGATATCTTCAACAACAGATAACAAATCAGATTTAGGATTATAATTCATAACGACGAAACAAAATAAAGGCTATATAATTTGATATGTAATTAATCGCTTTTTTTGCATTTTACTAATAAATAATCAATTAATTTTTCACGTGAAGCCCTTTTCATTTTCAATAATGATTTATATAAAATATTTTCAACGTAGGATGGATATTGTTTCAATAACATTTTCTGTATATCTCTCCTATTTTTTACGTAATAATCTACCAATGGATCATAAACATCTTGACCTATCTCCATTTTTTCTACGATATCAAACTTTTTAGATGCTGTTCTGATTACAAAATTTTTACTATAGTGTTCAGATGCCCAGGTTAATGTTAAAATTCCAAGATTTATTAGATTCAAACTTTTCTTGGCAACTGGTATCGCAAAAGTAAGAATACCATCTTTTTTGAGAACACGGTTTGATTCGGATATGAAATATTCAAACGGTCTAAAGTGTTGGGCTGATTCAAGCGCAACTATTCTCTCCATAGATTGTTTTGAAAAAGGTAGCATTGTAGACGTAGCATTAATTTCACAGATTGCTGGGTTAGATTTTTTTCTTCTCAAGTAGTTTTTCCCTACTTGTAATTGAAGATAATTGATATTTACACACCAAATTTCAATGTCAGGGTATGATCTTGTCCATCTTATTGCTGGAGATGACAGCCCACTACCAACATCTAGTAAAGATTTTCCTGAATCCAATTCTGCAAGGCGTGCTACCGTATCACATAATCTGTTTTGCGCATCTATTGCTGAACCATCACTTTCATCCCATAAACCAAAATTCAGCATGTTACCACCAGTAGCTAATTGCATCGCAGGTGACAATGTATTATAGATATTTACAACATCATTTTCATTTCTTCTAAACGTCCACAGCAATATCTCTAGTGGATTGATTTTCACCAATAGTGTGGTAATCTAGTTGAATGTTATATACAATTATACATATAATATCAGTTAGGGCAATTCCAATATTTCACTTGCACAATGTTTATGCACCCAGTTTCCCGCTTCGTTTTTGACGATCTCTTTCCCTTTCTGTATGTATCCATCACATACAATGCATGTAGTGGAAAATCGTGCTTTCATAACTAAAGAATACATGAAAAGTGTAAAAAGAATATTATTGAATAATTGTTAACCAATGATTAACTGAAAATATACATTATAGGCATATGTAAGTAAATCAAATATTTTGATCGTTTAGGTAAAGCAATAGTGGCAAACTTGGTATTATAACGAAATTGCCTTTAATTCGTGATGATAACATTTGAGGACCACATAGAGCCTTCTAGATATGAATTTTGGAATGTAGCGCATGAATACACGTCTAATACTGGCGAGCCAGAATTTGCAAGTGAGGTTGCATTCATTATTACTACCCTTCACGAAGAAGGATGCTGAATTAATTCACTCTTTATCTATAAACTCGTCAGCCGTTGGAGGGTCAGGGCTCAAACCCTTCCTTTTTCTAATTTCCGGTATCAATGTGCCAGTAAGCGATTTTGGAATTGGTGACCACGACTTGAAGAAAGTGTTCCATACAGCTTTCCCTGCTGTTTGACCACGCATAACCTGAGAAAGGTCAAACGTCTCAGAGGCTGGAACCTCCCCTATGACTATGTTGATAATTCCCTTTTGCTGCATGTCAAGGACCTTGCCGCGCTTGCCAGAAAGAACGCTTGCAACATTTCCAACCAAATCTTGCGGAACTCTAACTTCAATTCCAAGTATTGGCTCTAGAATTACCGGACCTGCCAATATTGCACTGCCAAGACATGCTCTTCTAGACGCAGGGCCCAATTGTGAGAGCCCCCTATGTGCTGTATCCTCGTGTGGTACAAAATGAGTAAACGTAAACTTGCAGTCCCTCATCTGCTCCTTGGCAAGTGGTCCCTCCTTCATTACCTCTTCAAATCCAGACAATATGGAATCACTTGATTCATCTATGAATTGAACACCCTTTGTTCCGTTGATAATCACATTTCCTCTAGAATCATATCTCATTACCTTCTTGGAGACATCAGAGTCCCAACCATGATCACGAAGAATTTTTGTCATTTCCTTTTTGTCTTTCATTTCACTCAATTCACCAGTTCTGCACTTCTCTGCAATTTCCGGTTCCAATGGTTCAACTCTCATAAAGATCTTGTTGTGTCTGTTGGGTGATTTTGCCATTATAGGCTCGCTACCGCCAGATATAGTTTCACGATAATTTATCAACGGTTCAGACGTTACGAGTTCAAGGCCAGCTTCCCTAATTTGGTTTGTTGCAATGTCAAGGTGTAACACACCCATGCCAGCCATGATGGTTTCACCACTCTCCTCATTAATTTTAATAACAAGATTTGGATCTTCGATTGTCAGCCGCTTAAGAATATCAACCATCTTTGGAAGATCCTTAGCATGCTTTGGTTCTATAGCCATCTGTACAACCGGCTCTGAAACGTACTTGATTCCTTCAAACACTGCAATTTCTTTAGTAGTTGACAGTGTTTGCCCAGCCCTGGCATCGCCCAAACCAAGAAGTGCAGGAATGTTTCCAGCAGCAAGTTCGCCAACCATCTCTCTCTGATTTCCCATAAAGAAGTTAACAGATTGTATTCTTCCCTCACGATGAGTATCTATCAGATTAACTGATTGGCCATCTTTCAACGTGCCAGAAAATAATCGACCAATTGCTACAGGGCCTGCAGCAGGATCCATTTGCATATTAACAATCATCATCACAGCTGGACCGTTATCATCACAATTTAGAATAGCTTTACCAATATCTGAATCAAGATCTCCCTTCCAAATCTTTGGAACACGATATTTTTGTGCCTCATGTGGTGGAGGATGATGCTTGACAACCATGCCCAATATTGCTTCAGCAAGTGGTACCTTTTCAACAAGGTCATTGACATTTCCGTCATCAGTATAGGCAGCAAAAACATCTTTGAAGGAAATTCCCTTATCTTTCATAATATCTAGATTAATTCCCCATTTGTCCTTAGCCGAACCAAACGTTACACTGCCATCTTGTATCGATACTTTCCATTTATCCCTGTATTCAGGTTCAGCATACGTATCGATTAACGTGTTGAAAGCAGAAACAACATTTGCAAGCTTCTCCTGCATTTTTTCAGGTGTTAGCCTTAGCTCCTTAATGAGACGATCAATCTTGTTAATGTACAAAACAGGTCTAACTCTTTCTTCCAGTGACATTCTTGTCACAGTTTCAGTTTGCGTCATAATGCCCTCAACTGCATCACACACCACGACAGCACCATCAATGGCTCGAAGACTCCGAATTACTCGACCAGAAAAGTCAACATGACCAGGTGTATCAATCATATTGATAACATATTCATCATCATTTTGTTTATAGTGCAAAGTTACGTTGGCCTGAACAATAGTAATTCCTCTTTCCTGTTCTTCTTTCATGTAGTCCAGTGCAAGTGCCTTGCCAGCTGAAGATGGGGCTATTATTCCTGAATGCGCCAGAAGACTGTCACTCATTGTTGTCTTACCGTGATCTACATGGGCAATAACGCCAAAATTTCTAATTTTGTTTTTATCCTTGATTATCTTTAGTACCTGGTCAGTTGACTTGTATTTTGTCATATGGCGATATCCTTTGTGAACAGCTATTAAACCTTATGAGAAAAAATCTAGTAGATCATTTTGCTACTTGCGTCACGTAAATTTTTTGCAATTACGAAATAACACTGTTTTTGATTAAACTTTTTTGCGTAAAACAAAGATACAAACTGGGAAAGAAATGTGTAAAAACAAATTTGGGCGATCTTATCTTTAGTATTTGTAGTAGGATGAATAACATTCATTCCGACATTAGTTAGATTTTGTTTTAGTTTTGTATTATAAGGTGAATTTTCATCAAAAATAAATACGGTATCACCCTTTTTAGCTGAAAACAAACCCATATGTGAAAATTGTTCAATATGCTCGTATTGAGCCACAATTCCTAATACTTCGTAAAGTTTTGCAGCGAAATACATTGAGATTGGAAAAGTGTGTAAATTACCCAATATGAACACCTTGCCTGAAAGCTTAACTCTCTTGGATATTTTTTTGGCTTCTAGAAACATACTACTGACTTTTTTTGTAGAAAATTTTGTTACTAACGAGATGCAAGTTAGTGCACTAGCCAAGAAACCAATACTTCCTGAGGTGAAAACATTAGAACTTGGATAGTTCAATGTAATGGTTTTCCCACTAGACATGGACAGCTTACTTTTTGGATTTGCAGTTACCGCGACTGAATGGTTAAACAGTTTTGCAAGTTTGATATTTGTAGATGTGTTTCCGGATATGGATACAAGGAATACAGTATTATTTTTAGCAATGCTTCTATTTTTAAGAAGATCTAATGGATCAAATGTCCTAACCAAGAAGTTTGAAAATGCTTCTGCAAGTAATGCTGCTGCAAAAGAATCACCTGTACCGCAAAAAACCATTCGTTTTTGATAATTTTTTGAAAATGGTTTTTGCGGAGTAAATTTTTTGATAAAATTCTCTTGTAGTTTTATGTCTTCTTCAAGTGCTGTGATTGTATTCATAATCATTTTTCAGGGTAGTTGATACTTGGAACCAGATAGTTATACGGATGATGGTATGTTGATTATTTTATTGCTGATAAGCCATTGAAGACTTGAAACATATGTTGCGTCATCAATCTGGTTAGTTGCCCACCACCCTGCATTGTTTTTAATCCAGTCTGGAATAATAATTTCGGGAGTAATTGTGGTAATCCTATAAAGCGTACCATCCATAATGGATAAAACATACATTTTGTTATCATGAAATGCAATATCAGAGATGCCAGCAAAAGTCCTGGCAAACAAATTATCATCATGAAGTCGAAATGAGCCTGCACCCTCTATGATTTCCTCATCTTGATCTAAAACTTGTTGAAAGATAACATTATCATTATAATTACTTGAAACAGGAAAATCAAATCCTGTTCTATCCGAGTTTAATTGAAATTTGTAGATTGTGCCAAAATGAAAATCACCAACAAACAACCAATCAGAGAACACCCCAAAACCATCCTTGTCTGGGATAGATATTGCAGTTGGTCCAACTGTTTCATACCATGAAAGTTCTGGGTCACTGTAAACAAAATTTTCAAATTGTGGAGGAATTGTTTGTATGCCTCCAATGTCAGGATTGTCACTGTCAACTGGTCCCATGACATGATTCCATCCACTGTTGAATCCTGGCATTACAAGATTTATCTCGTCGTAATAGTTTAATCCATTTTCAGTATCCCACAGGTATCCCGTTACAGGATCAACCCCCAATCCAAAGCTGTTTCTTATGCCTATGGCAAACAATTCTATCTTGTTGTCATTTTCAGTGTCAATCTTGAAAATACTGGAAGTTTCATAAATCGGTTCACCAGAGCAACTAGTATTTACAAAATCTATTACGTAACATGGATCATCTGACCTGTTTTCAAAAACACCCGACTGGCCCTGGTCGCCTATTGCAAAATAAACTTCGTTGTTCAAACCAGTGGTCATTACTCCACCGTGGTGATCATTATTTTGCTGCGCTATGAATTCCTTTATCATGACAGGATTGATCAGCTTTTCCCCATCCCAGTCATATTGGTAAACTCTGTTTTTTGCATGTTGTCCTTCCTCCTTTCCAGATACTTCTAGTGTGTCAACACCTGATTCGGATTCAGTGTAATACAAAAAAACATGATCAGGAGTGGCTGCAATTCCCAACATGCCAGAATAAAAATTATATCGTACGGACACATCTAAAGCAGGTTGATTATACACAATAGTCTGATCACCAGCCTCTTGGATCCGAATTACTTTTCCAGAATGCTTTTCAAGAACCAGTATATTATCACCAACAAAATCTAAAGTGGTAGGAAATTCTAATCCGTCATATATTTTTGTAACCATATAACCATCAGAAACTGTTTTGTCTACTGGGACCACCTCAGGATGAAAAATACAACTTTTTCTATTTGGGGCTACTGGTATACCAAGCTCATCACAAGCCATTATTGTAGATTCTAAATCACCATAAACTTCCAAAACTGACAAAGAAAAAATTATGATAGTAAAAAGAGAAGCGATTTTTAGATACAAACTAGTTAATTCTCCCCATCAATCCACGAATAGCAAAAAATTTTATGTACTTTTTCATTTTCTGTCTCAATCATTTCACCGCATTTATCGCATCTAAACCATTTATTCATATACAAAAGGTTTCTGAATGTTATTTATATTCAGTTTTTAAGAGCAAAAACATGGAAATTTCTGTAGGTCATACTCCAGATGCGGATGATGCATTCATGTTTTATGGCATGTTTTCTGGAAAAGTTACTTCAGATTTTTCGGTTGAACATGTAATTGATGACATTGAAAATCTGAATCGTCGAGCAATAATGCCCAAATTAGATGTCACAGCTGTTTCAGTTCATGCATGTGCGTATATCCCTGAATATACGATTTTACGAAGTGGTGGTAGTTTTGGGATTGGCTATGGTCCGATTGTGACTGCAACAAAAGAAATGAATCTTGACGAATTAAAGAAAGCAAAAATTGCTATTCCTGGAAAGATGACATCAGCCTTTTTACTTTTACAACTATTGATAGGAAAATTTGCATACGTAGAGATGAATTTTAGTGATATCCCTGCCGCAGTAAAATCTGGTAGTGTTGATGCTGGTTTAGTTATACATGAAACACAGCTATCATACCCAGACGAGGGTTTGATTAAAGTTTTAGATGTTGGGGAATGGTGGCATAATAATACAAATGGACTTCCTGTCCCATTGGGAATTAATGTGATGAAAAACAGCTTTGGTGTAGAAACTATAAGAAAATTTGATAGATTTCTTGCTGAATCTATTCGATTTGGATTAGAACATGTTGATGATGCCATAGATTATGCCATGAAATATGGGAGGGGAAAATCACGTGATTTGATTGAGAGATTTGTAAAAATGTATGTAAATGACGTAACGGTAGATATGGGTAAAAATGGAGAAGAATCAATTAGAAAATTTTTCAGCATGGCTACACAAAAAAAACTAGTCCCAGAGTTTGATCTAAAAATAGCATAATATTTACAATTTTAAAAAATAGACGAATTATTCGCGCTGCTTATATCCAAAATCTTTCCATATTAATCAATGAAAGCAAGATCTGAAAATAGAAATGATTCTACCTATGATTATTCTGGGCTGCTTTCAATAATTTTGGACGAAATTTAGTAATCTTTTACAAGATCTTTTCAGTCGAGATGTTTATTAATAATTTATAATTACATCTGCTATGAAATTATTTCTTGACTTTGAACTATGTGTAGAATGCAATTCATTCATAGATGCACTCACAGATGAGAAATCAATACTTTCAGATGATGATGATACAAGGAATGAAATATCTTCCAAATTCATGCGGCATTTAACATACAACCATCCGGAAGTAATTCAGGCGATAATTAAGGAAGTAAAAATTCAACAAAGAAAGCCTGAATTTGATTTGTATAGATAAATCTATACAATCTTTTCATTTCTTATCTACAAATTAATTATTATATGCTAGCATTCTAGAATAGACGCTTGTTAATAGATAAAAAAATGCTGGCATCTGGCCTTCTGATGATCGCTGTTGGTGTCGCTATCACATCATACCTTGAGCAGGCAACGCCAATTGGAAAGCCTGGTATGACAGAAGACGAAAAATTTGAGTTTCTAATGGTGGAACGAGAAAATTCAGACTACAAGACACTATCTGGAATACTAATTGGAGTAGGATTTTTAATATTGTTGATTAGTTTTGGTGCAAGAAGGAAACGAGGAAGTGGTGCTAAGAAAACTGAAAAAAAACCTGCGACCTAAAATCAAAAAGCTTTAACAGTATTAAAAAATGTGTCACGTTGTACTGGTTCTCTCTTTATTTCTTTAACCAAGTTTACCAGATCCTCAAGTGATGAATTGGTTGATTTTCCAGCAGCACGATACACTTCTTCAGAAAATGCAGTGCCGACTAGATCATTCCCACCGTGGGCTAAGGCAACTTGTGCAAGTTTTTTCCCATCTGCAACCCAGTAAACTGAAATATTGTTTAACACGCCAGATAACATCATGCGTGATAATCCAATCACTTTCAAATCATAAATTGATGAACATTCTTGGACCAATTGATTCTTTTTTTCAAGTTCAGTATTTTCTAAACTAAATTTAAGCGGAATCAACGTTATGAAACCATTAGTTTTTTTCTGTAATTCTCGAATTTTTATGAGATGATCAACAATATGTTCTGGCTTTTCAATATGTCCATATAGCATCGTAGCATTACTTTTAATGCCAAGATTATGAGCCTGTTCCATTGTATCCAACCATTCCTGACCAGAACATTTTCCGCGCGCAATTTTTGGACGAATGTCAGGATGAAATAATTCAGCTCCACCGCCAGGTAAAGCATCAAGTCCAGCCGCCTTTAATCTAGATAATACTTCTTTAACGGAATTTTTTGTTAGTTTAGCAAAGAAGAAAATTTCTGCTGCAGTAAATGCCTTAATTTTTAATTCAGAGTGATTTTTTTTGATAATTTTCATCATTGATTCATAATAATCAAGTGAAAGTTTTGGGTGAAAACCTCCTACAATATGTACTTCAGTCGCTCCCATATTTTTCGCTGCATATACTCTTTTTTCGATTTGTTCTGGTGTTAATGTATAAGAATCTGTGTCGCTTTCTTTTCTATAGAATGCACATATTTGGCAACTTGCGGCGCAAACATTAGTGTAGTTCAGATATGATGATGAGGTAAATGATACTTTATTTCCAACTAGTTTTTTCCGTAAATTATCTGCAACAGCGCCAAACAGGTGAAGATTATCATATTCCATTAATTCCATGCCATCCCGGAATGATAATTCTTCACCAGCAATTGCATGTTCCAGTGCTTTTGATTCACCAATCAGGGTTTCTAGCATAATAATATGTGATCTTATATCAATAAATAGATAAGTAGAACGGGTATGAAATTATAATATTTGGTGCTGCCTTTGATTGATGAACATAAGCCAAAGTGTTTCCTATGTAATGATCTATTTGATAATATGGAAAAATTAAAAACGCATCAAGAATCAATGCACAAGGAATTTTTTGAAAAACATGATACAGAAAAATAGATGCGTTCTGATATCAATTATTTAGTTACTGCTTTGTAATATTTTTTGCAGTGTCGAGACTAATTTGTGCCAGGTCATAATCACGATCTATTAACAAAGCGCTTTTGAAACATCTTATGGCAAATGGAATATTACCCAATTCCCCCACAGAAAGTCCTTTGTACGCAAGAGCCATAGCATTTTTCTTATCTAACTTTAATGCTGCGTTATAACAAGAGATTGCTTCATTATATTTTTTTAATGTATGTAATGCCGAGCCTTTGTTAATTAAGGCATTTAGATTATCTGGTTTAAGAATTAGTGCCTTATCATACATTTGTACTGCTTCATGATTATATCCTAGATTTTGTAGTGTTACACCCTTGTCGATAATAGCATCAATATTATCAGGTTCAATACATAAAATCTTATCATAACATTTCATTGCTTCCATATATTTTCCATCTTCACAAAATTCAGATGCGATATTTATCAAATTATCACTTTCCTGCAATAATATCTCATAATATTTGGAAATAATATATTTTGAGTTGGATCCATCATTGACAAAAGCTTCAGAAAGTATAAACTAAACCAGAAATTGAATACTCTTGATAACGTTTTATGGCCTTTGAATCTTTAATTGAATGGATAATACAACTTGTTACAGAATATTTGTACGTTGGAGTATTTCTAGCCGCATTAATTGAAACAATCATTCCGCCTATACCTACCATGGCTGTGTTTCCAACCGCAGGATTTGTTGCATCGCAAAATGGTCTCGCGGTACAAGAAGTAATTCTATTAGGCATTATTGGTGGACTGGGTGCTTCTGTTGGTTCAACTGTGATTTATTTAATTGCTTTAAAATTAGGCAGAGCAGCTTTATTGAAATATCTAAAATATGTTAAGGTCTCTGAAAAAAAACTTGTTAGAGTAGAGAATTGGTTTCAAAAATATGGTGATAAAGCAGTATTATTTGGAAGAATGATACCGGTTTTTAGAGAAATGATTTCTATTCCTGCCGGTTTTCTTAGAATGAAATTTGTAAAATTTCTTTCATACACAATTCTAGGTTCTTGTGGATGGAGCTTGACATTAATTTTTATTGGATATTATTTTGGAATTGCTGCTTTTGAATTTTGGTAGTTTGCACTACGAAGAATTTTTATCACGAGGATCAATTTCTAGTGATTTGTTAAAAGATTCTATTGCTTCATCGTATCGTCCAAGACATCTTAATGCAATGCCCTTTAGATTCCACAAATCTGGATCTTTCTGATCAAGTAGTATAGCTTGCTCAAATGATCTAAGCGCTTCATCAAAATCACCCTTTTCAAGTTGTGACTTTCCCAAAGCAATTATTGGTTCAGTTGATTCCAAATTCTAACTACCCTGAATGAATCACGTAGCATTAGTATTTATTTTACAAATTTTGTGCAAGAGCAGTCAAGTACAAAACATGTTCCATCACTTCTAATATGATCATGAGACATGTGGCGACATTTGTTATTTTTACAGATACGACGTTGGAGTTCTCTTACTATTACCTTCTGTGCTATTTTATTAGCATCTTCTTTTGTACAACCTTTTTTATCAATATAATAATGAACTAAATGATTATAGAGAAGATCCGAATCAAATGTTTTTTCTAATTCCACGTATATAATTATCAAAAAATATACTTAAATTTTGTCTAAAAACTTCTGTAAGCATACATCTAACTTGGAAATTTTACTATACTTTAGAAAAATACTGGTCATACATTTTTCTTCTTTTTTGATCCGACAAAACTTCATACGCCATGTTGATTTGTGTCATTTTATTTTCAGCATTGTGGGTTTTATCCCTATCAGGATGCCATTTTTTAGCTAGTCGCCTATACTGGTTTTTTATTTCGTCTTGATTTGCATCTTTTTCTATCTCTAAAATCATATAATAATCTGGAAGATTATTAGCTAGAAGTGATTTCCTGAACTCTTCATCACTGAGTTTCTTTTTTCCATCACGCTCAAAATTAATTTCATCATTCATCCAATCAGAATGGTATTTTTCATAATCCCTATTTTTTTTCGAAGCCCAATCACCACTATCATACTCGGTTTTCTTTCTAAATATCGAACCGCGTGCAAGAAAAATAACTATAGCTACAATCACCACACCACCAATCGAAAATATTATAATTTGATCGGATTCTGAAATAGTATCTATTTCATTACTAACATCCATTGGGTTTACATTATGTCCTGAATCATAGAAGAATTCATCTTCAATCGATGATTCATCATATAAAATAGAAATAGTGTACGTGCCACTTCTTCCCAGCTCGTAATTACCTAAAACAATATTATATGAAAAATCACCAGATGGTAATACAACATTATCTTCTACTACAGTTATTTCATCCGGATTAGTAATTGAAATTTGTAATGTAGTTTCAGAGGAAACAATACCGTGAATTGTAATAATATCTGATTTGGTGAATATAGGCAGATCCACCGAAATGTTTACCGAGTCAGCAAAAGATGATGATGGCAAAAATGCTAAAAATAAAATTGAAAGTGGAATGAGATATTTGTAATTCATTTAATATTCGTGGTACTATACTTGTATTTTATTTGATTATATCTACTTCATATGTTCAAATAAATAATGTATTAAAAGGCTTAAAAAAATCTGTAGAATCCTGATCTAGTGTAAATCGTAGTCACAAAAATGTGAAATGTAGTTAACAATCTTCCGCTAATATAAGATCATAGTTAATTTTAGTATGACAACAGGTTACTGTGTAAAATGTAGAACAAAAAGGGAGATTCAAGGTGCCACTGCTGTAACACTGAAAAACGGTAAACCAGCTACAAAAGGTACATGCCCTACGTGTAACACAAATATGTTCCGAATAGGCAAAAGCTAGGAACATTCTTTACTTTTTTCATTTCTAATAATTTAGTTATTATCTAGAACTGATTTTATCGTGAATTTGTGCAAGAATTAATTTGGCTTTTTCTTTATTCTCAAATGTTTCTTGTTTTTGATCCATGATGGAATCAATCTCATAACTCTTATCAACTAAAATATCTGCAACATGATCGTCTAATGTTCCACTTCCTATTAGATAGTATGCAAAAACTGTGTTTTTCTGTCCAATTCTGTGTAATCTATCTTCAGCCTGATAATGATATGCTGGACTCCAGTCTAATTCAGCGAATATGACATATTTTGCCCTAGTTAGGTTTATTCCAAGATTACCTGCACGTAAGCCGGCAATCATTAGTTTCGTATCTCCATTCTGAAATCGATCAATACCATCTTGTCGTACTTTATCTGTCTGGCCGCCTATAATCGATACAGGAGAAAACTCGTGCAAGCTTTCATGTAGTAATTTATGGATTGATTTATGATGGCAAAAAACAACCACACTTTCCTCAATTTCCATGATATTTTTAACAAAATCAATAACACGCGGAAGTTTTGCAATGCCTGCAGCTTGCCTTTCACTTTGAATTGCTCTTTGATATGATGCATGTTTATTAAATTCAGTCTCTGCGTTTTGTTGTTCTTCCTCTAGTTTATGCCAAATTTTGTCTAGTTGACTTTTATAGTAAGTTTCATCTGCAGCGATTATCTCTTTGTATCTCACTTTATCTTTTAGATCTTTTAACACGTCAGATTTTTTTCGGCGAATCATAACATGTTTCTTTAGTTCTTCATGTAAACTAGTACGCTTATTCTCAAGTACTATGGCTTTTCCTTTTTCGTCTAAATAGCAAAAATACTCACAAAATTCCTTAAAATTACCTAAAAGTCCTGGCTTTAAGATATCAATTATTGACCATATTTCAGAGCCATGATTGTAAATAGGCGTGCCAGAAAGACCGACACGGTAATTAATTGATTTTAATGCTGCAATCTTTTTGATTGCTGTATACTTCTGGGTTGTTTTAGAACGTAGATGTTGCACTTCATCACATACAAGCGTTCTAATGTTTAGCTTTAGTAGATCATCTAATCGTTTATGAAGTAATTCATAATTAATGATATAGAAATCAAAATTTCCAAGATCTTCTTTTTTGCCTGTGCGTATCATTGTGCTAGTTGGATTATCATTTTCTATAATTCGCCCATTTCTACTCTTTTTTTTCATAAACCTCTCGATTTCTCGCTGCCAATTATTCAATGTGACAAGAGGTGAAACTACAAGTACAGGGGTTGATTGCTTTTCTGATGCAACATATGCAAGTGTCTGAACTGTTTTACCTAGACCCATATCATCAGCAAGTAATGCATTACCAGAAGATTTCAAAAGAAAATCCAACCCTTCTTTTTGAAAATTTAATAGTTTTCCACGAAACTGGTTGCCTGGTGTAGCTTTTGATAGTTTTTCAATTTTTGTATGTGTTTTCTTCTTTACAAATTTAGTTGGTGCTTTATTTTGCCAAATAGATTTTGATAATACTTCCATTGGATATCTATCTAAGATCCATTTGATCTGTTTGACATTGTTAGCATTATCAGGAATAATTGCCTCATTAGGGCCATCGCCATACCATAATTGAGATATTATCTTTGACGCCATCATTACTGCACGTGAACCGGTTACTTTCCAAGCCCATGTCCCTGAGTACTTGTCTAATGCATATTCAAGAGTTCCAAATGATTTCATAGTTACTTCGTGGTTTCTCATAAATCGTGTTCGTGCTTTATGAATCTTGATTTTTCACTGAGATCAATTACGTTTCCAAAATAGTGATATAGGGGTTAAATGATCTATTACATTTTGTTATTTTTCTTTTATGGTAAACTTGTACAATTATTTTCAAATTTAAATGCCGTCAATTATGTTTATGCTCAACCTGATGGCATTCACAATCACAAAGATGTGTTTTATGATCATTCAAACAATCAAGGCATTCGTAATGTTTGTGGTTTTGGCAATTAGCACATATCATAAATTAATTTAGGTTCTGTCCTTTGAAAAGTTTTGCTAGTAACAAGTTATAAAGCAAATTTCCCACATCAAGTAATGACCCTAAAAAGATACGTAGTTACGAGAGGTCTTTCGATGTTTGGTGTTTTGATGGTAACTTTGCTATTGACAATAGCATTGGTAGGATCTAATATGGATACTATATTGAAACAGGGAATATCTTATCAGGTTAGAACAGAAATTACTGAAAATTCAGCTATTGCTGAAAGCTTTGCGAGTGTTGAAGAATTTGAAAATTTTGTACAAGAACGAATAGATGAACGAATTAAAGCACTTGGTCTTGATACTCCATGGTACTCTCCTCAGAGAATTGGATTTACGATGTATAAAATTTTAATTCTTGACTTTGGACATGCCACTTTTCTTACAAGTGATTCTGGCTCTTCAAATGTGGGAGATATATTATTAGAAAAGATACCAAGAACAGTTTTACTTTTCACTACGGCGACAATCATTATTTCTATAGTGGGCATATTTTTGGGTGCATTATCAGGTAGTAAAGTTGGGTCTGTAGTTGATCGAATTACCTCAACATTTGCAGTTGTCAGTAGTAGCTTTCCTGTCTGGTGGATAGGCATGCTTATGATATTTCTATTAGCATTTACGTATCATATTTTTCCCGCAAGAGCAACCCCAACAATGCTACCAACTGAACCCGGTTACATCATTGCATTATTTTATCACATGGCTCTTCCACTGATTACAATTGTAATGATTGGTTTTGGATCATGGGCATATCTGGTACGTAATTTTATGGTAGGTACAATGCAGGAGGATTTTATCACTGCAAAAAAATCAATAGGTATCGACAAAAAAAAGATTATTTACAAACACGCATTAAAAAATGCCGCTCCGCCAATTATCACTATACTAGCACTAAGTCTTTCTGGATCATTAGGTGGTGCAATAATTACAGAAGCCGTATTTGATTGGCCCGGAATGGGGCGGCTTTATTTTGAGGCTATTAGTGTGATGGATTTACCAATAATTATTGGTGCAACGTACGTACTTACTGTTTTATTTTTAATTAGTATATTTGTTGCAGATTTACTTTATGGTTACTTTGATCCGAGGGTGAAAACAAGTTGAATAGTGTAAATTCTTCAGAACTTAGTAGGGAGTTTGTCAAAAGCAAAACTGGTCTTACTGGTATTGGAATTTTAGCTTGTCTTATCATAATATCAATAATAGCTGCTACAACAATTCCTATTGACACATTCAAACAATGGAATAATCCAAGTAACTGGATTTCGTATCCAAAAACTTCGATGCCAGTATGGCTAAATTATTTTGTCGCAGATAAGATTCCAGAACATATGGTAATGGAAAATCCGTCTATAATAATTAAAAATGATGCAATATCAGTAGCATCTTACAATTTTAGTATAGATTATCCATATGATGATTTCCCTAATGATTTTATCTACGAGTTTAGTGCTGAATATTCTGGTTCTCCATTACTCCAAATTTCTGTAATTAAGCCAGACCAAAGTAAATTGCTCCTTTTGTCTACTTCCTTACCATATTCTGATAAAAAAATTATTCATAATGAGAGGATTTTTTCAACAGACGATAGTATTAAAAAAAATGTTCAGATGCAATCTGCTAAAATGGGATTATACAAAGATGATGCATCAAGTGAAGATTTGATATTTAGTGATAATGACGGTCAGGTTTTGAAGGGCAATTATTTATTTTTGGCAAACATGTATGGGGTTGATGAGCAAGTAGAAATTTTTAATTCTAAACTCATTCTTGGCGGAAAAGCATTTGGATTGATGGGTACAGATGAATTACGAAGAGATCTCATGGTTGGTCTTTTGTGGGGGACCCCACTTGCATTATTTATCGGGATAGCAGTAGCGGTAGGTTCTGTAATAGTTGGGTTAATTTATGGAGTATATGCTGGTTTCAAAGGAAGAAAAACTGATGAAGCACTCATGAGATTCAATGATGTCATCTATGCACTTCCTGCACTTCCTTTTTTAATAATACTCGCAGTGACTATTAGTAATAGCATATTCATGATGATTGGATTTTTGATGATCTTCAGTTGGGTTGGAGTTGCAAAGGTTTCACGAAGCATGGCACTTCAAATAAAAACAAAACAATATGTTGAGGCATCAAAGATCATGGGACAAAAAAATTCCAAAATAATTTTCAAACATATAATACCACAATTATTACCCTATACATTTGCAAGTATTGCGATCTCAGTTCCTGCAGCAATTACAACAGAAGCTGGTCTAAGTTTTCTGGGTTTAGGTGATCCAACATTTCCTACATGGGGACAAATTTTGCATGATGCAAACACGTTTGGTGCTGCAGCTAGAGGTCTATGGTGGTGGATAGTTCCACCAGGGATAATGATTGCAATTACTGGTCTTTCTTTTGTATTCATCGGAAATGCGCTAGACAGCATCATAAATCCGAAACTAAAAAAATGAAGTTATCTAATAAGAAACAAGTTCTAATTATTTTTCTGTAAAAATATGCATGTAATTAAAAAACAAATTTTCTGATCAAGTCTATCGTAACGTCATCTAATTTAATGGTGTAAACTGCACTGTTTTCATCATTTGACTCTGAAAGTATCTCAGCAAATTTTGTCTTGTCCATTCCCCGCTCATAATCTCCACCTGATTCCTTAACACATAGGGGAAATTTCTTCATTTTCTGATTATTCTCTAGTAAATATGCGATGAATTTTTTGTATTTTTGAGTATCATCCCAATTAATTCCATTTTCTTGACATGCAGCAATCCAAATATCAACCGTATTCTGGTAAGATACTATTTTTCTGATCTCATCCAGTGCAAGCTCTTGCATATAATCACGTATACTAAAAGTCAGCTCGCTTCATCTTAGATCCACATCTAGGACATGAACCACCTTTGAATCGGTGATTACATGTAAGACAAACATATCTTACACCAGTACCTTGATTCTGACCAAACAATCCACCACCTAGTCCAAATCCTGAGCCGCCAGAACCCCTCATTCTAGCCATGTATCTTTTACGTAAAAGTAACGGGAAGACAATAAAAATTGCTAATGCTGCGCCAAGTCCATATGGAAATGGTAATACAAGTTGTAATCCTATACTTACAGCTAATGATGCAAATAAAAATATTAAATATCCTTTGTAGTTAATCAAACTGAAAAAATTTATCCAAGAAACCTTATAAAGTTTGTTAGAATTTTTTACTAATTCTCAAATTAAACTACAACCAGTGGAATTTCATTTCCCTGACTATCCCATGCAAAAATATCATCGTCCTCATAAGGTGATTTAACAATTAATGATACTAAACCAAAAAAATTATCTAAATCAGTAAGAGATGGCCTTGCTGAACCACTAGGATGAGAATGTACAATTCCAACATAGCTAAGATCTAATGGTAACGGGTTATTAGGAAACCCAGCAAAATCAGCACCCGTTTCAGAGAATGGTGGCACTACCAAAGCATCTATGAACACGTTACCATGTTTTGATTTTCCACGTAAAATAAGAATTCCTTCATCTGGGTGATTCATCTTACAGAAAGATAGAATTCCGTCTCGTGTTTCCTGTGTTATTGACACTTTACGTTCCAACCTTCCCTTTTTAAAAAGCAAAGTGTCACTACACCTTAATCCTATATTGTACAGCAGAAATTTTATTTAAAATTGATTCTATATCATTAACAAGTTTAGGAATTAATTCTGTTGTGAACTTAAATTCCTCATCTAACGATTTTATTTTTGATTCTGCATCCAATTTAAAGTTATGACGCTTCGCAAGATCTGATTCTTTTGATTCTAATTGTTTATTGTTAAACACTGTTAACTCATTTTCTACATTATTTTTTTTCTCGTTGTACATAAAAATTTGTTTAATAAACTCATCAAGTTTAGAAATTGCTTCATCAATTTGAGATATTGATTTGTTAATATCTTTGACCGACACAGAACGAGATTGGACACTTTTACGCACTGATTCTAATATGCGTATTACATCCTGTTTATTGGTGTTACTTAACACACGATATGGATTTTCAATTAAATCTTCTAATATTTTTTTTTGTAATTTATCAAGTGAGGAAACATAAACATATTTGTTTAATGGTCTTGAAATTTTGGTAAACTGTAGATCAATTTCATTTTTTATCTGAATACTCTCTGAATTCATAGAGTTAATTTTTTCTTTAGTTTTTAAAAACTCCGCGTATTCGTTACTATCTTTAATGTTTTTGATATATTCTGCATCATGTTTTATCGCTTCATTAAGATCGTGCAATGTTTTCGCAGTATCATCCTTGTACTGTTCTAATGTAATAATTGATTTTTGCGCTTGATCATGTTTACCAATATTTTCAAAAAGTTGTTTGATTTTATCCTCCAATTCATTGTAATTTTCAATTAATTCAATAACATGAGAATTCCCGTCAGTCATTATCTTAAGATCACTCTTAAGCTTCTTGGCATATTTTTTAGCAAATATATGAATAACTTGAGAGTGTCTTCCTAATGCATCGCCAATTTTCTTTAGCATTCTAGAAGCTAATCTATCAAATGTTTGAACATTTTCAAATGAATTGATTTCTGGAAAAGTAACTTTGCATTCTCTTTTGATAACTGAGATAATTTCGTTTTTACCGCGTTTGACTAGTCTCATTAAATGCACATCCATCTCATCTACATTCAGTGTATCACGTTCAAGTTGATTAGCAATTTCCAGTATTGTTTTACGATCCGAGTTTATTTTATTTCTAAATGCTTTTACTTCTGCAATAATTGTTCTTGTTCTAATAGAACGTATATCTTTGATAATATCAGAAATTTCAGTAAGTGATATTTGCTTTTCTTCGGGAACAACATCAACCTCACTTTGTTCTAGTTTTTTCTTGCCCCAGCCGAATACCATGATTTAATACAGAATCACAATTTTAAATATGTTAAACTACTGGTTAAGGTTTAAAAAATTAAAGGATATTGTATAAGCATTGAGTGAAAAGGATTCTCATATAGAAGATTATTACAATGGAATAGTGAAAAAATCCATCACCATAAATGCATCAAAAGAGAAAGTTTGGAAAAAGATCAGTAATATTATTGAGTTGGAATGGTTAGAAGGAATAAAAATAGTTAAACCCATTTCTAGCAAAAAACAAGGAATAGGTGCTATTCGAGAACTCGAATTTCAAGATGGTAGTATAATTAAGGAGTTTATAGTTGGGTGGAAAAATAACGAATATTTTTCCTATATAGCTGTAAGTGGATTGCCACTTCGTGGTTACCATGCAACAATTTCACTAACATCTAAAAACGAAAAATCAATCATGGTTACGTGGAAATCTTACTTTAACAGTGACAGGATGACACAAAAACAATTCACTGAATTTTATTCGTTCATAGGACTATTCTATGTAAAGTCACTTAAGACGTTGAAAACTTCGTTAGAATAGCCTAAAATATTCAATGTGTCTAATTAGTGCATGAGTGATATCCGTTTTATTATAATTGGTTCAAGTTTAATATTTGCGGGAATAATAATTCTATCAATTTTTGGTTCACAGTTTGATGAGATTACTCTACAGGCTGAATTTAGTAAATGCTATGAATATCATGAGGATACTCCGCCTACAGAAATTGACTGTGAGGATGCGATTGAAAACAAGTTAATCTTTTTTGCATTGGTTTCTGCACTTATTGCTGGTGGAATTTTAGCTATGATAAAAGGAATAAGAGGTAGATGGGACCAAGATGTTAAACCAGAAGATATGGTAGGATCTGGCGGTTCGTTTGATACAAAAAATGATCCGAAGGATTATAGTTCTGATAAATCAGACTAAAAATAATTTACGATTTTATCATATCTTAATTTCAAGCAGATCATCCTTTGATACACCCTTCCAAACTCCTATCATGCCCTCTGCTTCAGCTGGTTCCACCTTAGTTATTTTTTGAATCTTGATATGATCTGGATTTGGTGGCATCCATAACATTGCCATATAATCACCCACATCTCCTGCATTCTTTGGATCAGCCATTATGATTTTATCTTTTGAAAAAACATTAGAAACTAATGCGTTTGTTGTTTTTTCTATCAAATCTGAGCGGCCATGCGTAAAGAGATAAACATTTTTTGTGTTGTCTATATCTGTCATATCTGGATTAATGTTATTGTCCTTTTTTATGTTATGCGCCGGGAGAGTGCCTGCTTTAATTGGACAGAAACCTAGATCGGGTTTTTCTGAAACAGGTT
>LUMJ01000329.1_pt1 | contig 26028 bp, 28 predicted proteins | sample 729631 | NCBI WGS metagenome assembly LUMJ01 (sample SAMN03860266, study PRJNA289734) | marine metagenome | biome: seawater column; feature: ocean; material: water; isolation source: Red Sea water column Station 22 - depth 500m | place: Saudi Arabia: Red Sea | collected 2011-10-15 | depth 500 m
CTTCTGTGTTGACGATGTATTCAAAAATTACGACTCCCTCCCTCCCTCCCATCAGTGCTCTGTTTGGGTAAGCAGGAGGTTCTTTGTATAGTGCTTTTGGAGGAATTATGGTTTCTTCAATGGTTTCTGGGTGAGCAGGGTGTGGTGATGGGCATGCTGGAAATAACTCATCATGGGTGTGCCCATTTGCAGCCAATAAGAGTCCAGCGATTAAGATTAGTTTTTTCATGCATGCAGGCCTTACGCTTTGATTAATTCCTAAATTATAAGAGTAATATATAATTTTATATAGCTCGTAATCTTATCGATAGGAGAGATTGAGTGATGGAAAAAGTACACGATAAAGAGAATTTTTATAAGATTTACGATTGGGCTGGCTCCGACCGCAGCAAGTTACCATGGGCACACGATGAGCCGACACTATTCCTTCGTGATATTGTTGCGCAACGCGGTAAGCCTGGCAAAGCGCTGGACATCGGTTGCGGCGCCGGTACAGATTCTCTGTATCTCGCTGGCGAAGACTGGGAAGTAACCAGTCTCGATTTCATGCCTGCGGCGCTGGAGATGACCTGCGCACGTGCTGCGGCAGCTGGATTGGAGCTAACAACCATCGAAGCTGATGTCACCGAATGGGAGCCGACCGATAAATTCGACTTGGTGCTTGACCACGGGTTGTTACATAACATGAATCCCGACCGCTATCCGCTCTATCGAGAGCGTGTTATGCGGGCGGTTGCAGACGACGGCGATTTCGTTATCCTGCACTGGCTAAAACGCACACCCGATGAGCCCCAGTCCGAAATCGGTCCGACCCGTGTTTCCCGTGAAGACATTCAGAAATTTTTCGCGCCAGAATTGAAAGAACGGTTTTTCGCCGTCGAAGAAATCGGAGGGCTGACCAAGAGCGTTGGCGCTTCAATGGCTCAGGGCTATTATTGGTTCAAGCGTGCATCTAGTGTTGAAGAGCGGGGGCAAGATGAAGTGTCGTCTGGGGTTGAAAGGGCTGTTCGCGGTAAATAAGGTTTTTTCTTTATCCAACCCTCTAATCTTTTTTATAGCGATTTGCTAGCATTGCAAATTCTGAAATCTCAGTCCATTTTGAAACGGTGTTCATGTAGTCAAGAAAAGATTGATAGATGGTTTTAAACTTTTCATCCCGAGCTGAAATCTCTGCAATGATCTCATCAGATGCCTGTTCGAGAGCAGTCATTACGTCGTCTGGGAAAGGCAATATTTTAACATCATCCATTTGTTCAATTTCAGTCAAAGCAAAGGCATTACGAGCCATAAACTCTGCCAACATTTGATCGTTGGTGGCACTTGCTGCAATCTCCACAATGGCTTGCAAATCTGGTGGAAGAGAATCAAATGCTTCTTTGTTGACAATGCACTCAAGTGTCGGACCGGTTTCATGCCAACCGGGGTAATAATAATATTTTGCAGCATTATGAAAACCGAAAGTGAGGTCGTTATAAGGACCAATCCATTCCGCAGCATCAACTGTTCCCGTTTGCAGTGCAGTAAATATTTCACCTCCAGGCAAACTGACCGGGGTGCCTCCTGCGCGTCTTAAAATTTCACCTCCAAGGCCGGGTATTCTCATTTTCAAACCCTGCAGGTCTGCAGCAGATTTTATTTCCTTTTTAAACCAGCCTCCCATTTGACTTTAAACCAGCCCCCCATTTGACAGCCGCTGTTGCCAGCAGGAAATGGGCGCAGGTTAAACGGCTCGTATAGATCTCGATACAACTCAAGGCCGCCACCATAGTAAAACCATCCATTCATCTCCATGGCATTGAGACCAAAAGGCAATGCGGTAAAAATTTGGCTGGCGTCGCTTTTACCTCGCCAATAGTAGGCGGCACCATGTCCCATTTCAGCGCCCCCTCCAGACACATAATCAAATACCTCGAAAGGCGGCACCAACTCGCCGCCTCCGAAAACCTTTATCTTGAGCCTTCCCGAAGAAGCCTTCTCAATGCTTTTTGCCATTTTCATAGCCCCGGTGCCAAGACCTGGGAAATTAGGTGGCCAAGTGGTAACCATTTTCCATTTAAATGTTTCTTTATCGGCGGCTTTTGTTTTTGTAGGTGCAGCGAGTCCCATCGCGCCTGCGCCAAGAATTAAATCTCTTCTTTTCATCAACTGCTCCTTGCTATCAATTTTTACAGGATAACTTAAATGGGTGAATAAATGATACCCATCAAAACTTATGGTATATAAATAAAGCATTATGATTGCTTTGATTCAAAGAGTTAGTGAAGCCTCTGTTTCCATCGATGGTAAGATTGTTGTTTCCATTGGCAAGGGATTGCTGGTTTTGTTGGGTATGGAAAAAGACGACTCAACCCTTGAGGCGGACCGGATTGCTGAAAAATTATTGCATTGCAGAATTTTTGAAGACGACGAAGGTCGCTTAAACCTGGATGTAAAAGCCATCAATGGTGAGGTGTTGGTCGTGCCTAACTTTACCCTTGCTGCGGACACCAAAAAAGGAAACCGGCCAGGTTTCTCAACCGCCTTGGAACCAAACAAGGCAGAGCCGCTATTTGATCATATAATTCAACACCTTCAGCGAAATTACTCGTTGATAAAGCAAGGTGTTTTTGGCGCAAATATGCAAGTAAAATTGGTCAATGATGGGCCGATAACTATTTCATTAAAAGCCCACAATCCGTGATATGATTGTGTTGAAACTAGCCTAGGAAGAATCAAGGGGTAAACAATGGGAGCAAGTGGTATAAGTGTTTGGCAACTTCTGATAGTCCTTTTAATTGTGGTTCTGATATTCGGAACCAAGCGGATTAAAAATATTGGGGGCGATTTAGGGGGTGCCATCAAAAGCTTTCGCAAAGGCATGACTGAAGCCGACAAAGCTGGGGATGAGATTTCTGAAATTGAGCAAGAATTCACAGATGCATCTTCAGATGATGCCTCAGAAGAGTCAACCAACACCAAAGACCAAGACAACTCTTAGGCCACCATGTTTGATGTTGGTTTTTGGGAGATGCTGCTTTTGTTGGCACTTGGGCTGATCATACTGGGTCCCAATAAGCTCCCTGCTGTAGCCTTAAAAATCGGCAACTATATCGGCAAAGCGCGTACTTTGGTGAACTCTTTTTCCAGACAAATGAGACAGGAAATAGAGCTTGAACCCAAAAGACCCATGGCCCCTAAAAAAACAAAACCTCCTACAAAATCCTCCCAGGAAGAGCTGCCTTTGGCTGAAACAGAAAATCCTGAAGACGATTAACAAGAACCATTTTATTTTTTTACATCAATCTCAACAATGGAAACTGAAGAAGAACTCAAAGAAGAAACGCTGCTCTCCCACTTGATTGAGTTGCGTTCTCGCTTGCTGAAGATGGGTGCTTCTATTCTGGTTGTTTTTTTAGTGCTTGCTCCATTCTCTGATTTTATTTTTAGAAGCATTGCCCTGCCTTTAATGGAGCAACTTCCAGAAGGCTCGACGATGATAGCCACACAAGTGGCCTCTCCTTTTTTAACCCCTTTTAAGACAACCATGTTTGCAGCATTGTTTTTGAGCATGCCTGTGGTTTTGTATCAAGTTTGGGGTTTTACTGCCCCTGGATTGTACAAGAAAGAGAAACGATTTGCGGTACCGCTTTTACTCTCTAGCATTGTCTTGTTTTACTGTGGAACGGTGTTCGCTTACTTTGTTGTTTTTCCTCTAATGTTTGCTTTTTTCACCTCCGCTGCGCCTGCTGGGGTTGCGGTAATGACAGACATCGCCAGCTATCTGGATTTCGTGTTGGTTCTATTTTTTGCCTTTGGTATTGCGTTTGAGGTGCCGATTGCAACGGTTGTTTTGGTTTGGTCGGGTTTAACTTCAGTGGAAACCCTAGCAAAAAACAGAGCGTACGTTTTTTTGGGAGCTTTTATTATCGGCATGCTGATAACACCACCTGACGTTATTTCTCAAACATTATTAGCTGTACCCGTTTATTTACTCTATGAGTGCGGCATTCTATTATCTAAAATACTAACAAACAAAAAAGAAGGGGCTGACCAATGAGCGAATCGATCGTTTCAAATGATAATGCAGACACAGGATTTTTAGGGCACCCAATTGGTTTGAGGACGCTTTTCCTGACAGAGATGTGGGAAAGAATGTCCTACTATGGAATGCGTGCTCTTTTGGTTCTCTATATGACCGGTGCCATTACCGAATTCAACCCGGGACTGGGATGGTCTCAAATTGAAGCCCAGGCCATTTATGGCATTTATGTAGGTATGGTTTACTTTATGGTTGTCCCCGGCGGTTGGCTTGCTGACAATATTTTAGGGCATCAAAAAGCTGTTTTATATGGAGCAATGATTATTGCCCTTGGTCATTTTACTTTGGCTATTCCAATTGAGCAGACGTTTTTCTTGGGTCTTATTTTTGTTGTTTTGGGAACCGGCTTATTAAAAGGAAACATTTCCACCATTGTCGGAAAACTCTACAAAGATGACGATAAAAGGAGGGAATCAGGCTATACGATTTTTTATATGGCAATTAACATAGGGTCCACTCTTGGATTTCTAGTGTGCTCCTACTTGGGAGAAAAAATAGGCTGGCACTGGGGTTTTGGTGCGGCCGGGATTGGTATGAGTTTTGGGGTTCTGCAGTTTATTTACTCGAAAAAACTCCTTGGCTCTGCGGGAATGAACCCAAACCCTATGGAAGATCACAAGAGGGCTAAATTGGCTTTAGGCGCCAAAATAAGCCTGGGAGTGATGTTTGTGGTTATTGTGAGTGGTCTGCTTGGTTTTTATTCCATAGAACCAAGGGTTTTTGCAGAGAATTTTTCCTACTTTTTAACGATTGTAGCTGGTGTGTATTTTCTTTATCTGTTCCTTTTTGCAGGGCTCAATTCCATTGAGAAACGAAACCTGATTTTATTGGCTCTTCTTTTTATCGGTGCTGCAGCTTTCTGGTCAGGGTTTGATCAATCAGCTAGCTCTTTAAGCATTTTTGCAAGGGATTATACTGACTTATCAGTTTCGGGATATATCATTCCAGTGGGTTGGCTGCAATTTGCAAACCCAATCTTTGTGGTTATCTTTGCTCCAATTTTTGCTGGGATCTGGACTCATCTTGGAAGAGTTAACTTAAATCCAGCACTACCAATAAAATTTGCTCTGGGCTTGGCTTTGATGGCCATCAGTTTTGTTGTTATGCTTTTTGCAGTGGAACTAGCTATGGAAACGGCTCCTGTTGGGATGCGATGGCTGATATTAACTTATTTACTACAAACATGGGGTGAGCTGACCTTGTCCCCCATTGGTTTGGCTGCTTTTTCCAGATACTCCCCCAAACGATACATCGGTCAAATGTTTGGCCTTTGGTTTTTAGCCTCAGCTATTGGCGGGGTTTTGGCAGGACTTCTGGGAGGCGATGCATTGGATGCCGGTCTGGAAAGCATCTCTCCTGTTTTTAATTTTATGATCAAATATTATTTCGCAATAGCGTTAATTTTAATTCTCTTGTCTTGGTTTATTAAAAAGCCTGACAATCCAAAAACCGAGGACGAAGCAATCAGCGGTCAAGATTAACGAAGGCGTATTTCTAGCTTTATTTGAAACAATTCCAAAAACCAGCGCTATCAGTTGCGTGGCATTATTTGTTGTATAAATACAACAACCCATTGTGCTTTCATTTTGCCTGTTTTATTTGGTTTTTTATGTAAAAGATAAGGGGGGTTCTTAATGAAATCAATCAATCGACTCATTGCTGGCATGACTCTAGCAATGCTCGTGGCCACACCTATGTCAATGGCTCAAGTCATTGAAGAAATTACGGTGACGGCTAGAAAAAAAGCTGAAAACCTGCAAGATGTTCCTATCAGTGTAAACGTCGTAACCAGCGAGATGTTGGACCGTATGGGCATCAAAGACTTACAAGACGTTACCAAACTAGACCCATCTTTGATTTTTGACAGGGGCTTTGCGCCTGATGACATTAGAGTTGTAGTTCGAGGAATCGACAATGGCCGAGGAAGGCCGGTTGTTGCAACCATTGTTGATGGTGTTGATATCTCCAGCGAAGCTTTGGCTACTGCAGGAGCATCACAACTGATCTCACCAAGGCTTATTGATATTGAGCGTGTTGAAATTGTTAAGGGACCACAAATTGCGCTTTATGGCAGAACGGCTTTTGCTGGCGCCATTCAGTATGTCACCAAAGGAGCCTCAGAGGAGCCCGAAATAAATGCCAGTCTTGAGGTTGCCCAAGATGGGTTTCATGAAGCGCGCATTAGTGCCTCTGCACCTGTAAATGACAATCTAGGCATCCGATTCAATGCCCTCACATGGGATTTTGATGGCTTTCATACAAACACTGTAACCGGCAACAAAGTTGCTGGCGGCGAAGGGCATAGCGCATCGATATTGTTTGACTACAACCCAGTTGGCAATGACAAGCTGTCTATTAGAACACGCATCGATACGGTCAGTGATGAGTACGGGCCTCCTGCTCAAGCACAAGTTCCATACAATACATTGGCCGCCACTCCGGCTGCCGCTAGTTGGTGTAACGGAGGGTGGGTGCATGATGCTTCATGCAACGGTTATGCCCAGGCCTTGGAAGCAGTCATGGCGTTTACACCTGCTCAAGCGGGGTTAATTCCTTTTGCCTCTCCCTGGTATCCTCTTGCGCCAGCATATCCAGGAGGCCCAATGGTCCCTAATAATGTAGTTGGGTATGGCAGTAATGGCCAACAAATAGACCAGGAGACTGGGACACTTTATGGCGGTCGTTTTGATGACATGGTCCACTGGGCCTATCAAGGCGGGCTTCCAGATGGTGACAGTTTGTTTGTTACCCAAGACATTAATGTTGCACATCCTGGAAATAACAGAGGCAGTGATATGTTTGGTTCCACGAAAGAAGGTGAACGACTGCAAATCAACTTGGAATACGATTTGGGCGTTGGCACCTTCAGTTCCATCACTCATGTAGCGGACATGCAGCTCGCCCAACAATACGACATTGACAAACAAGCATTGCTCCATTTTAACCAAGAGTGGGATGTTAATGGACCAGTTAAATTGTTCAGCCAAGAGTTTAGGTTGCAAACTGAAAGTGATGGGCCTTTTAACATGGCTATGGGTGCGCTCTACTGGCATGAAAAAAAGACCCAAACCTCGACCGGAATGAGCGTCAGAGGCATGGGAGAGCGTTGCTTTGTTGAGGTATTAAGAGATGCCGATACAGGCAATATCATTTCACTCAAAGACCTTGGGCTGTCTTATTTCCAAGGCCCATGTGGTCATACAGATATCGATATAAGGGAATTCCAACACGATACGTATGCAGCAAGGGAGCCTGATGACATGATCCGGGACACTGTTTCTGCTTCGCTCTACTCGGTTATTGATTACGACATTAATGATCGCTTAACAATGACATTCGAGCTGCGATGGGTTGATGAAAGAGAAAAATTAACCGCTATGGCGTCCCAAGGACTTGCCGACGGCGGAGCCACAAACACAGGGCCATCTTCAGTCAGCCTTTGTGGATCACACATTCGTTGCGATGCAACCGGTGGCTTTGTAGCCCCAGGCGTTGCCATCATGTCGCCCGTAGTTGTCGGCTGTGACACGATGACAACATCTTATACGCCAGGAGTGGGCGTGGTAGTAACCCCTTGTTCGTGGTGGGCTGCAACCCCTACAAGGTTTGCGCCAACAACCCGTCAATTGCCCATAACTTATAGTGAGCATGACAACTACATAACACCAAAACTGGTTATGCGTTATGAGCTAACCGATGACGTCATGATTTACGGCTCTTATGCTGAGGCTAAAAAGCCCGGTGGTTTCTCAACACTGGGAACCGGTGCCTTTGGGTTTGACCCAGACGGTGACGGTGAACCAACAGAGGTTATCTATCAGCCAGAAGCCATGAAAGTCTGGGAAATTGGATTTAAGTCCAGTCTGGCAAACGGCCGAATGCGGCTCAATGGCGCCTTCTTCTTTGAAGATTACACCGATAAACAAACTCAAGTACAAAAGGTTTTTAATGGACAACTAGGTAGTGTTACAGAAAATGCCAACGGCGGAGAAGCCGTAGGTTTTGAGGCGGATGTTGCTTACTCCGTTACTGACCAATTTAGCGTCTCCGGTGGTTACACCTACTTAGACACTGAATACACTGACTTTACCTTGCCTTCAAGGAGCGCGGGTGAACTTGCAAGAGTTGGTAACTGCACGCGTGTGGACGACTATCTTGGCAGTGGTGACGGAACCTGTCTTGCTACGAGAAACGGCAACCAATTTGAAAGGGCCCCTAAACATGCAGCGACCATTAATTTGATGTATGAGGATGAGCTTCAAATTGGAGATGCAGGCGCAAGATTTTTTGTTGAGCTCAACTCACGCTTTCAGGACAAGCGTTTTATTGACAACAGCAACGATGCTTTCGTAAAAGAATATTGGCGTTTTGATCTAAGGGCTGGCATTTCAAGCGGGCCTTGGGATGCTGTGCTTTATGTGAAGAATCTCTTGGACGACGACACTGTGCTCTCAGCCAGCACCGGTCCTGACATTGGCGGCTCAGGCTTCAGGTTTGGGTTTGTCACAACCAAGCTACAGCATTCAGTTCGTCCGTTTCCAGGCGGTCCTGTTGTTGCAACTTACGTAACCCCTGATATCACAGGCCAATACGGCAATGGCAGCAATCCCGGTCCTAAAATTGTTCCTGCGCCGATGATTAGAAACATGAGGTTTGCGAATCTTCCTGATCCAAGACAGGTGGGGATGAAACTAAGCTACAGCTTTTAAAAAAACGCTTCTTTAACTAAGCCCCCGTGTATTTTCACGGGGGTTTATTTTTTTGCTCTTAAAAAAGGCATCGGCTCTTTTTCAATGCCTTTTGTTTTTAACCAGTCCTGAACCGCCTTTCCGGTACCGCTGGGCCAAGGTTGGAGTTCTTCGATGGGTATTTTTTTGTAATCAACCAGCTCCCTTGCATCAAGTGTTATATCGCCCTTATCCAACAAAACATGGTAAGCAATGATCACTTGGTTCATTTCAAAAAAACTGTAAACACCCACCAAGCTTTCCACCTGACATTCCAAGCCTAGCTCTTCTTTAACCTCTCTGACCACGCCATCTTCTGCTGTTTCTCCGGACTCATGGAAGCCCGTAACAAGACCAAACCAATCTTTAGGCCAACCCATGGCTCGCACCAGAACAACGCTGTTTTCTGCTTGAACAATGGCAGCTAAAACGGGCGTTGGGTTGTTCCATTCTACGTAGTCGCATGCTTCCTTGGTGCAGGCTCTTCTGTTTTCGCCGTTTATTGCTTGCTTTGTTAGCGGTGTAGCACAAACTGGGCAAAAGCTGTGTCTTTTGTTTTCAGTACTCATGAGCTCTATCTAACTACATTTCACAGAGGATAACCAGCCGCTGGCAAAGATTGGTTTTGCTCTGGTAGCGAGGAAGAAAACAAGAGATAATGGTTGTTTGTTTTGATTCTAGGTTGAAAGGAGTTGTTATGTCTGTTTATTTAGTGTCTGTTTGTGAGATAACAAATATGAATGATAACCTTAAGTTGTATGCCCAAAAGTCGGCAGAACTGATAACAAAATACGGAGGCTCTTATGTGATTAGAGGTCCCTCTATTGAAGTTTTAGAGGGAGCCCAGCTCAACAACAAAAGCCTTATTATTGCTGAGTTTCCAGATGTTGCCTCAATTAAAGCGTTCCTAGGTGGCGAGGATTACCAAGCAATAAGACACCTCAGAGATGGAACAGGTATTTATGATATTGGTATTTTCAACGCTGCCCAATAAAGCTAGATAATGGCCTACGATACAGACAATGTTTTTGCCCAAATTCTTGAGGGGAAAATGCCTGCACACAAAGTGTTTGAAAATGAGCACACCTTCGCTTTTATGGACATTATGCCGGTTTCAGTGGGGCACACCCTGATCATCCCGAAAGCTGAGGCTGAAAACATTTTTGATCTGGAAAATGAGGCTGGTTCTGAGGTGTTTAAAACCACAAAAAAAATTGCTCATGCAATTCAGGCTTCGCTTAAACCCACAGGACTAATTCTCACTCAGCTTAATGGCACCGATGCCGGACAGACTGTGTTTCACTACCATATGCATATAATCCCTGTTTATGAAAAAATGCCTCTGAGAATGCACGGGAAGGAAGTGGAGGACTCCGACGCCTTGGCTAAAACAGCAAAAATCATAGAACAAGCCGTTATAGATATGGGCTCTGGGTAAACGAGGCAACAATGGAAGTCTTAATCGAATTTATCAATAATCATCCAATGCTAGCATTGGGCTGTGTGGGGTTTTTTCTTCTTGCTGTGTTCAATGAACTAAAAATAAAAGAGGCTAATATTTGCGGGCTCTCTACAACCGACTCGGTAAAATTAATCAACCAGAATTCTTTGATTTTTGATGTGGGGAACGCCGATCGGTACGCTAAAAAACATCTTTTAGGCGCTGCCAACAAAAAACCAGAAGACCTCACAGAGGCAGAGCTCAGAAAGAATAACAAAAAAAATAAGCCTGTTCTTTTGGTATGCGACAATGGCAATGCTAGCAAAAAACTGAGCCTGAAATTACGCTCCAAGGGCTTAGACAATGTTTTTTATATTAAGGGCGGGCAAACAGAATGGGAAAACGCGAGCCTTCCTGTTTCTTCGCTCGCTGATTAACAAAGGGGGATATTATGGCCAAAGAGCCTGAAAACAAAGAGAACGTGACAACAGAAAATAACGAAAAAAATGTTTCTCTGCAAACAATTTACATTAAAGACCTGTCGTTTGAAGCGCCCAATAGCCCTGAGGTTTTTCTTGAACAAGAGATCACTCCTGAAACCAAACTCAATATTTCAAACACCCACAGAAAGCTTAGCGAGGGAGTTTATGATGTTTCACTAAAACTTAGCGTGGAATCAACATATGGGGAAAAAACCATGTTTTTGGCAGAGGTAGAACAAGCAGGAGTTTTCGCTATCAAGGGTTATGATGAAACAGAAACAAGAGCGTTGATTGGTATTTTTTGTCCCAACACTTTGTTTCCTTATATCAGAGAGCTTATCTCTACAATGGTTACCAAGGCGGGGTTTCCTGCATTGCTGTTGCAGCCCATTAACTTTGACTCCATATACAATCAAGCCTTGGAACAAGCAAGCAGCGAACAAAAGCCTAACTAAGACCTTATGGCCAAAGAATCGTTTTTAGTCATTGGAGCGGGCGCTTGGGGAACCGCGCTCAGTATACGCTTGGCAAAAAATGGGCTGAACGTCTCCTTAACCTCAAGAGACAAGGAAGCCCTTTCAGCAATAAACAAAACAAACGAAAATAAAAAATACCTTCCTGGCATCAAAATTCCTGAATCCATTAATATCGAAAACGAGCTTCTCCCTTGTGTTGCAAACAGCTCTTACATTCTTCTGTGTGTAAAAAGCACTGCATTTAAAAAAATCGCTGCTCAACTAAACACAGAAATGAACGATGATCAAAAATTAATTTGGGCAACCAAAGGTCTTGATCCGGATACAGGGGAAACATTTTCTGAAACCATTAAACGGGAGATGTCCTCTCTCAACAAAACTGCCGTCATTTCTGGCCCAACCTTTGCTGAAGAAGTGGCAAAAGGTAAACCAACAGCCATAACATTGGCCTCAGAAAACATACAAAAATTAAGCAGCTTAGCAAGCATCATGTCCAGCTCATCCTTTAGGGCGTATACCTCAAGTGATGTTGTCGGGGTTCAGTTTGGCGGCGCTTTTAAAAACATTATTGCTATTGCCGCTGGCACATCTGATGCGTTAAGCCTAGGGGCCAATGCAAGAGCCGCTTTAATATCAAGAGGCTTGGAAGAAATGAAATCCATTGGAGTTGCTTTTGGGGCCAAACCAGAAACTTTTTTTGGTCTATCTGGACTGGGAGATTTGGTTTTAACCTCCACAGACAATCAGTCTCGGAACCGGCAATTGGGTTTGTTAATTGGCTCTGGAATGTCGCTGGGTACCGCCATTGAAAAACTTGGCACGACCCCTGAGGGCGTGCACGCAGTCAAGGCGCTTTATAACAAACAAGCCTTGCACGAAGGCTTGCCGATAGCCAATGCGGTGTATAGTATTTTATTTGAAGGCGTTCCTGCGGAAAGCTTGGTGGAGAAACTAATGACAAGGCCTTTAAAAGAAGAAACCTAAGCGAGACCAAAGGAGCCAATTTGTCTCATCGATTTAAAATTGATTAACAGAAGGAAAAAAATATGCCGCGCATGACTCCAAGTGAAGCTTTTGTAGAAACCATGGCTGCGCATGGTGTTAAAGAAATTTTCGGCATTATGGGCTCCGCGTTCATGGATGCCATGGATATTTTTGAGCCCGCCGGCATTCGTTTTGTTTCTGTTGTACACGAACAAGGTGCCGCGCATATGGCCGACGGTTATTCTCGTGTCAGCGGAAAGCAGGGTGTTTGCATAGGCCAAAATGGTCCCGGCATTAGTAATTGTGTCACTGGTATTGCTGCTGCATTTTGGGCACACTCGCCGGTGGTTATTGTTACCCCGGAAACAGGAACTATGGGAATTGGTTTGGGAGGATTTCAGGAAGCAAATCAGATGCCCATGTTTCAGGAGTTTACCAAATACCAAGTGCACTTAAACAATCCAAATCGGATGGCAGAATTTACGGGGCGCTGTTTTGACCGAGCACTCTCAGAAATGGGGCCAACTCAAATCAACATTCCCAGAGATTTATTCTACGGCGAGATCGATGTGGATATTCCAGAACCTATGCATCTCGACCGTGGTCCGGGTGGCGAACGCACACTAAAAGAAGCGGCGGCTTTGCTCACCAATGCCAAATTTCCCGTTATTGTTTCAGGAGGCGGTGTTGTAAATGCTGGGGGTGTCGATGCTTGCAAGAAATTGGCAGAACGACTTGGTTCCCCTGTCGTCAACAGTTATTTGCACAATGATTCTTTTCCCGCAAGTCATTCGCTTTGGTGTGGGCCCTTAGGCTATCAGGGCTCAAAAGCCGGCATGAAACTCATCAACCAAGCTGATGTTGTGTTGGCGCTCGGTACCCGCCTGGGTCCGTTTGGAACATTGCCACAATACGGCCTGGATTACTGGCCAAGTAAGGCCAAGATTATCCAGGTGGATGCCGATCATAGAATGTTGGGGCTGGTAAAGAAAGTCTCTGTTGGTATTTGTGGTGATGCCAAAGCATCTGCTGAGGCAATGCTTGATAGGCTTGAAGAGGTTACCCTTGTAAGCGACAATAATAAGGAAGAACGAGCAGCAATAATTGCAGCCACTAAGAAGGAATGGGAGCAAGAGCTTGATGGGTGGCTTCATGAGAAAGATGCCTTCAGTAAGGAGGTTATAAAAAAAGCTGGTCAAGATTTCCTGCATCCACGCCAAGTTTTGCGTGAGCTTGAAAAAGCAATGCCGGAAGACGTCATGGTTTCAACCGACATTGGCAATATTAATTCAGTTGCTAACAGTTATTTGCGCTTTGAAAAACCACGCAGTTTCTTTGCCGCAATGAGCTTTGGCAACTGCGGGTATGCTTTCCCAACAATTATTGGCGCCAAGGCCGCCGCTCCAGGGCGGCCCGCTATTGCTTATGCAGGAGATGGAGCTTGGGGTATGAGCATGGGCGAGGTGATGACCTGTGTGCGTGAAGATATCCCCACCACAGCAGTTGTCTTCAATAACGGTCAGTGGGGAGCAGAGAAAAAAAATCAGGTGGATTTCTACAACCAGCGTTTCGTAGCCGGAGAGCTTGATAACCAAAGTTTTGCGAACATAGCTCGTGCTATGGGAGCAGAAGGGGTCGCTGTCAATCGACTTGAGGATGTTGGCACAGCCCTAAAAACAGCCATCGACGCACAGATGAATGATCACAAAACCACAGTTGTTGAAATTATGTGTACACAAGAATTGGGCGATCCATTTCGACGTGATGCCTTATCAAAGCCAGTTCGCTACCTGGATAAATACAAAAAATACGTCTGAGCTAAGGAACGTTTTATGTTGAGCTCTGCACCATTTGAATGCCCGTCAGGCTTACTGCAACATGCCCAACAACACCCACCACTAAAAACCGCAGTCGTTAACGCCGCAACAGAAACAGTGATGACAAGCGCCAGATTGGCTACGGAAAACGGCCTGATCGAACCAATGTTGATTGGTGACTCAAGCGCCATCAACTCCATTGCAGCTGCTATTCACTGGGATATCAGAACATTCACCATGGTAGATGCTGGAAGCGAAACAACGGCAGCGAAACTCAGTATAGATTTAGCACGCAGTGGAGAAGTTTCGGCATTAATGAAGGGTCATATTCACTCAGAAACTTTAATGCAAGAGGCCTTGCAGCGAACCCAAGGGATTCGCTTAAAGCGTCGTCCCAGCCATGCTTTTTATATGACTGTGCCTGCAAATGAACAAGGCATCTGCATAACCGATGCCGTTATTAATGTTTTGCCTCGAGTGAGGCAAAAAATTGCAATAGCTCGCAATGTTATAGAGCTCATGCACGCACTTGGAAACCCTAAGCCGCGTGTTGCGCTGATTTCTGGGACTGAAGTATCAACACCGGAGATGCCTTCCAGCATGGATGCCGCTGAAGTTATTAAAGAAGCAGAGAATGGTTCTTTGCCTGGCGCAGTAATTGCCGGACCGATGGCTTTGGATGTGGCGATTTCTGAACAGGCAGCGACCATCAAAGGCGTGAACAATGCAGTTGCAGGCAAAGCAGATGTGTTGCTGATGCCAAATTTAGAAGCAGGGAATATTTTATTTAAGCAGATGGTTTATTCTATGAGCGCCACCGCTGCCGGCTTGGTGCTTGGCATGAAGGTTCCAATAATGCTAACGTCACGCGCAGATCCACCTGAGGCAAGGCTGGCTTCCGCAGCTTTGGCATCTGTTTATGCAGCCCATAGAGTTTTATAAAACAAAAATGATTTTGCTAGTAAAAAAATCGGTCGTCTTAATCTGTCTGCTTATGCTGGCATCAGGCTTCGAGCCAAAAGCAATGAACGCTGTTGCAGGTGAGCAGTCAGCAGATATTATTTTTATCGGGGATCATATTATTACAGTCGATGCTACACCTGTAGACGTGACCGCTGTGGCTGTGGCTGGCCAAAATATTGTCGCAACGGGCCCGGCGAAAGAAATTTTAAAATTAAAAACTAGCTCCACCCGTGTGATTGAGCTTGGCGACAATGCCTTGGTCCCTGGGTTTATTGATGCCCATGGTCATATGACCATAGTTGCTAAATTAACTGAAATGATTGATCTTGCGTCACCGCCGGTTGGTCGTGTCGAGAATATTAACGACATTGTGGCTTTGGTTAAATCTAAAATTGATAAACAACAACTTGCGCCTGGAACTTGGGTGCTTGGATTTGGTTACGATGACTCTCTGCTTGAGGAAAAACGACACCCAAATCGTGATGACCTTGATCGAGCCTCACTGGACCACCCCGTGATGTTGACGCATGTTTCTGGACATTTAGCTACTGTAAACTCCGCAGCTCTCCAACAACAAAATATTGATCAAAATACAAGCAACCCGCCTGGTGGGGTAGTTCGTCGTAGGCCTGGCTCGAGAGAGCCTAACGGAGTGATGGAAGAGACTGCAATGGGTTTGTTTTCAAGAAATCTACTGGCCCCTATTGATGATGAAAAGTTTGAACATTTGGTCAGGCAGACTATAAAACGATACGTGAGCTACGGCATTACCACCATTCAAGACGGTGGCGCCAACATGTCAGATATTGAGCGCTTGCGTGTGTCTGCAAAACGAGAGTCTTATGCTGCTGATGTTGTGGTGTTTCCCTGGTCAAACTTCTTCGATGACGACCAGTTGGCGGCCATCGAAGCGGAGTCATCCTACACAAATGGTTTGCGCTTGGGGGGCGTGAAGTTTGGTTTGGACGGGTCTCCACAAGGGCGTACGGCTTTTCTTTCTCAGCCTTACAATGAGGGTCCGCCAGGAGCTGCTCCAGATTATCGGGCTTATCCGACTTATCCAGCAGAAAAATTCAACCCCAAAATTGCTCAATTGATTGAACGAAGAATCCCTACTCTGGTACATGCAAATGGTGATGCCGCCATTGATATGCTGATCAATGGTGTCGCTGCGGCCCTTGATAACAGAGAGCCCCCAGACCATCGCACGGTAATTATTCACGCACAGCTCATGCGCAAAGACCAGCTTGAAAGCACCAAAAGACTGGGGCTAGTCCCCTCTTATTATTCAGCACACCCTTTTTTCTGGGGGGATTGGCATCGTCGAAGTTTTGGCGAAAAGCGAGCGGCATTCATTAGCCCAGCTGCAGAAACAGCACGTATGCAAATACCGTTCACCATTCACAATGATGCGCCCATTGTTCCGCCAGACATGATGCGTTTAATGTGGATCGCGGTTAACAGAAAAACACGTAGTGATTATGTTTTAGGTCCCGATCAGCGTTTGACGCCAATGCAAGCCTTGCATGCCATTACACTGGGTGCTGCATATCAATACTTCGAAGAAGATAAAAAAGGGTCTATCGCCCCAGGAAAACAAGCTGATCTCGTGATCTTAGAACGCAACCCATTGTTGGCAAATCCAGATACACTGAAAGATATTTCAATTGTGGAAACATTTGCCAGGGGGCAGTCTGTGTTTAAAAAATAACAATGCAATCTTGAGACCAACTTTATGGCAACCATTGATGAAACAATTAACGAAGCATTTAAGCCGATAGCCTCGGCGTTTAATGATTTGGTTTTTTATTCGATTCCAATCGGGGAATCACAGCTCCCTTTGATTGTGGTTTGGCTTATCGCAGGCGCTCTTTATTTTACGTTTTATTTAAAACTCATTAATGTCCGGGGCTTTACACACGCGATTCGGATTGTTCTCGGAAAAGAAGACAAAACAGATACAGCGCCTGGGGAGATTTCACATTTCCGAGCACTAACAACCGCTGTATCCGGCACCGTGGGTGTTGGCAATATCACGCATGTTGCTGTTGCCATATCAATTGGTGGTCCAGGAGCTACTTTTTGGCTGATTGTTGCAGGTTTTCTGGGTATGGCATCTAAATTTGTTGAGTGCACCTTGGGGGTTAAATACCGTCAGGTCAATGCAGATGGTTCTGTCTCTGGCGGGCCCATGTATTATATGGATAAAGGTCTTGCTGAGAGAAATATGCCTCGCTTAGGTAAGGTAATGGCCTGGTATTATGCTGTTTGCATCGTTGTTGGTTGCCTTGGGGTGGGATGTATGTTCCAGGCCAACCAAGCATATGTTCAATTTGTCAATGTCACCGGTGGCGCCGAGGGTTTTTTCGCTAGTCGCGGATGGTTGTTTGGCTCAATCTTGGCCTTGCTAACCGGCCTTGTGATTATTGGTGGAATTAAAAGTATTGCCAGGGTCACCTCAAAGCTTGTGCCTTTTATGGCGCTGCTCTATGTCGGCACTGCTCTGGTGGTAATTGGGGCCAATTTTTCTGCCATTCCCTCCGCTTTTTCAGCAATCATAACCAACGCTTTCACTCCTGAAGGTGTCACCGGTGGCATGATCGCAGTCCTCATTTTGGGCTTTCGCCGCGCGGCCTTCTCTAATGAAGCAGGCATTGGATCTTCAGCAATCGCACATGCAACTGTTAAAACCGATGAGCCTCTGACACAAGGGTTTGTGGCAATGCTAGAACCATTTATTGACACTGTCGTCATTTGCACGATTACCGCATTGGTCATTATTCTCACCGTCTACGATCCTGCGATGCTGAACGAAGGAACAATCCGTGGGGTTGAATTGACATCAAGTGCATTTGCCAGCGTTATCCCTTGGTTTCCAAGTGTTCTCGCTGTTGTGGTGATGTTGTTTGCATACTCGACGATGATCTCTTGGTCATACTATGGGCTGGAAGGTTTTGTTTATATGCTTGGGTCGAAACAAAGAACGAAAAGAATTTTCAACGCCGTTTTTTGTTTGTTTGTGGTTGTTGGCTGTACAGTGCAGCTTGATACTGTTCTGGATTTTTCAGATGCTATGATATTTGCGATGGCGCTTGCCAATATGCTAGCGTTGTATTTGCTCGGACCAGATGTGAAACGAGAACTGGATGCTTACTGGACCAAATTAAAAATGAGGCCTACTAAATGAGTAAGCGTTTTAGTTCCCAACATGAAATCGATACCTTTCTTAAGGAACCACGCCTTGCAATGTTGATCTACCCTGGCTCACGGCCAGCACCTACAGGTGTGCCGGTGTGGTTCGACTGGGATGGAAAAATGGTTCGAATGTTTACTGGTCGCACCAGCCCCAAAGTACGACAACTTACCAACAACCCTAACATTTCGGTACTAGTCACGAATCGTGTAGGTGAACCGGAAGGTTGGATCGCTTTCGATGGTAAAGTAGCGATTAAAGATTTTTCTGCGGCAGACTGGTCTATCTTTCTCAACCGTGTCGCACCCAGATATTGGGACCTGACTGACCCAGCTTTTGCAAAGGAAATCGAGGGCTGGCGTGCAGCACCAGAGGCATTTGTAATGCTGGAACTCGAGCCTGAAGCGGTGCGCTCCGGCGCATAGCTGCATAGACTCAATGAATGCTTTTAAAAAACATCACGATAAATATCAATCTTTGTGAATCTGACAAGGTTTGTTGTAGGATTTAGGCATGAAGAAGCTTATCCTCATATCAGCACTGCTGCTTGTTGCCTCTAATGTCTTTGGCAATGACCTGCCAACCGATGGTGCCTTTCAAATCAATCATCCCAATGGAAAACTTTATCTCAAAGGTGAGCTTAAGAACGATGAGAAAGAGGGCACATGGGAGTTCTATTACGACAACGGACAACTACAAGCTGTTGAGAAGTATAGTGGGGGAAGGCCTGTGGGTGTTTGGAAGTACTATGATGAAAAAGGGAAACTCACAAAGAAGGTTGATCGGTTGATGGAAGGATCGGACCAGTGTGTTTTTGCTAGCGATGGCTCAACTTATTGTTGACACAAAAAACTCTTAGGGCATTGGAACCAGTTTAATAGTTGAGGTGGCTGTTGCTACTAATGTTTCTTGTTGGTAGAGCGAGCTTGAGAAATACCCAATGCTTTTGCCGAGCCTGACAACTTTGGCTGTAGAAATTAGTTTTCCCGGATGCGCGGGCGCCAAAAAACTAACGTTGATGTCCAGGCTTACCGGGTTGAGCTTTCCGCCTGAAAGAGCAATTAAGAGATGTGCCATTGATGTGTCCAGCATTCCGGTTACAAAACCGCCCTGCACCACCTGATTTGGCGAATGACAAAATTCTGGCGCTGCTTCAAATTCCATCTTTAAAGACGGAGGCTCTGAGATGAACTGAGTGGCCTTGCCGTTTAGTGTGTCTATACAAGGAGGTCTGTTGGCGCTTAATAACTCTAATATTTTTTTGTCATCGCTCATGTCAAAACAGGGTTATCGGCCCATAGATTTTTTGCTGAGAAAGACCGGAAACTCAGCGCGTATCTTATCGTCAACCTCATCACTCACGTGTTTTGGAAAATGTGTGGCGAGAACTTGTTCTTTTCGTCTAACAGCTTCGCTCAAGGCCTCTGGTTTTCCAGCATCACTCTTGTCCATAAGCAAACTTTCTGGGCAAGCGCTCAACAGGCTAGCGTACATGCCGGCTGATTCATAGATAATATTGGCCCCGGATAACGCGGCGACAGCAACATTGGAAGCATGTTCTGCCCCGCCCTGAAAATCCGGCAGTTTAGCGTCCGACATGCCACAACCAGTGCCCGTCGGCAAGCCAAGATGTTGGCCGACTTGTGCGCACGCGGCTGAGAGAATTCCTTGTTCAGGAGAGCCCCCACTCATAGCTCCGGTACGCAAATCAGAAACAAAAGGCCACGTCCCTAAGATTGCTGGGGCCCCAGGTTTTATGGCATTCACATACACCAGTCCGCCCAGGCATTCTGCCCAAGCCTGAGATACCGTACCTGCCAGACAAGCGGGTGCTGTTGCTCCTGCTTGGCCTGCTGAGAGCAGCAACACCGGCATACTGCCTTCAACAGCAATGCGTAAACTCCTCGGCAAATTTCATGGGCGGCACCACAAAACAATTGGATTGACTGACAAATGGTCTTGCTCGCCAAGCCTTTTCGCCACCAGCGATTAAATGCAAAAGCTTGAGTGTTTTTTCCAAATGGTGCGCTTCGGTCCAACTGGAGCCAACGTGCTTGGTTGTCCCCATCACCGAGTTATAGGCGGTGTTTAGGTCCATCGCATAATTATCTTTGATGTCACAAAGCACGTTAGTGCGTTGAAAAATATGTATGTGCTCACAAGTATCAGAGATGCGAGACATATCATACAAATCTTGTGCCAATGCCTCACGATTGGTTTTGCCCAAAGGATTGGCAATCATAACTGCGGCCCCGGCAGTGGCAAAATAAACGCGGCTCCCGGTAACATGGAGATCATGCTTGGGGTCTTGGCCGTGCAACACCAGATTACGGTTGCTCGACTCGATGGCTTTTTTCACCACTTCACGCGACATACGAAGCCGGCCATCTTCCCCCATCTCTGCGCCATAGGCGGCGCAGGTTTTGATGCAGTGTGGTGTGGCTTGATTAAAGCCGATTTCTTCTAAAATACGAAAACTGTTCTCAAGCACTGCCACAACATCTTCGTCGCTAAGTGGTTTGTACTGGCCACCGCTTTCTCCGGGATGAACTGGCTTGATGTCCTCTGCCAACGGCGCTGATCGCATCGCAACTTTGGATTTGTGCCCCCCTCTTCGTCTAGACATGTTTGGTTTCCTCTGCGTAGATAACTTACCAAGCTTTTTAAATAAGTTTACTTAAGTTTAACAAGATATTTAAACTCTATCGCAGGCCAGGGAACTCAAATTGCCGCATTGCTTCGTAAACCACTACAGACGCTGCATTAGAAAGATTCAGGCTTCTACTGTTTTTTTTCATGGGCACCCTTGCTACCTCATTGCAATAAACTGCTTCCAAAACCTTCTTGGGCAAGCCTCTGGTTTCTGGGCCAAAAAGCAAAGCATCATCTTCTTTAAACCTTACTTCTGTGTATGACTTCTTTCCTTTTGTAGAAAACGCAATTATTCTTTTGCCTCTGGTCCCCTTAAGATAATCATCAAAACTACCATGCTCGTAGACCTCAACCAGTGAGCGATAGTCCAAGCCTGCTCTTTTCAGCTCCCTGCCGGCCAGAAGAAACCCTGGGTGGGATTTCTGGCTGATATAATATAAGGTCTAACATAGATTAAGTATGGTGGCTAAAGAAACAATTTCAACGGAATTTTTAGGATTAGCTCTCCGGTCGCCAATCGTTTTGTTGTCTGGCTGTGTTGGTTTTGGTGACGAGTATTCTCGTGTTGAGGGCTTTTCTAGCAAAAGCATTGGTGGGGCTGTGCTTAAGGGCACAACGCTTGAGTCCCGTCTTGGCAACAATCCACATAGAGTTGCTGAAACCCCCTCTGGGATGCTGAATTCCATTGGCCTACAGAACCCCGGGGTGGATGAGGTGGTGGACAAAATACTGCCTTCTTTGGAGCCACTAGAGACTCACTATTTTGCTAATGTCTCTGGATCTACGGTGGAAGAGTATGTTGCTGTTACCAAAAAATTTAACCACTCTTCTGTTTCAGGTATTGAGCTTAATATTTCTTGTCCAAATGTAAAAAGAGGCGGTATGGAGTTTGGCAATGACCCAGAGATGTCAGCAAGGGTTGTTGAGGCCTGCAAAAAAGTTACCAAGAAACCGCTTATTACCAAGCTTTCCCCAAACCAAACAGATATTCAAAAAAATGCCAGTTACTGCATTGAAGCTGGCACTGATGGCTTGTCTGTTATCAATACAATCAGCGGAATGGCCATTGATATCCAGTCTCAATCTCCGGTGTTAGGCAACGGTGTGGGAGGTCTTTCTGGCCCCGCAATCAAACCAATTGCTTTGTTAAAGGTTCGCGAGGTTTATGAGGTAGCAAAAAAACATGGTGTACCCATTATGGGCCAAGGGGGCATCTCAAATACATCAGACGCCATAGAGTTTATTCTTGCTGGGTCCTCTACAATTGGCATTGGGACTGCTTTGTTTTTTGACCCGCTGGTGTGCGAAAAAATCAACCTTGGCATTAGCAAATACCTTGACGAAAACGGACTTCCCTCTGTGGCTAGTCTTGTGGGCTTGTTAAAAGAAAACAAATAGCTTTCTTCAGCGGTCTCCTTGTGTTGTTGTTTTGGCCTGTCTTAGCCCGTTAACGTGCCCACTATGTGGGCCATGATTCTATAGGGATCTGCGTTTGAGGCTGGCCTCCTGTCTTCTAGGTAGCCATTCCAGTTGTGATCAACGGTATAAATAGGAATTCTAATGCTTGCCCCGCGGTCACTCACCGCGTATGAAAACGTGTCAATGCTTTGAGTTTCATGAAGGCCCGTGAGCCTCTTGTCATTATCAGAGCCATACTCTGCAATGCCCTCTGAATGAACCTTGCCAAGGGAATCACACAGTGAGTTCATTAGCGCTTCTGAGCTGTTGTTCCTCATCTCGTCATTGGAAAAATTGGTGTGCATGCCAGAACCATTCCAGTCTCCTTCTTGTGGTTTTGGGTGATAATTAACAGCAACACCATAGTCTTCAGCAACCAGTTGTAGCAAATACCTGCTAGCCCATAAATCATCTCCAGCTCGCAGTCCTTTGCCAAAACACTGATACTCCCACTGACCAAGAGCAACCTCTGCATTGGTTCCTGCAATCATAATGCCTGCTGCCAAACAAACATCCATGTGTGTCTCTGAGATTTCTCTTCCGATAACATTGCCCGCGCCAACTCCACAATAATAGTCTCCTTGCGGCCTAGGGGTTCCATCTTCCCAACCAAGGATTGTTCCGTCTTCAGGGTTGGTGAAAAAATATTCTTGTTCATACCCAAACCACCATTCGTCGGTAACAAGCCCTTCACACTTATGTCTTGTGTTTGAGGAGTGCGGTGTTTTGTCAGGCGAGAGAACCTCGCACATAACCAGCCTGTCTGAAGATAGTGGTCCTTCATATTCAGCGACGGGTTTTAAAACACAGTCAGAGCTTCCACCCTCTGCTTGTTGGGTTGAGGACCCATCAAACGCCCAACCTGGAGGGGTGTCTTCGTCGGTTACTTTTACTTTGCTTCTTAGTGTTTGCTCAGGCTTGTAGCCATCTAGCCAGATGTATTCAAGTTTTTTCATTCTAATCTCCTTTGTGTCCTGCTTTTAGTTGGAAAAAGGGTGCGTTGATCATGAGATAAACGGCTCCGTTTCTTCAGCTTTCGCTTACTTGCGTCTCAAAATAGGCTGTAAACCAAATGTATTTTCTTGCTTGTTTAAGAAAAATTAACAAGCAAGCTTAATAATACTCGGAGCAACTTTTTGAATCAATTGTTTTTTTTATTTTGCAATTATTTGTTTTTTTTTGAATCTTTTTGGGCTTGAGACCAAAACAACGCTATACTTTTAGCGTTTAAAAAAGACTAACCATGGACCCTAAAGCTTTACCCTTATATACACTCGAGATAACACCATGACTGCCAAAACCATGGATGAATTGGTTTCGCTTTGTAAACGCAGGGGCTTTATATACCAATCAAATGAACTCTATGGCGGCCTACGGGGGCTCTATGATTATGGCCCTTTGGGAGTAGAGTTAAAAAACAACCTAAAGCAGGCTTGGTGGAGGGCTATGGTCTATGACAGGGACGATGTTGAGGGTCTTGACTCTTCTATCCTCACCAGCCCTAAGGTTCTCCAGTATTCAGGACACGAAGACACCTTCGCTGATCCGTTGGTTGACTGTCGCTCCTGTAAGTCACGTTGGCGCGCCGATGACTTGAAAGATCACAAATGTCCTTCTTGCAACTCAGAAGACCTAACAGAGCCTCGGCCCTTTAATTTAATGTTTAAAACAAACATAGGTCCCGTGGACGACGGCAAGTCTTTCGCGTATTTGCGGCCAGAAACTGCGCAGCAAATTTTTACTAATTTTAAAAATGTTCTTGACTCTACCTCAAGAAACCTACCCTTTGGCATAGCCCAAATCGGCAAGGCTTTTCGGAACGAAGTAACGCCCAAAAATTTCATATTTAGAACAAGAGAGTTTGAACAAATGGAATTAGAGTTTTTCGTCGTGCCTGGCACTGACGAACAGTGGCTCGATTTTTGGGTAAAAGATCGCCAAAGGTGGTGGGTCGAGCAAGGGGTTAATCAAAGCAGCTTGAAGCTACATAAAGCAGAAAAAGAAAAGCTTTCTCATTATTCCAAGGCAACGATTGACATAATGTACGGTTTTCCTCATGGCCTAGAAGAGCTTGAAGGAGTTGCAAACCGAACTGATTTTGACTTAGGCTCACACACCAAAGAGCAATCTGAGCTAAACATTAAGTCCAAGGTAAAGAAAAACACTGACTCAGGAACAAGACTTGCCTTTCAGGACAAACAAACCAATGGCTGGGAGGTTCCTTATGTGGTTGAGCCCTCTGCTGGTGTTGATAGGGGGGTTTTGGCCATCTTAAATGAGGCCTACAAGGTTGAAGAACTAGAGGGCGGCAAGGAACGCTTGGTTCTTGCGCTAAAGCCCCACCTGGCCCCAATCAAGGCGGCCGTCATTCCTTTGAAGCGCAACCATGCTGGCCTGCTAGAGGAGGCGACAAAAATAAAAGAAGCGCTGCAAAACCTACAGTTGGGTCGTGTTCTTTTAGAAAACTCTGGAAACATAGGCAAAAACTACCGACGACACGATGAGGTGGGAACGCCGTTGTGTGTGACTGTGGATTTTCAGTCCCTTGAAGATCAAACGGTTACCTTGCGTGACCGCGATACAATGGATCAAAGGCGTGTTCCTGTTTCTGAAGTGGCAGCCTGCCTTCAGGACTTGCTGATTGTCTAATAAGCATTTTTTAAAGAGATGAGATGAAGGGTTTGTTTGGTTTTTTTTGTTCTTTGATTTACACGGTTTTGTTTTTTCTTAGTGTTTTGGTTTTTGGTTTTATAGTTCTTTTGCCCAACCTGATAATAAACGAAAGAAATAGGTGGCGTGCCGCGACAGCTTTTGCCCAGACAAATATATTCATGTGTAAAGGCCTGTGTGGTCTCAGTCATGAGGTTGTTGGCCTAAAAAACATTCCAAAGGAGCCTTGTATAGTGTTCTTAAAACACTCTTCTGTGTATGAAATATTTTTTGCCCTATCCTTCTTTCAGCCCTCTTCTTACGTCGCAAAATATGAATTAATGTTTGTTCCGATTTTAAGGGGGGCTATAAAGGCGCTGAAATGTATCCCGGTAAAAAGAGGCTTTGGAAGAAAAGAAGTTAACAAGGTGTTGACGAAAGGAGAGGAATACTTAAATGAGGGCAGGTGGCTGGTTATTTGCCCAGAGGGTACCAGGATGCGATATGGGGAAACTAGGAAGTACGGCATAGGCGGCGCTTTGTTGGCCAAAGGAACAGACAGGCCAGTTTTACCTGTCGCCCATAACGCCGGTTATTTTTGGGGAAGAAGATCATTAATCAAAAAGCCTGGAAAAATCACATTCTCTGTTGGCAGCCAAATCGCAACCCAGGGCCTTGATGTGAGCGAAATAAACAAGCGGGCCCAAGAGTGGATAGAGGAAGAAATAAAGAGTCTTGGCTAAAAAAGTGTTTTTTTCCCTATAAAAACCAGATTTATAGCCTTTATGGTGTATTTTCTAGTGGTTTTAATCTATTTTCTAAGGATTATATGTCAAGATTAGCAACATTTAGTGCATTTTCTTCAATAAACTGCCTTCTAGGATAGACCTCCTCGCCCATGAGTGTTGCAAAAGCAAGGCCTGCTTCAATCTCATCCTCAATCCTAACCTGAATTAAAGATCTTGTTTCAGGGTCCAGTGTTGTGTCCCATAGCTGGCCTGGGTTCATTTCACCAAGGCCCTTGTACCTTTGTATGCTTTGCCCTTTTTTGGAGTTTTTAATCAAGTCTCCCAAACCATCTGAAAGGGAGTCATATTCTATGTATGAG
>LUMJ01000851.1_pt1 | contig 25872 bp, 25 predicted proteins | sample 729631 | NCBI WGS metagenome assembly LUMJ01 (sample SAMN03860266, study PRJNA289734) | marine metagenome | biome: seawater column; feature: ocean; material: water; isolation source: Red Sea water column Station 22 - depth 500m | place: Saudi Arabia: Red Sea | collected 2011-10-15 | depth 500 m
ACCGGGAATGCCGAGCCCGCCCTGCCAGACCGCCGGCACGTCCTCCCAGCGCCCCTGGAACCGACGCCAGTCCGTGGCGACGTGGTAGAGGCGTGCCCCGACCAGGCCAGCGGGGACCGCCCACAGGGAGATCGTCGAGACCTGCTCGGCGGTCCCGCCCCGGGCGACCCAGCGGCGCTGGCTCCACCAGACGGCCACGACGACACCGAGGGCGATCATGATGCCGTAGCCGCGGATCTCGAGCGGCCCGAGGCCGAACGAACCCGACGACGGGCTCGGAATTGCGGCGATCACGAGGGCGGAATCCCGCTCAGTCGGGCGAGACGGCGAACCGGTCGGCCTCGAGGGCCAGCAGGTCGTCGACCCCAGCGGTCACGGCGCCGAGGCGGCCCCGGACGAGCGGCAGTTGCTGCTGGGCCCAGAAGCGGGCGACCACGACCTTGTCGGCCAGCGCCGGGCAGTCGTCGTCGCCGGCGACGGCCTTCAGGGCGAGGCGGGCCAGCAGCCAGCCGCCCAGCAGGTCCCCGAACATCTTGAGGTAGGGCGTGGCGCCGGCCAGGGCGTGGCGCGGGTCGGCCAGGCCGTGCTCCATCAGCCAGGCGGTGGCCTCCCGCACGGCAGCGAGGGCGTCGGCCAGGCCCTCCCGGACCGCCGCCAGCTCGTCGCCGGCCGCCGCCAACTCGGCATCGAGGTCGCCGATCTCGTCGAGCAGCGACAGTACGACCGACCCGCCGCCCATCGGCAGCTTGCGGCCCACCAGGTCCATGGCCTGGATGCCGTTGGTGCCCTCGTAGATCGGCGAGATGCGGGAGTCGCGCAGGATCTGGGCGGCCCCGGTCTCCTCGATGTAGCCGTAGCCACCGTGCACCTGGATGCCGATCGACGCCATCTCGACGCCGAGGTCGGTGCTCCACGCCTTCGAGATCGGGGTGTACAGCTCGGCCCGGTCGGATGCCGCCCCACGCACGTCGGGGTCGGGGTGCCGGGCGGCCATGTCGAGGGTGGCGGCGTTGAGGTACAGCAGACAGCGCATCGCGTCCACCGAGGCGCGCATCGTCAGCAGCATGCGACGCACGTCCGGGTGGTCGACGATCGGAGACATCTCCCCCTTCGGGGCGCCGATGGCCCGGCCCTGGCGGCGCTCCCGGGCGAACCCGGCCGCCAGCTGCAACGCCCGCTCGGACACGGCCAGGCCCTCGACACCGACACCGAGGCGGGCGTTGTTCATCATCCTGAACATGATCCGCATGCCCTGGTGCTCCTCGCCGATGAGGTAGCCGACCGCCCCGTCGCCGGCGTCGCCGTACGAGAGCACGCAGGTGGGGCTGGCGTGGAGGCCGAGCTTGTGCTCGACCGACACGCACGTGACGTCGTTGCGCGCACCCAGGCTGCCGTCCTCCTCCACGAGGTACTTGGGCACCACGAAGCAGGAGATGCCCTTGGTGCCGGGCGGACTGTCGGGCGTGCGGGCCAGCACGAGGTGGACGATGTTCTCGGTGAGCTCGTGCTCGCCGTACGTGATGAAGATCTTGGTGCCGAAGACCCGGAGGGTACCGTCCCCCTGGGGTTCGGCCCGGGAGGTCAGGGCGCCCACATCCGACCCAGCGTGCGGTTCGGTGAGGTTCATGGTCCCCGTCCACTCGCCCGACACCATCCGCGGCAGGAAGGTCTCCTTGAGGCGCTCGTCGCCGAATATGTGGAGGGCGTCGATGGCGCCGACGGTGAGCAGGGGCCCCATCGTCCAGGACCGGCAGGCGGGCCCCAGCATCTCGGTCATCACCGTCTGGAACAGCGACGGGAAACCGCCGCCGCCGTAGTCGGGGTCCTGGGTGACGGCCCCCCAGCCGGCGGCGAGGTACTGGTCGTAGGCGTCGTGGAAGGCCTTCGGGACGGTGACGACGCCGTCCTCCACCGAACAGCCCTCGGCGTCGCCGATGCGGTGCGTCGGGGCGACCACCTCCTCGACGAAGCGGGCGAACTCGTCGAGGACGCCGTCGATGGTGTCGGCGTCGACGTGCTCGTAGCCGGGCAGGTTGCAGACGCCCTCGACGTCGGCAACCTCGCGCAGGACCAGGCGGATGTCGTCGAGGGGGGCGCGGTAGTCGCTCATGGTTACGTCGTCGCCTCGTGTCGGATGACCGTACTGGACCCCGAACCGTACCGTCCGAAGCCGATGCCCGTCCCCGCGGGCAACCGCCACGAAGCGCATCATCCGAGACACTCCTACACTTCCCGGATGCCGAGCATCGCACCAACCGGAGCCCACCTGATCGGCGGCGACTGGGTCACCGAGGGCCCCGCCGGCACCGGCGTCAGCCTCGACCCCGCCCGCCCCGAGCCGTCGACGCCCGATCCGCCTGGCGATCGCTCTCCTTCGGGGCGCGCTCCCGGATCCTCGAACAGACCGCCCGCCTGTTCGACGAACGGGCCGACGACCTGGCCCTGCTCTGCACCGTCGAGGAGGGCAAGACGCTCGCCGAGTCGCGTGGCGAGGCCACCCTGGCCGCCGAGACATTCCGCTACCAGGCCGCCATCGCCAAGATGTCCAGCGAGCGGATCTTCCCCAACAACGTGCCCGGCGAGACCATCCGCACCGTCCGGGCCCCGCTCGGCGTGGTCGGCGTGATCACGCCATGGAACTTCCCGATCCTCATCCCCGCCTGGAAGCTGGCCCCGGCTCTGGCCGCCGGCAACACCGTGGTCTGGAAGCCCGCCAGCGACACCCCGCTGCTGTCGGTCGCCATCGCCCACCTGCTCCACGACGCCGGCGTCCCCGCCGGGGTGCTCAACCTGATCCTCGGACCCGGCTCCATGGGCGGCGCCATGGTGGCCGACGAGCGCGTCGACGGGGTCACCTTCACCGGCTCCGTGCCGGTCGGCCAGCGCATCCGCGACGTCGTGACCGCACGCAACGGCCGCGTGCAACTCGAACTGGGCGGCCACAACCCGTGCATCGTGTTCGAGGACGCCGACCTCGACCTCGCCGTCGCCGGGGCCGTCGGCGGCGCCATGGGCGCCACGGGCCAGAAGTGCACCGCCACCCGGCGGATCATCGCCGTCGGCGACATCCACGACGAACTGCTGGACCGCATGGCGTCCGCCGTCGAGGCGCTCCGGGTCGGCGACGGCCGGGAGGAGGGCACCGAGATCGGCCCGCTGGTCTCCAGCGGTGCCCGTGCCGAGGTCGCCGAGGCCGTCGACGCCGCCCTCGCCGAAGGAGCCGAGGCCGTTGCCGTCAACGCCGGCACACCCGACGGCCCCTGCTACTACGCCCCCACGCTCTTCTCGGGCTCCCCCGACCTCTCGATCTGCCGCGACGAGGTGTTCGGCCCGGTCAGCACCGTGCTGCGGGTCGACGCCGACGACGAGGCCTTCGCCCTCGCCAACGACACCGAGTTCGGCCTCTCGGCGTCGGTGTTCACCAACGACCTGTGGCGCATCGACCGGGCCGTCCACGAGCTCGAAGCCGGCCTCATCAAGGTCAACGCCCCGACCACCGGCTCTGAGATCCACGCCCCGTTCGGCGGCGAGAAGAACTCGTCCGGGCACGCCGCCCGCGAACAGGGCGACACCGCCGTCGACTTCTTCACCCGCACCCGCACGGCCTACATCCGGCCCGGCACCAGCCGGTGACAGGGGCAGCCTCCGTTCGACCCGGCGTCCGGCGATGAGCGAGGTGGCCCTCCGACCCCAGGGCCTCGACGAGGCCCTGGCGGAACGCCGCCACGAGCTCCGTTCTCCCGAGGTGGTCATGGCGCCCCGCCAACTGGGTGCCGCACGCCTCACCCGCTACAGCTTCAGCCGCACGCTGCTGCGCCGCGCCGCCCGGGAGGGTTGGCAGGCCCGGCTGGTCGAGCTCGACATGGACGCCGAGGGGCGTGGCCACGCCATCTACCGCACCGAGGCCGGTGACCGGGTCTTCGACTTCGTGGCCTTCACGACCACCGTCGACGAGTCGCTCCACACGGACCGGGTGATCGCCGAGGCCTGGGAGGTCTGCGGCGCCCTCGTGGACGGCGCCGTCGACGCCGACTACCTCGAGGTGCTGCGCCGCGAGGTGCCACGCCAGGAGGACGCCCGGCTGGATCCCCGCGTGCTCGTCCTCACCCGGGGCAACCGGAGCGTGCGCTTCTTCGGCTACCTCGTCGACCGGCTGGCCGCCGGACTCCAACCCGAGGCCGACAAGGTGGCCGACGCCGGCTACATCCTCCGCAGCACCGCCTTCTACGGCAACGGCAAGTTCGGCATGCGCTCGTACCTCGGCTACCCCGAGGGGCACCCCCTGCGCTCCCCCTACCGGGCGCAGTTCCTCTGCGCCTGGATGTTCCGCGAACTCGGCTACGACCAGGTCGAACACTGTGCCCGGGCCCGGGGCGGCGACCGAGCGGCCCGGTTCGCCGGCGACTGGAGGCGCTACTTCGGGCTCGGCAACGCCACCGGGCTGGGCCTGGTCCCCTACGCCTTCAAGCACCCTCGGGTGCTCAACGCCTGGGCGGGCGTCCGCGAGCTCGCTCTCGCCAACGTCCGGTCCCTGCCAGCCACGCCCAAGCGGATCGACGCCCTCCGACGCTGGGTCGACCGGGCCGTCGTGCACTTCGAGACCATCGGCGGCGACGACCGACCCCCGTGGCTGGGGCCGACGGCGCTGGCCGGGTGCGCCCGTCGGGTCCGAGCCCGCATCGACGAGGTCGCCGGCGACCCGGCGCCGTTCGACACACTGTTCCGCTGGGCCGAGGACGAGGACGTCGAGACCTGCGAACTCGTCGTCTCGCTCCTCGTCGAGTTGGACGAGGGGCTCGACGACGACCAGGTCGACCACTTCCTCCGGGTCGACGAGGAGGTCGTGGTCGACCCGCTCACCACCGCCGCCGACCTGAGAAGCCTGCTCGGCGAGCGCTACGCCTGGCTCGACGGCCTCGACCTCGAGGGCGACGGCCACTACTGGTGGGTCATCTCCGACAACAGCGACGAGCCCCGAAGGGTGGTGCGGTCCGCCCTCGATCCGGACAACCACGACGTCGCCATCGACGTGGCCCGGCGACTCCACGCCCTGGGCCGCTGCCTCGACGACCTGCCCGACGACGCAGCCGTGGGCACCCTGCTGGCGGAGGCCCCCCACCACGCCAGCGCCGTGCGCCGACTGCTCGGCGGCGGCCAGCTTTACGGGGAGCCCCGCGACGACGCCTGCGCGGACGGCTACCTCCCGCTCGAGGCCCAGCGCTTCCAGTTGGCCATGTACGGCATGGACAACTACTCGCCCAAGTCCACCGACTGGCTGCGGGTCACCCTCTTCCAGGGGGCGCCCCGCTGCGACGACCTGGGTCCCGAAACCACCGACGACTGGGTGTGGCCCCCACGCCCCACGGAGGCGAGCGCATGAGCCTGAAGAACCCCCTGGTCGTCGACGGCCTCGAGATCAACGACTGGAGCCGGCCCGTCGTGGAGCAGGTGCGCTCCGGCGGCGTCGACGTGGTGCACGCCACCTGCGGCGTCTGGGAGGACATGGCCGGCACCATGACCCGCATCGGCTCCAACAGCTCGATGCTGGGGGACGACCCCGAGATGGCCGGGATCTTCGCCGACGTCGGCGTCCGCGTCATCCAACTCACCTACAACATCGCCAACCACCTGGGATCCAGCTGCTGGGAGCCGCACGACGGCGGCCTGACCCGGGCCGGCCACCGCATGGTCGCCGCACTCGACGAGGCCGGGGTCCTCGTCGACATCTCGCACGTCGGCAACGTGACCGGCCGCGACGCCATCGACGCCTCGGCCAACCCGATCGCGGTCACGCACGGCAACCCGGCCTCGTTCTGCGACTCCGCCCGCAACAAGCCCGACGACCTCATCCGGGCACTCGCCGCACGGGGCGGCGTGATCGGCTGCACGCTCTACCCGCTGTTCATGGGCGGCGCCGACGTGCCCCGCTCCGCCTACTGCCGCATGCTCGCCGACCTGGCCGAGATGGTCGGCGTCGACCACGTGGCCATCGGCACCGACGCCGTCGTGGGCTGGAGCCCCGACGCCCTCGGATGGATGCGCAACGGTCGCTGGGACCGTCCCAAGAACCCCGACGAGGTCCCGCCCTTCCCGCCGTGGCCCGACTGGTTCCAGGGCCCGCAGGACTTCCCGTCGCTGGCCGAAGGCCTCGACGAGGTCGGCTTTGCCCCCGGGGAGCGCGACGCCGTCCTCGGCGGCAACTGGCTGCGCCTCTTCGGCCAGGTCTTCGGGGACTGACCGGGATGGCCGTCACCGTCGCCCCCCGCGAGGTCGTCGACGAGGTCCACCGCGCCAGCCGCGCCCTCGGCCTGAACGCCGACCTGGCCGACCGCCTGGCCGTCGAGATCGCCTTCTGCGAGGTCCACCACGGCGGGGGCCTGGCCGCCTGGGCCGATCTCGTGGCCGCCGGCGGCCACCGACTGGCCGACGCCGCCCACGCCCCGTTCCGGATGACGGGTGCCGAGGTGGAGGCCCGCACCACCGGCACCGCCCGCATCGACCTCGAGCCAGCGGTGCCACTGGCCGTGCTGGCACGGTCGATCCGCGACCTCGACCGACGGGGCATCTGCTGCACCCCGAGCCCCGATGGTCGTCCCGGAACCCACCTCGTGGCGGCACTCGACCTCGCCGTCGGCGACCCCGACCCGACCGCCGACGCACGCATCGCCGAACGCTCGCAGGACGCCCTGAACCACGGCGTGGACGTCGACGCCGACCTCTGGCGGCTGCTCCGCGGCCGGTCCCACGACTTCCTCGTGGCCGAATCGGTGCTCGACGCCGCACACGCCGACGGGGAGGGGGGAATCTGATGCCCGAGGTGCTGCTGGACGCCATCGAGGACGCCACCCGGCGGGCGCTGGAGCGCCACGGCTGCCGGCCCGACATCGCCGCCCACGTCGCCGACGCCGTCCGGGTGGCCGAGGGCAACGGCAATCGCATCTGCGGCCTCTACTACCTCGAGAGCTACTGCCGGCAGCTCGAGACCGGCCGCATCGCCGGCGACGTCGACCCGGTGGTCACCATCGACCGCCCCGGGGCCGTCCGCGTCGACGGCCGCCTCGGCTTCGCCCAGTCGGCGTTCGCCGCCGCACTCCCCCACGCCGTCGCCGCCGCCCGGACCAACGGGATCTGCGGCCTGTCGGTCGAGCACACCCACACCTGCACCTCGCTGGGCTACTTCACGGAGCAACTGGCCTGCGCGGGGTTCCTGGCAATCGGCGCCACGAACGCAACGCCGCGGGTCGCCCCGCCGGGCGGCTCGGCGGCGGTGCTCGGCACCAACCCGTTCGCCATGGCAGTCCCCGACGGCAACGGTGGCGTCGCCTTCCAGTTCGACTTCAGCACCAGCGCCGTGGCGCTCGGCAAGATCACGATGGCGGCCGCCGCCGGCGAGGAGATCCCCCTCGGCTGGGCCGTCGACGCCGACGGCAACCCCACCACCGACCCCGACGCCGCCCTGGCCGGCTCGCTGGTGTCCGCCGGCGGCTACAAGGGCTACGGGCTGGGTCTCTTGGTCGAACTGCTGGCCGCCGGGCTGACCGGTGGACGCCTCAGCATCGACGTGCCGCCGCTCAAGACACCCGAGGGGCCACCACACGACCTCGGCCAGTTCTACGTGGTGATCGACCCGTCGGGCTACAGCGGCGATGTCTTCGCCGAGCGTCTGGCCGGCCTGACCGCCGCCATCGCCGAGCAGCCGGGAGCCCGGCTGCCGGGCGCCGACCGCGTGGTGCCGGACGCCGTCGACGTCGAGGACGATGTCTGGTCCACCACCCTCGGGCTGGCAGGGACATGACCTCGATGGACCACGCCACCGCCATCACGAACCTGCTGTACCGCTACGCCGAGCTCATCGACGCCGGGGAGCTCGAGGCCTGCGCCGACCTCTTCACCCACGCCCGCATCGTCCTCGACCCCGAGGCCCCCGCCGTGCTCGACCGGGACGGCATCCTCGCCCTGTGGAGGTCGATCCTCGTGATCCACGAGGACGGCACGCCCCGGACCCAGCACGTGGTCTCCAATCCCGTGCTCGAGATCGACGCCGAGGCCGGTACCGCCACGAGCCGCAGCCGCTACACGGTGCTCCAGCAGGTCGGCGACGGGCCGCTGCAGGTGGTCGCCGCCGGCCGCTACCACGACCGCTTCGAGCAAGTGGACGGCGAGTGGCGCTTCGCCGAACGCGACTACTCGCGCCTGGACCTCACCGGCGACGTCAGCGCCCACCTGCACCACGACCCGCGGGGCTGAGGCGGGTCGGGGGAAACCCCCTCAGGCCTCCACGATGGCCGCGTGGGCGGTGACCCGGGGGGCGTCGCCGCTGTCGCCGGCCAGCCAGTGCCGGCGGCACCGCAGCTCGTAGGTGACCTGGTGGTCGTCGGGGTCGTCGACCACCACCAACTGTCCGTCGTAGACCTGCTCGCCATCGACCAGGCGGGCGTTGTGGGTGGCCCGCTCGCCGCACCAGCACCGGGCCTCGACCTGGACCTCGCTGGACTCGTCGGCCAACTCCAGCAGCCGCTGGGTGCCCTCGAAGAGGCGGCCCTGGAATGAGGTGAGCAGGCCGAAGGCATAGACGTCGGCACCCAGCTCGTCGACCACCCGGGCCAGTTGGTCGATCTGCGCCGGGGCGTAGAACTGGGCCTCGTCGCACACCACGTAGTCGAGGCGGCCGTGGCGCTCTGCCATGGCCAGCGCCAGCTCGAAGAGGTCGAGCCGCGGCCCCACCTCGACGGCGTCGGCCGAGACCCCGAGGGCGCTGGTGACCCGGCCGTCGGCCCGGTCCAGCTGGCTGCACAGGAACCCGTGCAGGCCACGCGAGGAGAGGTTGTGGTGGATCTGGAGCGCCAGGGTGCTCTTGCCCGAGCCCATGGTGCCGAACGAGAACCGCAGCCGGGCCATCAGCAGTCTCTCCCCGGGAGCATCCCCACGTTCACGAGCGCCCATTCCACCCCTCGACACACCTGTGGCATCACGAGCACCCGCTGGTGGCGCCGCAGTCGGTGCACACGTAGCAGGACCCCGCACGGCGCATCGACACGCCGCAGGTCATGCACAGCGGGGCGTCGGCGCTGCCGGTCGAGCCGCCGTCCGCCAACTGGGCGGCGAACTGGCCGGCCGACGGGACCGTGGGCGGGTCGGGCGGCACGTCGTGGCCCTGGCGGGTCTCGGTGGCCGTCTCCTCCACCCCGGGCAGGGTGGGCTGGCTGCGCTCCCCCGTGGTGAGGATGTTGAGCTCGGCCCGTTCGGCCGGGGTCAGGTACTCGACGGCCAACCGGCGGAACAGGTAGTCGATGATGCTGGTGGCGATCCGCAGGTCGGGATCGTCGGTCATGCCGGCCGGCTCGAAGCGCATGCCGGTGAAGGCCTCGACGAAGGCCCGCAACGGCACGCCGTACTGCAGCCCGTGGCTGAGCGAGATGGCGAAGGCGTCCATGATCCCGGCGAGGGTCGAACCCTGCTTGGACACCCGGACGAAGATCTCGCCCGGACGGCCGTCCTCGTACTCGCCGACCGTCACGAAGCCCTTGCAGTCGGCGACCCGGAACTCGAAGGTCAGCGATCGGCGGGAGCGTGGGAGGCGGCGGCCGAGGCGCCACGATTCCATGAACAGCTCCTCGACGTCGTCGACGGAGACGTCCTCGGGCATGTTGCAGGTCTTCGAGATGGCGCCCGACAGGAACGGCTGGACCGCGCCCATCATCCGGATGTGGCCCAGGTGGTGGATGGCGTGGTCGCCCATGGAGGTGGCGAACACGTCGGCGTGGTCGGGATCGAGGGCGTCGCAGCCGGCCACCGAGTGCTCGCGGTCGATGTGGTCGACGATGGCGGCGGCCGCCTCCTCGTCGTACCCCAGCCGCCCCAGCGCCCGTGGCACGGTGCGGTTGACGATGGACATGGTGCCGCCGCCGACGAGGCGCTTGGTCTTGACGAGCCCCAGGTCGGGCTCGATGCCGGTGGTGTCGCAGTCCATGAGCAGGCCGATGGTGCCGGTGGGGGCCAGCACGGTTGCCTGGCTGTTGCGGACGCCGACCCGCTGGGCGAGGGCGCAGGCCTCGAACCAGGCCTCGCGGCTGGCCGCCACGAGGACCGGTGCGGCGTCGTCGACGAGCAGCTCGGCTGCCTCGCGGTGCTGGTCGAGCACCCGCAGCGATGCCCTGGTGGTCTCGGCGATGGGCTCGGTCGGGTAGTCGGCGTTGCCGACGAGGATCTCCTGGGCGGTGAACACCACCTCGACGGCGTGCTGGAACCCGTCGACGTCGAACCCGCCGATGGCGTCGGTGTCGACGTCGTGTTCGCCGAGGAACGCCAGCAGGTTCAGGCTGGCCAGATTGCAAGCCGAGTTTTCGAGATGGACATACTCGCTGCAAGGGTTGCTCGCCGTGATACGGCCCGTGTTGGACGCCGTGTGCCAGTGGTTGATGGTGGTGTCGAACTGCAGGCCCGGGTCGGCGCACTCCCAGGCCGCCTCGGCCACCTGGCGGAACAGCCGGCGGGCCCGCAGGGTGTCGACCACCGCGCCGTCGGTGCGAGCGGTGAGGTCCCAGTCGCCGTCGTCGACGACCGCCTGCATGAACTCGTCGGTGACCCGGACCGAGTTGTTGGCGTTCTGGTACTGGATGGAGTGGGCGTCGGAGCCGTCGAGGCCGACCTCGAAGCCGGCCGCCTCGAGGGCCCGCAGCTTGTGCTCCTCGCGGGCCTTGCACCAGACGAACTCCTCGACGTCGGGGTGGTCGGCGTCGAGGACGACCATCTTGGCGGCCCGCCGGGTCTTGCCGCCGCTCTTGATGGTGCCCGCCGAGGCGTCGGCGCCCCGCATGAAGCTGACCGGGCCGCTGGCGGTGCCGCCGCCCCGCAGCGACTCGCGCGAGGAGCGGATGCGGCTGAGGTTGACGCCGGCGCCCGAGCCGCCCTTGAAGATGACCCCCTCCTCCACGTACCAGTTGAGGATGGACGTCATCTCGTCGTCGACCGAGAGGATGAAGCAGGCCGACGCCTGCTGGGGGGTGTCGGGGACGCCGATGTTGAACCAGACCGGCGAGTTGAAGGCGGCCTTCTGGGTGACGATCAGGTGCTTGAGCTCGTCCGCGAAGGCGGCGGCCTCGTCGCCGTCGGCGAAGTAGCCGTCGCGGGCGCCCCAGGCGGCGATGGTGTCGACGACGCGGTCGGCCACCTGGCGCAGCGACGACTCCCGCCCGGGCGTGCCGAGGGTCCCCCGGAAGTACTTCTGGGCGAGGATGTTGGTGGCGTTCCAGCCGGGCGTCGCGCCACTCCCACTCGACGGCGTCATAGGGGTGCGTGCCGGCCTCGGTGAACACCCGGCGGATGCCGAGAACCCCGCGCTCGGGAAGCATGGTCATGTCAGGTGCTCCTCGTGTCCCGTTGGCGCCGCCAGCGTACGGACGGGGTGTGACGGTCTCCCTGGCCGACGGTCCCGTCCAGACGGCCACCCTAGGGAGGGTGCCCTGTGGACGGGAAGGGCACGAGTTGTGGAAATGCCGGTGGACGACGGGCACCTTGTCCACAGCCGTCCACAGGCGGTGCCTCCCCGGCCAGCGCCCCTGACGGTCCCGCGGTTCCGGCCGATCGCCGTCGGGGTGGCGCCGGGTACGGTCGGGGCGTGCAGCGGCTCCTTCCCACCGGAGATCCACCCGACGGACCCACCTCGGTGGACCCCGTGGCGGCCTACCACGACCCCGAACGCCCCGCCCCGGGGGCCCGGCCGTGGGTGCTCGTGAACATGGTCGCCTCGGTGGACGGGGCGACCGCCGTGGACGGCCGCTCGGGGCTGCTGGGCGGCGACGCCGACCGGTCGCTCCTGGGGATCCTGCGGGGGCTCGCCGACGTGGTGCTGGTGGGCGCCGGCACGGTGCGTGCCGAGGGCTACGGCCCACCCCGCACGCCCCGGACGCCCGTGGCCGAACGCCGGACGGCCCGGGACCAGGCCCCCAGGCCGCGCCTGGCGGTCGTGTCGGGTCGCCTCGACCTCGACCCGGCGGCACCGCTGTTCACCGGCGGCGACCCGTCCGACCCGCCGCCGCTGGTGTACGCCACCTCGGCGGCCCCGGCCGAGCGGCTGGCGGCCCGGGCCGGCGTGGCGGAGGTGGTGGTGACCGACGGCGAGCGCGTCGAGCCGGCGTGGCTGCTGGCCGACCTGCACGCCCGTGGCGCCCGCACCGTCGTGTGCGAGGGCGGGCCGGGCCTCAACGGCCAGCTGGCACGGGCCGGGCTGGTGGACGAGTGGTGCGTGACGGTGTCGCCCCGTCTGGTCGGCGGCGGGGCGGGCCTGCTGGCAGGGCCACCGGTCACCTCGCCGCTGCCGCTGCGCCTGGCCCACGTGCTGGCCGAGGACGGCTTCCTCTTCTGCCGCTGGCTGGCCGGCTGACCGGGAGGCGGCGCCCGCCGCCGAGGTGGCCGAGGGGAGGGCGCGCGACCCCGTGGGCACTCAGCCCACCGGGAGCACGATCCGCTGGCCGGGCTGGAGGAGTGCACCGCCGGTGGCCTCGACCAGGCGGTCGACCGTGCGGCGCCGGTCGACCCCGGCGGGCGTGAAGCGCTCGGCGATGGCCCAGAGGGTGTCGCCGGGCTGCACCACGTAGACGACGGGCTCCCCCGCCGCGCCGGCGGGCGTGGTGCCGGGCGTGCCGGTGACCCGGCCCGCCAGCTCGCCGGCGACGAGGGTGGTGCAGAACACCAGGGTGGCAACCAGGAGCACCGCCACCAGTCGGCGTCGCCGGTACACGTGGGCGGGCACGGGCCGCACCGATCCCCGGACGGCGGCCAGGGACTCGAGGGGAAGCATCGTCGTGGTCATGGCCTCATCCTCTCCACGGGGTGTGACAGTGCTGGGGTGCTTGACATGGAACGCCTGTTCGGAGAACATATGTCCGACGAACATCCGTTCGATATCATTACACTATCGAACAGATGTTCGATGTCAACCCCCAATCGACGATCGCCCAAAAGCCAGACCGCCCCGATCGAGGGAGCCACACCATGACCGACACCACGCTCACCGCCCGCCAGCGCCAGATCCTCGAGCTCATCGACCAGCACTCCCGGACGCACGGCTATCCGCCATCGGTGCGCGAGATCGGCGAGGCCGTGGGGCTCACCTCCCCCTCCACGGTCCACTCCCACCTCGGCACCCTCCAGGACAAGGGCTACCTGAAGCGCGACCCCAGCAAGCCCCGAGCCATCGAGGTGTGCCTCGACCCGCAGTCCGGCGTCGCCGTCGAGCGCGGCGCCGTGCGACACGTACCCCTCGTCGGCGAGGTGGCCGCGGGCACCGACGTCCTGGCCGCCCAGAACATCACGGAGTCACTGCCGCTGCCCGCCGAGTTCACCGGCGACGGCGAACTGTTCATGCTGCAGGTGCGCGGCGACTCCATGATCGGGGCCGGCATCTTCGCCGGCGACTACGTGGTCGTGCGCTCGCAGGCCACGGCCGACGACGGCGACCTGGTCGTGGCCGGCATCCCCGGCGAGGCCGACGAAGAGGCCACGGTCAAGCACTTGCGCCGCGACGGCGCCGAGGTCGTGCTGGCGCCCGCCAACCCCGACCACCCCGACCTGCGCCACCCCGCCGACGAGGTCAAGGTCTTCGGCCGGGTGGTGACGGTCCTGCGCCGGCTCTGAGCGCCGCGCCCCTCCCCCTCCGGGGGCCCGGCGCTCAGACGCCAGCGACCGGATACCGAAACGGTTCGGTTCAGACGCCCTCGGCGAGCAGGGTGCGCAGCGCCTCGTAGCCCAACTCGAGCGTCGAGCGTTCCAGGTGCTCGTCGGCCATGTGGGCCACGGTCGGGTCGCCCGGCCCCAGGTTCACGGCCGGCACGCCGTGCTCGCTGAAGAACGCCACATCGGTCCAACCCAGCTTGGCCCGGACCTCGAGACCCGAGCGCTCCACGAGCGACGCCAGGAGCGGATGTCCCATCCCGGGCTGCGCCGCCGGCCCATGGTCGACGAGCTCGACCGTGTCCCCTTCCTCGAGGAACGGGGCCAGCACGGCCCGCACGTGCGCCTCGGCCTCGTTCCCGGTGCGGTCGGGGGCGTAGCGGTGGTTGATCCACAGCAGCACCTCGTCGGGGACCACGTTGCCCGACACCCCGCCCTCCACGTGGACGGCCTGGAGGGCCTCTCGGTAGCGGCAGCCGTCGACCTCGGGCTCCCGGTGCGCGTAGGCGTCGAGGGCCGACAGCAGGGCGCCGGCCCGGTGGATGGCGTTGCGGCCCATCCAGGGCCGGGCCGTGTGGGCCCGCGTGCCCCGCAGCCGTACCTCGAAGCGCATCGTGCCCTGGCAGCCGGCCTCGACGGCGCCGGCGGTGGGCTCGCCCAGGATCGCCACGTCGCCCTCGAGCAGGTGGGGCACGGCGTCGAACAACTCGACCAGGCCGCTGTGCTCGCGGGCCACCTCTTCCCGGGCGTAGAACACCCAGGTCACGTCGACGGCCGGCTGGGCGACCGTGCGGGCCAACTCGAGCATCACCGCCAGGCCGCCCTTCATGTCGGCGGCGCCCAGCCCCCACAGCGTGTCGCCCTCGATCCGGGCACCCGCCGCCGCGTCGCCCGGAACGGTGTCGGTGTGGCCGGCCAGCAACAGTCGGTGCGGGCGGCCGAGGTCGGTGCGGGCCACGAGGTTGTCGCCCACCCGTTCGACGGCCAGGCCCGGCACGGTCCGCAACTCGTCCTCGAGGTGCGCCACGAGGGCGGCCTCCTCGAAGCTGACCGACGGGATGTCGACCAGTTCAGCGGTCAGGGCCAGGAGGTCGGTCATCGGACGCGGTGGGTCGGGGCGGCTCGGGGGCGGGAGCCGGCTCAGGTGCTGACGCCGTGGGTGCGCAGGATGCCCTCGAGGGCGGACTTGTCGTGACGCTCGCCCTGCTCGAGCCGACGCAGCACGAGGACGCATGGCAGGCCGAACTCGCCGCCGGGGAAGGTCCGGGGCCTCGTGGCCTGCACGGCGACGCACCACGAGGGGATCTCGCCGCGCCCCAACTCGTCGCCGGTCTCGGCGTCGAACACGGGGATCGAGCCGGTCAGCACCGCGCCCGCGCCCAGCACCACGCCGTCACCGACGCGTGCACCCTCGGCCACGATGCAGCGGCTGCCGATGAGGCACTCGTCGCCCACGACCACCGGCACGGCATTGGGCGGCTCGAGCACGCCGCCGATGCCGACGCCGCCGGAGAGGTGGACGTTGCGGCCGATCTGGGCACACGAGCCCACGGTGGCCCAGGTGTCGACCATGGTGCCGCCGCCCACATAGGCCCCGATGTTGGTGTAGCTGGGCATCATCACGACACCCGAGCCCTGGAAGCTGCCCCAGCGGGCCTGGGCGCCGGGGACGACCCGCACGCCCCGTGCCGCGAAGTCGCGCTTGAGCGGGATCTTGTCGACGAATTCGAAGGGGCCGACCTCGATGGTCTCCATCTTCGACTGCTTGAACAGCAGCAGGATCGCCAGCTTGAGCCACTCGTTGACGACCACACCGTCGTCGCCGGGTTCGGCCACCCGGGCCTCGCCCCGGTCGAGGAGGTCGATGGCCTCGTGGATGGCGGCGTTGGCGTCGGCGTCGTCGGGGGCCAGCGAGTCCCGGTTCGCCCAGAGTTCTTCGATACGTGCCTGCAGGTCGGACATGGCCGACAGGCTACCGACCGGCCCCCTCGGGGCCCGCGTGGTTACGACGCGGGCCGGGTGAGCCCCCAGGCGTCACCATCGGGGGCGGCCACCCAGAGGTAGAAGCCCCCCTGGGGCAGCGTCGCCTCGATGCCGAGGCCCGCCAGCAGTTCCACGAGGAGCCGCATCCGCCGGAGGTACCGGCCGGCCTGTGCCTCGACGTGCGCCTGGTCGCCGAGGGCGACCGCTCCCGCCGCCTGGGCCGGGCCGGGGATCATGAAGCCCTGGTGCTTGCGGACCTCCCGCAGGTAGTGGACCAGTTCGGCGTCGCCGGCGTAGTAGCCGACCCGCAGGCCGGCCAGGTTGGAACGCTTCGAGAGGGAGTGGGCGGCCAGGACGCCATCCGTGCCGTGCTGGAGGATCGAGCGCGGCGAGCCGTCCCAGGTGAACTCGACGTAGCACTCGTCGCTCAGCACCGGCACGCCGCGTTCCCGACCCCAGGCGGCCGCGGCGGCGAGGTCGTCGAGTGCCCCGGCGGGGTTTCCGGGCGTGTTGACCCAGAGTCCGAGGGCGCGGGCGGCATCCGCCTCGTCGATGGCCGAGAGGTCGATGCGCCATTCGGCATCGACGGCCACCGGCACCGCTCGGCAACCCGCCAGCTCCGCGCCCATGGCGTACGACGGGTACGAGACCGCCGGGTAGAGGATGGTGTCGCGGCCGGGATCGCGCAGGCGCAGCACCTGGGGCAGGCCGACCACGAGTTCCTTGGTGCCCACACAGACCCCCACTGCAGCGGGCTCGAGTGACAGGCCGAGCCGCCGGTCGAACCAGCCGCACACGGCGCCCAGCAGGTCGGCGCTGCCCACCGAAGGCGGATACGGCCGAGCCGGGTCGACCGCGGCCCCGAGGGCCGTGGCCACCACGTCGGGCACGGGGTCGCCCGGCGTGCCGATCGAGAGGTCGACGGCGCCGCCGGGCAGCGCCGCGGCGGCTGCCCGCGCCTCGTCCAGCAGATCGTACGGATACGGCGGCGGGACGAAGCCCTTCCGGTCCCCCTGGCCCACGCTCACTCCTCCTCCTCGCCCCGGTCGGGGTCCTCTCCCCCGTCGGCGAACTCGGCGAGCCGCCCGACGGAACCCTCGTCCAGGCGCACCTGGAGGCGCCAGCCGGCCTCGTCGGACGACTCCGCCAGGACCTCGCCCTCCCGGTGCGCCATCGCCAGGGCGTCGCCCCGGTCGAAGGGGATGACGAGCGAGACCAGTCGCGTCGCGGCCCGGAGCCGGCGGCCGACGACGGCGAGGAGGTCATCGATGCCCTCCCCGGTTACCGCCGACACCGCGACGGAACCCTCCTCGCGTGCCGTCAGACGGGCGGCTGCCGACGGATCGGCATCGGCCTTGTTGAAGGCGTAGAGCTCCGGCACGCCGTCGGCGCCGATCTCGCGCAGCACGGCCCGCACGGCGTCGATGTCCCCGTAGGGGTCGGCTGCCGAGGCGTCGACCACGTGGACCAGCAGGTCGGCGTCGACCACCACGTCCAGCGTCGAGCGGAAGGCCTCGACCAGCTGGTGCGGCAGCTTGCGCACGAAGCCGACCGTGTCGGTCACGTAGACGGCCTCGCCGCCGGGCAGCTGCAGGCGCCGGGTCGTGGCGTCGAGGGTGGCGAAGAGGCGGTCCTCGACGAGCACGCCGGCGTCGGTCATCCGGTTCAGCAGCGTCGACTTGCCGGCGTTCGTGTAGCCCACGATCGCCACCGAGCGGTTGCTGGTCCGCCGCCGCGCCTTGGACTGCGTGTCCCGGGTGCGCCGGATCCTGTCCAGTTCCTGCTCGAGCCTGCGGACCCGACGCATGAGCCGGCGCCGGTCGACCTCCAGCTGGGTCTCGCCGGGGCCCCGGGTGCCGATGCCGCCGCCCTGCGGGCGGACCGCTTCAGGATCGTCTCGAGGTTGCCCTGTTGGGCGGGCGTGAGTTCGTTGTCGAACACGACCGTGTCGGCGTCGTGGACCTCGGAGACGTCGCGGATCTCGGCCGCCTTGCCGCTCCCGACGTAGGTGGCGATGTCGGGGGTGTCCCGCTGCTGGAGCACCCGGGCCACGGGGTCGGCCCCTGCGGTGTCGACCAGCCGGGCCAGCTCGTCCATCGAGGCGTCGACCACCTCGGGATCGTCGCGGCCCAGTGCCACGCCCGCCAGCACGATCCGCTCCCGGAACGTGCGCTCGATGAGGCCCCGGGACTCGCCGCCGTACTCGCCGAATGCGCTCCGGTGCGTCTCGGCGTCGGCTGTCCGGTCCTCCTCGAACGGGTCGTCCCGACCCGAGGCGTCACCCACGGGTGGCCTCGACCTCGTGGTCGCCGAGGTGGACGGACGTGGTGGCCAGCGACAGCCGCTCGCCGACCGTGACGACCCCGGTGCCGCCGGGCATCCGGACCTCGACCCGGTCGCCGACGAGGCCCCACCCACGGGCCAGGTGTGCGGCTGCACAGGCGCCGCTGCCACAGGCCTGCGTGAGCCCGGCGCCCCGCTCCCAGGGGCGCATCCGGATGGTGCCGCCGTCGACGGCCGCCACCACGTGGACGTTGCAGCCGACCGGGGCGAAGAAGGCCTCCAGGGCGGGACCGACCACGCCGAGGTCGATGGCGTCGACGTCGTCGACCTCGATCACGAGGTGGGGGTTGCCGAGGTCGACGGTGCCGTGGCGCCCCGCCGCCGGTCCGCCAAGGTCGAGTTCGAGACCGAGGGTCGCTGGTCCGGGTGCCGCGGCACCCATGTCGACAGTCGCCCGGACCTCCGTGTCGCCAGGTGCCCCCGCGACGGCGATCTCCCGGGGACCGGCCACGGTCTCGACCGTCAGGCCTGCGTTGGTGAGCCCCCGCCGACGGGCGACGGCCTGGCCAAAGCAGTTGAGGCCGTTGCCGCTCACCTCGGCGGGGCTGCCGTCGCTGTTGACGAGCGTGAACCGGAGTCGGTCGCCGTCCTCCCCGACCTCATCGACCGGCGTGCCGAACGCTCACGGGGCACAGGCGTCGAAGGCGGCCAGCACGTCGTCCAGCGCCGCCAGCGGGTCGTCCCCGACGTCCACCCAGGCGATGCGCGGGTCGCGGCGGAACCAGCGCTCCTGGCGCCGGGCGAACCGCCTGGTGGCCGCCACGGCCTCCTCCACGGCGGCGTCGAGCGCGCACCCGCCCCGCAGGTGGACGGCCAACTCCCGGTAGCCGAGGGCCTGGGCCGCGGTCGCCGAGAGGCCCTCGGGCCGTTCCAGCAGGCCCGCCACCTCGTCGAGGAGGCCCTCGTCCATCATCCGGGCGAAGCGCTCGGCGATCCGGGCGTCGAGGACGTCCCGGGGCACCCGCAGGCCGACCTGGGCGAATGGCGTGTCGGGGTACTGCTCGAGGCCAGGCCCGTACGACGAGAAGGGCCGGCCCGAGCCCAGCGTGACCTCGAGGGCGCGCACCACCCTGCGGCGGTTGGTCGGCTCCATGCGCCCGGCGGCCGCGGGGTCGAGTTCGGCGAGGCGGCGGTGCAGGGCGGGCGTGTCGGGCTCGGCGTCCAGGCCGGCACGCACCTGGGCGAACCGGCCGGGGATGTCGAGGTCGTCCACCACGGCCCGGACGTGGAGGCCGGTACCGCCGACCAGGACGGCCCGTGCGTCCCGCTCCCCGATGTCGGCCAGCGCCGTCCGGGCCGCGCGCTGGAAGTCGGCGACGCTGTAGTCCTCGGACGGGTCGGCCAGGTCGAGCAGGTGGTGAGGGACCTCGGCCCGCTCGGCCGCAGACGGCGTGGCGGTGCCGATGTCCATGCCCCGGTAGAGGGCCATGGAGTCCATCGACACCAGTTCGACGCCCGGGCGCCGGCGGGCAGCCTCGAGGCCGAGGGCCGACTTGCCCGAGGCGGTGGTGCCGACGAGGAGGAGGTGCCCGTTGGGGGCGACCACGACGGACCTCAGGCCGAGGCGACGGGGATGCGGCGCCGGTGGGCCGGCGCTGAGGTCACCTCGAGCAGTTCGCCGAAGAGGTAGTGGCCGCCGGCGGCGGTGATCCGCACCTCGGCGTAGGCGCCGGTGCGGAGGCCCTCGGCGGCCGGGAGGTGCACGAGCTTGTTCTGGCGGGTGCGTCCGGTGACCTGGTCGGGCTCCCGCTTGGCGGGTCCCTCCACGAGGACCTCCTCGATCCGTCCCACCCGGGCCTCGTGCCGGCGGCGGGAGGAGCGGCGCAGGACCGCCTGGAGTCGCTCGAAGCGCTCGACGCAGACGGCGTGGTCGACGAACTCGTCCTCACGCTCGGCGGCCTCGGTGCCCGGTCGGGGCGAGAAGACGAAGGCGTAGGCAGAGTCGTACTCCGCCTCGGCGACCACCTCGAGCGTCCGCTCGAAGTCGCCCTCGGTCTCGCCCGGGAAGCCCACGATGATGTCGGTCGAGACGGCAAGGTCGTCGATCCCGGCCCGAGCGGCGACGAGGCGCTCGAGGTACCGCTCGGCCGTGTAGCCGCGGTGCATGGCGCCCAGCACCCGGTCGGAACCCGACTGAAGCGGCAGGTGCAGGTGCTCGCAGACCGCCGGCGACTGGGCCATGGCGGCGACGGTCTCGGGGCGCAGGTCCTTGGGGTGCGGGCTCGTGTAGCGGACGCGACGGATGCCCTCGACGTCGCCGACGGCCGTCAGCAGGTCGGCGAAGAGGGGCCGGGGACGTCGCCGGTCATCGGCCGCCCAGTCGGCGCCGGCCTCGTAGGCGTCGGCCGGCCCGGCGTCGATCGTGCGCAGGCGTGTGGTGAGGTCCCGGCCGTAGGAGTTGACGTTCTGGCCCAGGAGCGTGACCTCGGTGACGCCGTCGGCGGCGAGGCCCTCGACCTCGGCCACGAGTTCGCCGAACGGGCGGCTGATCTCGGGACCGCGCACCGCCGGCACGATGCAGAAGGCGCAGGAGTTGTCGCAGCCGACCTGGATCGTGACCCAGGCGCAGTGGTCGGCGTCGCGGCGCGTCGGCAGGGCCGACGGGAAGGCCTCGGCGTCGTCGCGGGCGGTCTCCTCGAGGATCTCGATGACGGGCCCGTGCTGCCTCGCCTCGGCCAGCAACTCCGCGGCCCGGTGGACGTTGTGGGTGCCGAAGACGACATCCACGTGGGCGGCCCGCTGCTGAATCAGGTCGCGGTCCTTCTGGGCCAGGCAGCCGCCGACGGCCACCTGCACGTCGGGCCGCTCGGCCTTGAGGGCCTTGAGGTGCCCCAGGGCGCCGTAGAGCTTGTTGTCCGCGTTCTCCCGGATGCAGCAGGTGTTGAGGACGATGACGTCGGCCTCCGACTCGGAGGCGGCCGCCACGAGCCCGTCAGCCTCGAGCAGGCCGGCGATGCGCTCGCTGTCGTGCTCGTTCATCTGGCACCCGTAGGTGCGCACGGCGTAGGTGCGCGAGCGGGGGAGCTCCGGGGGCGTGCTGGTCACGCCGAACAGGCTACGGCCCACCCGGCACGGTGTCGCCCGGCGGGTGGTCGCGCAAGGCGGACCGACCCCGTTGCCGGTACGGCCGGTCAGGGCCGCCGCGCCGGTCAGTCGTCGAGGCTGACGGGCAGGTCGTCGGCCTCGGTGAAGCCGTCGCCGGTGATCTCGCCGGTGGCGGCGTCGACCAGAGGGGCGTCGTCGCCCTCCACGGCGCTCAAGTCCGCCTCGGGCTCCTCGGGGGCGACCTCGCGCCAGATGCGGTCGCTGACCTCGACCATCACCTCGGGGTTCTCGGCGAGGAACCGCTTGGCGTTCTCGCGGCCCTGGCCCAGTTGCTCGCCTCCGTACGTGTACCAGGCGCCCGACTTGCCGACGACGCCCAGGTCGACGCCGAGGTCGAGCACCGAGCCCTCGCGGCTGATGCCCTTGCCGTACATGACGTCGAACTCGGCCTGCCGGAACGGCGGGGCGCACTTGTTCTTGACGACCTTGACGCGGGTGCGGTTGCCAACCACCTCGACGCCGTCCTTGATGGCCTCGATGCGACGGATGTCGAGCCGGACCGACGAGTAGAACTTGAGCGCCCGGCCGCCCGGCGTGGTCTCGGGCGAGCCGAACATCACGCCGATCTTCTCGCGCAGCTGGTTGATGAAGACGCAGATGGTCTTGGACTTGTTGAGGTTGGAGGTGAGCTTGCGCAGCGCCTGCGACATGAGGCGGGCCTGGAGGCCGACATGGGAGTCGCCCATCTCGCCCTCGATCTCGGCCCGCGGGGTGAGGGCGGCGACCGAGTCGACCACGACCACGTCGAGGGCGCCGGAGCGGATGAGCATGTCGGCGATCTCGAGGGCCTGTTCGCCCGTGTCGGGCTGCGAGATGAGGAGCTCGTCGACGTCGACGCCGATGGCCCGGGCGTAGGTCGGGTCCATGGCGTGCTCGGCGTCGATGTAGGCGCAGATGCCGCCGTTGCGCTGGGCCTCGGCGACGACGTGGGTGGCGAGGGTGGTCTTGCCGGAGCCCTCCGGGCCGTAGATCTCGCAGACCCGGCCCCGGGGCAGGCCGCCGATGCCGAGGGCCAGGTCGAGGGCCAGGGCGCCGGTGGGGACGGTCTCGATGGCCATCGAGCCCTTGTCGCCCATCTTCATGACGGCGCCGGTGCCGAACTGCTTCTCGATCTGGCTGAGGGCCAGGTCGAGGGCCTTGCCGCGGCCCTCGCCGTCGACGTTGGTGACGGGGGGTGCGTCGGTGTTCTTTCGGACCTTGCTCATGGTGTTGCTCCGTTCTCCCGGTGCGGTTCGCGTACTGGATCGGTGGTGATCGATGCGGGCGAACCTACGGAGGGGGTGTGACAGCCCCGGTGGGTCGTGCCCGACTGGCGGGTGAATGACACAAGTGTAAGTGCGAACAGACGTTCGATGCAAGCATTCCGGTGGCCGCGCTACCGTCCGGCCCATGGACGCCCCCGGGACCGACGACCAACTGCGGCAGCGCCTGACCCCCATGCAGTACCACTGCACCCAGGAAGCCGGTACCGAGCGGGCCTTCAGCGGCGAGTACGTCGACGAGAAGCGGGCCGGCACCTACCGCTGCGTGGTGTGCGGCGAGGCCCTGTTCGACAGCGCCACCAAGTACGACTCGGGGTCGGGCTGGCCCAGCTTCTGGGAGCCGCTCGACGAGAGCCTCGTCGACCGCCACGTCGACCAGAGCCTGGGCATGGTTCGCACCGAGGTCACCTGCGCCTCCTGCGGCGCCCACCTCGGCCACGTGTTCCCCGACGGCCCCCGACCCTCCGGTGAGCGCCACTGCATCAACTCAGACTGCCTGCTCCTCGACCCGGCCGACGAGGACTGACCGTCCGGCCTCACCCCAGCCGGAACCGGGCCAGGGTCTCGTAGGCGGCACCCTCGGGCAGGGTGCGGCTGCGCACCAGGCACACCTCGTCGACCGGGAACGACCCGGCGACCGGCGTGCCCACCGCGCCGGGCGGGACCGGCCCCTTCGAACGGGCCAGCGTGAGGTGGCCGGTGAAGGCCCGCTCCTCGGGCGGCTCCCCCACTCCCGCCGTGGCCGCCACGAACAGCCGCACGGGGACCCCTCTGCCTCCTAGGACCGGCGTGCCAACAAGCGCTGGCGGAGCAGGTCGAGCACCGAGATCACCGTGAACTGGCGGGTCAGGGTCCGGTCGAACGGGAACCGGATCCGGACCGCCTCCACGTCGCCGTCGACGTTCGTCGCCATCCAGACCGTGCCCGGCTCGACGCCGTCCTGGGGGTCGGGGCCGGCCACGCCCGTGACCGCCACCGACACGTCGGCGCCCAGCACCCGGCAGACGCCCTCCGCCATCGCCACAACGGCCGCCTCGGACACCACCGGACCGTCGGGCACTCCCAGGACGCCCCGCTTGACGTCGCCGTCGTAGGCCACGACCGACCCGACGAACGCCCGGCTGGACCCCGGCACCTCCGTGAGTCGCGTGCCGACCATCCCGCCGGTCAGCGACTCGGCCGTGGCCAGCGTCAGCCCCTGGGCGACCAACTCGTCGAGCACCACCGACTCCATGGTCTGGTCGTCGACGCCGAACACCACCGGCCCGACGATCCCCCGCACCCGGGCCTCCTCGTCGGCCAGCAATTCGGCCACCTCGGCCTCGTCGGCGCCCTTGGCGGTGATGCGCACCTTGAGCCCCTCCATGCCGCTGGCGAGGAACGCCAGGGTCGGTCCGCCCTCGGCGTCCAGGCGCTCGATCTCGCCGGCCAGCACCTCGGCCAGACCCGACTCCGAGCGGCCCCACGTGCGCAGCACCCTCGAGCGGATCACGGCCTCGGCCCCGGCCCGGCGGCGCAGGTCGGGCAGCACCGTGCCCTCGACCATGGCGTGCATCTCCCGGGGCACCCCCGGCACGGCGTAGACGACCTTCTGGTCGGGCGGCTCCCCCACCGGGCAGACCAGGCCCGGCGCCGTGCCCGGCATCTCGGCCATCGTCCACGCCCCGACCGGCACGTCGGCCTGGCGCAGGTTGTTGGCCGGCATGGCCCGTCCCCGCCCCGAGAAGCGGCGCTCGATCTCGGCGGCGATCGCCTCGTCGCGCACCATCCCGACGCCCATGAGCTCGGCGAGGACGTCCCGGGTGATGTCGTCCTGGGTGGGACCCAGTCCGCCGGTCACGATCACGGCGTCCGAGCGGTCCAGCGCCTCCCGGAACGCCGCCAGCATCCGCTCCCGGTTGTCACCCACCGCCGTGTGCCGGTGGCAGTCGATCCCCGCCAGGGCCAGCTGCTCGCCCAGCCACGCCGAGTTGGTGTCGACGATCTGCCCCAGCAGCAGCTCCGTCCCGACGGCGACGACCTCACACCGCATCGACGACCCCCCGAAACAACGCCTCAGGCGCCGGTGGTGCTGGTGGCCCGGCTGCCGTCGGCGAGGTACTGGGCGCCGGTCACCAGCGTGAACGCCACCGCCACCCACAGCGAGGAGGTCACCAGCCAGTCGGCGTCCTCGATCGGCGGCAGGACGGCGATCAGCAGCGCCGCGCCCTGCACGGTGGTCTTCCACTTGGCCGACTTGCGGGCCGGAACCGCCAGGCCCCGCCGCACGAACCACAGCCGGTAGAGCGTGATCACGCCCTCCCGCACGGCCAGCAGCGCCACCGGCAGCAAGGCATAGCGGTCGACCATCACGAGGCAGACCGCCACGCCGATCACCACGACCTTGTCGGCGAACGGGTCGAGGAACGCCCCCCAGCGACTCACCGTGCCCCGGCGGCGGGCCAGGACGCCGTCGACCAGGTCGGAGGCGGCCAACACGAGTCCCAGCAGGAACGCCCCCCACGAAACTCCGCCCCGGTCCTCGGCGGCCAGCACCATGGCGAACAGCACCGGCGACAGCAGCAGGCGCAGCAGCGTGACCAGGTTGGCCGGACTCACCACCGTGCCGAGGTGCTTGGTCAGGTCCACCGCCAACTCCCCGACTGCACCGACTCGTTCACGCCGCCTCCAGGTCGGGGCCCAGCGCCCCGGTCACCGTCACGAAGTGGAAGCCTCCCACAGGAAGGGCCTCGGGCACCATGACCACGCCGTCGATCTCGGGCGCCTCACGCCAGGTGCGCCCCACCCCCGGCTCGTCCACCAGCACCTCGACCTCGCAGCCGATCAGCTCGTCCCGGCGACGGGCCGTGATCCCGTCCTGCAACTCGCCCAGCTCGGCCAACCGCTCAGCCACCAGCCCGGCCGGGACCGTCCCGTCGAGGCCGGCGGCATACGTGCCCGCCTCCTCGCTGTAGGCGAAGAAGCCGCACCAGTCGACCCCGACCTCCTCCACGAACGTCAGCAGGGCGTCGTGGTCCTCCTCGGTCTCGCCCGGGTAGCCCACGATGAAGTTGGACCGGAACACCGCTTCGGGCTCTGCCGAGCGGATGGCGGCGATGCGCTCCCGGAAGCGGTCCCCGTCGCCCCAGCGGCGCATCCGGCGCAGCAGCGGCCTCGCCACGTGCTGGAGTGACAGGTCGAAGTACGGGACCCCGGTGGCCAGCACGGCCTCGACCAGCGAGTCGGTGAGGTCCGACGGGTAGAGGTAGAGCAGCCGCACCCGGTCCACCCGCTCGGCGACCTGCGCCACCAGCGGCACGATCGACCGCTCCCCCACGCCCTGGTCCCGGCCGAACGACGCCAGGTCCTGGGCCACCAGCACGACCTCGCGTGCGTCCAGCGCCTCGACCTCGGCGAGGATCGACTCGACCGACCGGCTGCGCTGCGGACCCCGGAAGCTCGGGATTGCGCAGAAGCCGCACGAGCGGTCACAACCCTCGGCCACCTTCACGTACGCCCAGGGGCGGGT
>LUMJ01000512.1_pt1 | contig 25505 bp, 23 predicted proteins | sample 729631 | NCBI WGS metagenome assembly LUMJ01 (sample SAMN03860266, study PRJNA289734) | marine metagenome | biome: seawater column; feature: ocean; material: water; isolation source: Red Sea water column Station 22 - depth 500m | place: Saudi Arabia: Red Sea | collected 2011-10-15 | depth 500 m
TGGAGTCGTTAGCTACCGGATTCGATGGCGTTGATAAAGCCTATGCCATTCAAGCTGGTCGAGAAGTCCGTGTGGTTGTTCGCCAAGGGGAACAATGGCCCCCTGAATAAGTGATTTTGTTTTGTCCGGCACCACCAATTCCGGATCAATCTCCATGTGTGACCCCAGTCCATCACAATGGGGACAGGCACCGTATGGAGAATTAAATGAAAACATCCGCGGAGATAATTCTTCCATGGATACTTCACAATGGGGGCAGGCAAAATGTTCGCTGAATAAATGATCCGTATTTGGTAATTCATGGACAATAGTCAAGCCAGATCCAATTTTTAACGAAAGCTCCACCGATTCGGTCAATCGTTCTTTATAGTCATCTTCCAATACAAGGCGGTCTACTACCACTTCAATTGAATGTTTTTTATTTTTTTCTAATGTGAGTTTTTCATCTACCGAATGAATGGCCCCATCCACACGCACCCGAAGAAATCCTTCTTTACGCACTTCTTCAAATACACCTTTGTGTTGTCCTTTTCGACCTCGCACCACCGGTGCTAAAATGTAAATCCGCGCACCTTCACCGAATTTGACAATGGTATCCACAATCTGCTGTACCGTTTGCCGTTGAATGGGCCGATCACACTTCCAGCAATGGGGTTTACCCACGTGGGCATATAGCAGTCTTAAATAATCATGGATTTCAGTTACGGTACCAACTGTCGATCTTGGATTTCGAGCAGTGGCTTTTTGTTCAATGGAAATGGCAGGGGACAGTCCTTCGATATAATCCATGTCTGGTTTTTCCATGAGGCCCAAAAATTGACGGGCATAAGAAGACAATGATTCCACATACCGGCGCTGCCCTTCAGCGTAAAGCGTATCAAAAGCAAGAGAGGATTTCCCTGATCCGGATAAACCGGTAATAACCACCAATTGGTTGCGGCCAATTTCCACATCAACATTCTTTAAATTGTGCTGACGTGCGCCTTTAATTATAATCTTATCTGCTGGAGATGCCATGGTTTTTTATCTTTAATTCCGCATGAATTTTGGACGGCCATGAATTTACGACTGAAATAGGCCCGGTTCAAAAAACGATTTGCAGAAATTCTAATAAAAATTCTATGGCATTCTGCCCCACAATTCCATAATGTCTGCTATGAATTCGATTATAAATCATGTTCTCATTTCCATGCCCCACATGCAGGATCCTTTTTTCGGAAATTCAGTCGTCTTTATGTGTGAACATGACGCGAAAGGCGCCATGGGATTAATTGTAAATAAACCATTTCGCGATCCAGAACTCAAAGACACTTTTGACCAATTATTCGAATCGTCTGATAAAATCCTGCAATCCGTATCCCAAGTCTATTTTGGCGGACCGGTATTGGTAGAGCGGGGTATTTTACTCCACAGCAGCCAATTTCATTCGAATGATTCTATCAAGATATCGGATGAATTTTTTATATCCAGTCATAAAAAAACTCTCGATGAAATGAAGTCCCAAAATGGTGAAAAATACAGTCGACTATTATTGGGGCATGCGGGGTGGTCCGAAGGGCAATTGGAGCGAGAAATTGAAAATGGTGACTGGCTGGTTCAGGAAACATCTCCGGACTTTATTTTTAAAATCCCCGTAGAACAAATGTGGGGGATGGCCATCCAATCTTTTGGGATTGATATTGCTGACTTCTCCACCACGGGCGGTCAAGCATAAAGAGTTCGTTTTAACGGTTTTCACCCGCCAACAACTTTAACTTAACTTTCACCGATGAAAAAATACGCCCCAGCCTTCGCTGTCATCATGGCGGCCATCCTTTGGAGTTTTGATGGTTTTATCCGTCAAAATCTTTTTACACTACCTTCATTCCTCATTATTACCATTGAGCATGTGATTGGTGCTATCTTATTTTTTCCATTCCTCTTAAAAGGATGGAAAGAAATATCTGCTCTGAGGCAGCGGGAATGGATATCCATATTGTGGGTCAGTGTTTGCGGCGGCATTTTGGGTACATTTTTCTACACCAAGGCACTTAGCTATGTAAACTATATTGATCTCTCTGTGGTTGTGCTGCTTCAAAAATTTCAACCCATATTCGCCATTGCGCTGGCTGCGGTTACCCTGAAAGAGAAAATTACTAAACGGTTTTTGATCCTGGCTGGCATGGCCATTATTGGGGGATATTTTGTTACTTTCGGAGACAGCCCCATGGCAGAATGGGATGATAAAACCATTATCGCCGCACTCCTTGCATTGCTGGCCGCATTCAGTTGGGGGAGCTCCACTGTCCTTGGGAAACATGCATTAAAGCGACTATCCTTTAAGACGGTTACATCTCTGCGCCTTTCCGTTACAGGGGCCATTACATTGTTTGTGTTGATTTCAACGGGACAGTATGAAATGATCACAGAAATGACATTGGATCACTGGAAATATATCCTACTCATTGTCATCAGCACTGGGTCCCTTGCGTTATTCATTTATTATTATGGACTCAACCATTTGCCCGCATCTCATGTGACACTCTATGAGCTGTTTTGGCCTTTATCGGCAGTGGCCATGGATTGGTATATCCGCGGAAACATGATGTCCACCGTACAATGGATGGGCACCGCATTGTTACTCGGAGCCATTATCTTATTATCTCGTGACGACAGCCTTGGCCAGACTCAGTCAGAATAACCAGCGCAGAAACCTCCGCTTTAACATTCTCCACGAATTCTTTTTTGGATTTGGTATCGCCTTTAATGACGTTTCCACAATTCTGCCATTATTTATGACTTTGTTGGGCGCGCCTTTGGCTATCGCAGGATCTATGGCAGGGCTTTTGGCCATCCTCATGGCGGCGCCTCAACTGATTTCCGCGCTTCTTGCTCGAAATGCAGTCAATATTCGCTTGGCGACGAAAAAAGTACATTTGACCATTTTACCGCCTATTTTTACGGCTGGATTTGTTTTCGCATTTTTTGCACCCACGGGTCCAAGTGCATGGATATTTTATTACATCTGTTTCATTTTTTACGCTTTGGGCATTGGATTTATCATTCCCATTTGGACCAATTTTTTAAAGCATGTTACCGATAGAAAAAATCGAGGGACATTTTTAGGAATTTCATTTATTGGGAATAGCATTGGTGGATTTATTGGCGGTATTGTGGTAAGAAATTTGTTGGGCAGCTCAATCCCATTCCCTGCCAATTTTGGATGGGGGTTCATCATTTTGGGTATTGCGCTTATATTCAGTATCGCTGCCTATCTAGGGTTTAAGGTGAAGAATCCGGCCCACCATCCCAAAAAGAGAACCGTTTCGGATTTTATCACCGAAACCAAAACATTATTAAAGTCCAACCAAAATTTTAGACGATATATCTATAGTCGAATATTTTTAACCGCCCAGTTTCCCGCAATCAGTTTGTATGCGGTGTATGCCAGAGATCTTTTTCAATTTGATGTGAGTGAGGCAGGCTTTTTAACTGCCGCTCGCCTTGTTGCCTTTGGCCTTGGCAGTATTGTTGCCGGAAAAATCGGTGATCGAATCAGTCATAAATCAGCCATGGCTTTTTGTTTCTTATGCCACACGCTTGCCATGGGTACGGCGCTCACAGCTCAATCTATGTTTTGGGTGTATGGTATTTTTATCTTTTTGGGTATGGCTCAGGGCGCATTCATGCCAGCAGCCATGTCCTTGGTCTTTGATTTCGCAGGCGAATATGGTGATAATAAAATGATCATGGCCTTGATTGATACCATTTTATGCCCCTTTATTTTGATTGCCATCACTTTGGGGGGATTACTGGCCGAAACGGTGAGTTTAACTTTTTTATTCCGCATATTAGGGATGGCTATGCTTACAGGATTCCTTATCATTATTTTCTTGGTGAGAAACCCTCACCAGGTACCAATCATAGATTCAAATCCGTAAATCTTTTGCTTGGAATTCTGACGGTACAAACCGCAATTTTACAGTCCTATAATGAAGTTTAGTCTTACCAAAACAGCCCTCATTCTTTCCATCGCATTCCTAGTGAGTGGATGCAAAGAAGATCCTCAACGCCATTTAAATTTGGGTAAATGGTATGCCCAAAAAGGATTGGTGGAAGAAGCGATCCTTGAATTTAAAGAAGTGACGCGATTATACCCTGAACCCCATAAGAATCTTGCCAGAGAAGATTATCAAGCGTTAAGTAAAGCCCATTATAATTTATCCCTCATGTATACGAAAAAAGGCTGGTGGGATTATGCATTAAAAGAGGCAGAAATCTGTTTTCAAATGCTGCCAACCAAAGACCATTACGATTTGGTCTCCCTTATAAAGCAAAGAGCCGAACTCGAAGAATCCGGCTCTTAATTCATTTGCAACGATTATCCATCGTTGCCCATCCATCTAACCCTTAATACTTAAATAGATCCTGATCGGTGTTCACCGCCATCGCAATAGATGATGGAACAATTGATGAAATCCGCTTCTGGTTTTAACAGCATCGAAATGGTCCCCGCCACATCTTCTGGCGTGGTGGTCCGACGCATAGGATTTCTAGACTTGGTTCCCTCTACCCAATCTTCCCATTTTTCTGTAATTTTTGTCAGTGCACGGGTCGGTGTAACCCCGGCTTGAACCGCATTGGCAGTAATACCATATTGACCCAATTCCCAGCCGATTTGCCGAATGATGGCTTCCATGGCTACTTTAGCCACACTCACAGGACCGTATCCTTCCATAGCAAGATAATTGCCTTCACTGGTCAAACCCATTACGCGGGAACCTTTGCCTAATAAGTCTTCTGCAAATAGTTTTTGCGTCCAATATAAAAGGGCATTCCCCATGACATGAACTGTCATATCCATTTGACGTCGAGTTACTGGTTTTTCCCCGAAGAAATTGGTGGTGGTTCCAAAAGCAATGGAATGCAATAAAAGCTTTACCGGCTCTCCACCCGTGATTTCTTTAATCTGAGGCAAATATTTATCCATAGTTTCTTCAGCGGCGGCATTGGTGTTAAAGTAATGGCAGCGGCCATTGGTTATTTCATTCACTTCAGCGATGGTTTCTTTTGCTAGCTTTTTTGCTTCACCCCTATCGAAATGAAACGCAATAACGCCATAACCATCTTTTGCCAATCGCTTGGCTGTGGCAGCACCGTGACCGGTGGATCCGCCCAATAATAATACCCATTCAGACATTGTTTACTCCAAAATTGAAGGTAGAATTTAAAGAGATTGATCCATCAAAAAAATGAGATTGAAAACTTTGACGAATTAATTACTGAATTGAGGGTAAATTTGGAGCTTGTATAGGAGCAATAAATGTCGCGCAAAAATAGTTTTACAAAAGAAGATTTAATTAACAGTGGTTTAGGTAAACTTTTCGGGATGGATAAGGGCAAACTGCCTACGCCTCCCATGCTCATGATGGACCGTATTACGCACATTTCTGAAGATGGTGGGAAATACGGTAAAGGTGAGGTTGTTGCTGAATTAGATGTAACGGATGACCTTTGGTTTTTCCACTGCCATTTTAAAGGTGATCCGGTCATGCCCGGGTGTCTGGGTTTAGACGGCATGTGGCAATTGGTGGGCTTTTTTCTCACTTGGCTCGGCGGCAATGGCCGTGGCCGTGCATTGGGCGTTGGGGATCTTAAATTCAAAGGGCAAGTGCGTCCCTATCATGAAAAGGTCACTTATAAAATCGATGTTAAAAAGTTGCTCAAACGCGGTGAAAAATATATGATTTGGGCGGATGGCGAATTAAGCACTGGCATTGACCGCATTATTTATTTTGCTAAAAATCTGCAAGTTGGGTTGTTCGATAATCTTACCTATGATTTTGGCGGCGATCCTGCCCTGGATTCATTTTAAACAAATCTGTTTAAACGCAACTCAACAGTAATTAGGACTTTTTATGGCACTACGATGCGGCATCGTGGGGTTGCCTAACGTAGGTAAATCCACTATTTTTAATGCCCTAACGGCATCTTCCGTTCCGGCAGATAATTATCCATTCTGCACCATTGAACCCCACATGGGCATTGTGCCTCTCCCCGATGATCGATTGGCCGAGCTAGAAAAAATATTTAATCCGGAAAAAGTGACCCCTGCTACGGTTGAATTCACCGATATCGCCGGATTGGTGCGCGGCGCAAGCAAAGGGGAAGGGCTTGGGAATCAATTCTTGAGTCAAATCCGTCAAGTAGCCGCTATCGTACATGTGGTTCGTTGTTTTGAAGATGATAATGTGGTCCACGTCGAAGGCAGGGTTGACCCGGTCAGGGATGCGGAACTCATAGAAACTGAATTACTACTTGCCGATTTGGATACATTAGAAAAAAGTGTGTATCGCCTCACTAAGTTGGCAAAAAAAGAAAAAGGTGCCCAAAAAGAATTGGATGTTGTTTCTCGATTAAAGACCCATTGCGACGCAGGGCATATGGCTCGAACCTTTAAAGCAGGTGCAGAAGAGAGCGCCATTATCCGTACTCTATTTTTATTGACACGAAAACCCATTCTTTACGTAGCCAACGTGGATGAAGATGAAATTACCCACGATAAGCGGAACTCTTATGTGCAGGCCCTTTTTGATTTTGCCAAAAAAGAAAATAATTTAGCCATTAGGCTCTGTGGAAAAATTGAACAGGAGATTGCCATTATGGACGATGAGGGAAAAGCCATGTTCTTGGAGGAATACAACCTACCTGAACCGGGATTGAATAAACTAATTCATGCCGGGTTTAATCTCCTTGAGCTGGAGACCTATTTCACTGGGGGCCCGATTGAAGTCCGGGCTTGGACCATTAAACAAGGTGCCTCTGCGCCGGAAGCGGCAGGAGAGATTCATACCGATTTTCAAAAAGGTTTCATAAAAGCAGAAGTAATCAAATACGATGACTTGGTGCGTTTGGGTTCAGAAAAAAATGTAAAAGACGCAGGGTTAGCTGTCCTTCAGGGCAAAGAGTATACCGTCCAAGATGGGGACTGTATTTATTTTCATTTCAACGTATAGGTGACGACATGTGGTTCTTTATGATTTTATCCTACATCATGGTTGCTCTTTCAGGCATTGGTTTGGGCCTAGTCGGTCTAAATCATTATTTTGATTTTTGGGCACGGAATCACATTACCTTGGACCTTTTGGTCAGCATCATTTTTATTGCAGCACAAACCTTGGTTATGTTCTTTTTCGTGGGAACTGGTGTTAATGTTCGTGAGTACCTTGAATCACATCCTGAATTGGGGAAAGATTTATACCAACAAATGTTTGCCATCAAAAGAAAACTGTATCCACCCACCATGATGGTTACCATTTTATTTATGGTCATGGTGATTATAGATGGTGCCTACTTCATTGGGAAGGTTTCAGAATGGTGGTTCCATGGTTTATATCTTGGTACTGTTTATTATTTTTATAAAGCCACGGCGGTTCAGCATGCTTCATTCAGAGAAAGCACTGAAATTGTTTTGGCCATGACAAAAACAGAACGGTCCGATTCCTAAAGGATTCCATTTGCGTTTAACATTAATTTCTCTACTGTTATGAAATACGCAATTGTAACAGTCATTTCTTTATTTCTCCTTTTCGGATGTACTGAAAAAGACCCAGGGTGGAAGAAAGATCAGATTTATAAAGTCGAGCCCTTAAGTCAGCCAATCGGTTCTAACGCCCCCGGATTTACAGAAGTCAACCCCTCAGAAACAGGTGTTATTGCTGCCAATAAAATTGGCCAAAAAGAGGTTATTGAAAATCAGCATTTGATGCATGGTTCCGGCGTGGCACTCGGGGATGTAAATGGGGACGGCTGGGTGGATATTTATATACCTCGAATTCGGGAGTCAAACATTCTCTATATCAATAAAGGCAATTGGACCTTTGAAGATCAAACCGTATCTGCCGGTGTGGCTTGTGAAAACCGTTATTCGACCGGCTCTACTTTTGCTGATGTAGATGGTGATCGAGATCTGGACCTTATTGTGACGGCCCTGGGTGGACCTAATAGTGTCTTTATCAACGATGGAAATGGCAAATTTAAGGAAAGAAAATTATCATCCTTTTTGGATCGCCCCGGAAGCACATCTTCTGCATTGGCCGATGTAGATAATGATGGAGACTTAGACCTATATATCACAAATTATAAACGCCTTGCCATGCGAGATTCGTTGCCACCACCTGTCATCAGCTTTGATAATACATTGATGGAAATCACCAACAACCGTTGGATTGTGATGCCGCCATTCAATCGGGAGTACGAAACTTCAGTAAAAAATAATGTTTTATTTCGGTTTGAAATGGCAGAAGTCGATCAGTTTTACTTAAATGATGGTGAGGGTAATTTTGACCTCATTGATATGACAAGCAGTCATTTTACAGATGAGACCGGCGCACCCATCCAAGACCATTTACGCGATTGGGGATTAATGGCCCAATTCAGAGACATCAATAATGATTCTCACCCTGATATTTACATTTGCAATGATTTTGAAAGCCCTGACCGTGCCTGGATTAATAATGGGGACGGCACATTCAAAGCCATCTCGAAATTGGCTATTCGCCACACAAGTAATTCATCTATGGCTGTAGATTTCGCAGATCTGAATAAAGATGGGTATACTGATTTTTTTGTAACAGATATGATGAGTCAATCTCACATTTTGAAAAAAACCCAAATGGGAACAATGGCTCCCACACCTTTGTCTATCGGGGAAATTGATAATCGTCCACAATATATGCATAACACGATGTTTCTAAATCGAGGAGATCATACATTTAGTGAAATTTCTCAATTTAGTAATACATATGCTTCAGAATGGTCATGGGCCACCATGTTTATGGATGTTAATTTGGATGGTCATGAGGATATATTGATTACCACAGGCCACATGTATGATGTACAGGATTCAGATGCCCTTGCACGGCAAACAGATGCCCTCCAACGCATCAATTCTTTTGATGTGTATAAACGGATGATTTTTGACTTTCCCACATTGGAGCTGAAAAATGTTGCATTCAAAAATAAGGGTGGACTCAAGTTTGAAGCGGTTTCCGATGGGTGGGGACTGGGTAACCAAAAAGATATTTCACACGGCATGGCCACTGCGGATCTAGATAATGACGGCGACTTGGATATTGTTATCAATCGCCTCAATCAAAATGTTGGGTTATTTAGAAACAATACAGAAGCAAACCGAATAGCTATCCGGTTGCGAGGTGAAGGGAATAATCCCCAAGCCATTGGTGCTAAAATTGTTGTAAAAGGCCATACAACGGTTCAATCCCGAGAAGTGATTTCTGGGGGAAGATATCTTTCGGGAGATGATCCTTTGCAGGTTTTTGCTGCCAGTGATGAATTAATGTCCGTCGAAATTCAATGGCGGGACGGCACACAAACATTTATAGATTCCTTAAAAGCCAACCACCTTTATACCATCCGACAAATCAACACGTTGCCGGCAACTAAGAACGATGATTACGAGGCCACATTATTTACGGACAAAAGTGATCTATTAAAACATACACATTACGAAGCGCCATTTGATGATTTTGCTCAACAAAGCCTCCTGCCAAACCGATTCAGTCATGATGTACAAGGCCATCGCGGCCTCTTGACGGCAAAAACCAATTTTGAAGCTGAAGATGGTTCACCCAGTGTAATCAGCAATATGTCTCCTGCTAGCAAATCTGATCTGGAAAGTATTTCCCACATGGCCGGGCCTTTGTCTCAGGCGGATATTGATGGAGATGGGGATCTAGATCTTTTTGTGGGTGGCCGCGTTATTCCCAATCAATATCCCAAACCTGCCTCATCCATTATCTATAGAAATGAAAATGGAAAATGGATCCCAGATATGAAACAGGGCACATTATTTACGGATATTGGCCTTGTCTCCGGATCGGTGTTTAGCGATATTGATAATGACGGTGACCCCGATCTGATTTTGGCTTTGGAATGGGGCCCCATAACTGTGCTTCAAAATAATGATGGCCGTTTCAAAGATGTCACAACCAACATGGATTTGGCTCAATATAAAGGTTGGTGGAATGGTGTAGCTACAGGAGATTTTAATAATGATGGCCTTCTAGATATTGTGGCCACTAACTGGGGCATGAATACTAAATATCATCTTACTATCGATCATCCTCTTCAAGTTTACTTCGATGACTTTGATAATAATAATGTTTTAGATATTGTTGAAGCTCACTATGATGATGAATTCAATGGCTTGGTACCAGAGCGTGGATTTTCATGCATGTCCAATGCTATGCCTTTTATAAGAGAAGAAAAACAAACATTCCTCAATTATGCTCAATCATCTCTTGGAGAGATTTTCGGGAACTCACTAAATACAGCTCCCTATCTTGAAGCCAATACCTTAGAAAGTATGGTCTTTATTAATAATGGCTCTGGGTTTGATCCTGTCATATTACCAATTGAAGCACAAGTAACAACAGCAATGCATGCTGGTGTTGCAGATTTAAATGGAGATGGTCATGAAGATATATTCTTGAGCCAAAACTTTTTTGCGGTGCAAAACGAAACAGATCGAAATGACTCAGGCCGCGGCCTTGTCATTTTAGGCGATGGGAAAGGAGCGTTTAAATCATCCCCCGGACATGAAAGCGGTATTCTAATATATGGGGAGCAACGGGGTGCGGCCTTCGCAGACTTTAATATGGATGGTAGAACGGATGTGGTTGTGACCCAAAATGGGGCTCAAACTAAACTATATCAAAATAATCAGGCAAAACCCGGACTTCGTGTTCGCCTTCGAGGGCCGAAAGAGAACCCGTTTTCATTTGGGGCAAAAGTAAGTGTTCATTATAATGATGGCTCATATGGGCCCGTGAGAGAAATACAATCGGGGTCAGGGTATTGGTCTCAAAACTCACCAGTTCAAGTGATGGGTCTAAATGGAAATGCCACCCATATAAAAATAAAATGGCCCGATGGGTCTGAATCCACCGAGCCATTAAAAGGAAATAATTTAACCGTTACCTATAGCGGCAGTTAATCTGCCATTTTCCAGAAGGCGATACCGCCTGCCTGTTTTCCAATTTCTGCTATAGCAACAGGTTTCATAGTTTTTAGATCAAAGACTTCTACGGCACCTGGTTCTTTTCCAATTCCTTCTACACTTACAAAGGCAAACCTGCTATCGGGAGAAATAGAAACCCCGTGAGTTACTTTTCGTGTATTCTTAAACTTAGCAACTTCTTTTCCAGTAGATAAATCCCATACACCTGTCTTAGCTGCACTCTTGTAGGTAATGACCAAGTATTTACCATCATTAGTTACTTCACAGTTATAAGGTCCTTTATCTGTTTTAAACGTACGGATCACTTCCCATTTTTTTACATCCACTTCGACCACATTATGGGTACCATTATTTACTACATATAAACGATCATCTTTTGGGTGAGGGTAAACCCAAGTAGGCTTTTCTGGGGGCATTTTATGATTCATTTTTGCCATAGAATCTTTTTTATTACTACCCATATTCATTTTACTATGATCCATCTTTTTCATATTATGACTCATGTGATTACTCATACTTTTCATCTTTGGCTCTGTGGAGAGAGTCCTTGTCACCTCCATTGACATTGCGTCAATTTCATATAGAGTACCTGACATCATGGCAACAGAGTAATGTTTTAACCCATTGTTAAGTAAGCGGGAACCGTGGGGCATGATTCCAGTTTCTACACGATCTATTTCTATCATTTCATCCGGGTCCACAATAGATACTGTACTAGATTCAGAGTGGCTGCCATGTAGATTGAAGTTCACGATGTATAGTAATCCTGTGGCATTCGATATTCCCATAGTGGCCGGAAACAAACCTAGTTCTACCCGATCTACCATTTCATCGGAACCGGTTTTGTATTTATAAAGGTGACCATAGGGCATCCCATGTGCCATGGATAAATACCAATATTCTCCATCTGGTGATACGGAAAGACCGTGGGGCCCTTCAATTTCCAGTGGCCATACCCCCACTGGAATACGTTTTTCCACGTGGGCGGTTTTACCATCAAAGCGGATTAATGCAACTTCATCTTCTGACTCAGCAGCCACATAAAGATAATAATCTCTTGCCAATAGCCCACTCATGCCAATCGCAATAATGAGTATCAGATATATTATTCGTCTCATTTTTCCCCCTAGTTTGTGCCCATGGGTGCATCATCTTCTAATTTGATGGCCCATAAACCGTTGTTCATATCAGAAAAATAAATCAATCCTTTGTAAGGCATGGTCCCCCACACATTGGGACGGTTCGCCATAAAGCCATCTGGGTCGCTAGACATAAAAAAGGCAATCTCGCGCCCTTGGGCATAGATGTCACCCATGAGTTCACCAGAAATATCCACAATCCGAAGTCCGCCCTGATAATAGGAAGCTAAAAGGGTGTCTCCATGAACCCAGTGGTTATGAGAGCCCGCCTCCGGTACTTGATACACAGCTGTTTCTTTCGGATTTTTTGGATCGGTGAAATCTAAGAAATGGAATCCGCCAGCCATACCAAATTGGTTACCCCATTCATCTCCAGCAATAATATAAAACTTATCTGTGGACTGACTGATGAATGGAAAAGCAGCGTGGTTGTGTCCATTGGGGTCAGACATACCGCCTAACTTTACCGGGTTGCCGGGACTGCCTTGACCCGCCATGGCGAGGAAAGGATTAAACTGAAGTTTAGATCGATTGGCTTCATTGAATTTCACACCGCCCACATCAACTACATGGACACCGTCGGCCCAGTTGGATGAATAGGCAAGTCCATCTTTCACCCAAACATCATGTACGCCATGCCCCGGTGTATCTAATTCATACCGTCCAACACGGAATGGATTTGCCGGATCTTCAATATTGATAATATCGTATTTCCGGCCATTATTTACCGCATACACATGGTTCTCATAAATAAACACATTGTGCACACCGCCTGTCATATCATCGTTGAATTCATATGTGATTTTTACATCATATGGATCTTCAATATCCAAAATGACAAAACCATTTTTTCGGTTCGATGCCCCTTCTCTGGTAATAACGGCGACGCGACCATCCTCTGATACTTTCACATCGTTTACAGTTCTGGCATCCATAGTAACCGTATCAATAATATGCATTTTAGCCGGGTCAGTCACATCCCAAAAATAGGCTTCTCCATTGGCTCCCCAAGTGCCCGTTGCTGCAAAATCTTTACCCACATGTTTGCCAATACCTGGCCATACCCAAAGATCTGATGTGTTGTAATCTTTTACGGTGCCATGACCAACTACGGTTATTTTTTTCTTTACATTCCTCGGCACAACCTTAACTGTCTTTCGGGCAGAATAACCACCAGACTGAGCCATTACTGTAAATATGCCGGCTGTTTCTGCTACAAATTTACCGTCTTGATTAATCAGCGCCGATGCGGGGAGACCGATACCATATTCAGCTTTTCCTGTATAAGAAAATACCACAGGCACATCCTCCACTGTGCGGCCAGAACGATTCATGGCTTTTGCCGAGAAAACCAATACATCCCCTGTGCGAATTTCATCTTTGTCTGATGAAAGGGTCATCTTCCGTACTGGGTTTTTTAATGCTTTAATATTGACCGATTCACTAATTCCTTGTACAGAAGCGGTGAGTGTGGTTTTCCCAGATTTTTTCACCATCAGATTCCCAAAACTATCAAATGTGGCCACATCATTATTACTTGAAGAAAGAGTTACTTTTTCAGTCCGCTTCAAATTGGCTTGGTCGAATACTTCCGTTGTGTATTTCACGGATGTACCTACATATACTTTGCTTACAGGATTGACAAACGCAATACGGTCTAGCGGTGGCGACGGTACATGTATAGGGATTCCACCCATGACCCGATCTGATCGTTTTTCGGAAATGCTTCGAACTGCCAAACTCAATTTCCCTGGTTTATATACTTTAATGGTTACTGTTGCCACTCCGGTAGAATCGCTAATTCTTGGGCTTGATTCTAAGGTGCGGCGCGGGCGTCCATAAACATAGAATGGATTATTGGATAAATTCCCATCTCCATCCAGGAGTTTGATGTTTACCGTTCCGGTTTCACCAATATTGAGTGAAAGAGAATCGGGTTCAAATACAAACTGTAGTTTCTTTTTTTCTGGGGCATCCTGCGCTAAAGAAAAGCTTATAGTTATCAGTACAATTGCAATTAATTTTTTCATTTTGTCCTCCAATGCTTATGGTGCATCTGATCCTTTATCTTCATCTTCCAGTTTTATGCACCACAATCCTGAATTCATGTCCGCAAAGAAAATGTAATCTTTGTATGGCTGAGCTCCCCAAACCATTGGTGCATTAGCAATTTTTCCATCCTTATGCGCAGATTGGAATACTGCAATTTCTCTGCCTTGTTTATATATATCGCCAAGTAGTTCACCTGAAATATCCACTACCCGAAGACCGCCTTGGTAGTTGCCTGCCAGCAGCATATCGCCAAAAATCCACAGGTTGTGAGATCCTGCTTCAGGCACCTGATATAGCGCATCCTCTCTGGGGTTATTTGGATCGGTGAAATTCAAAAAGTGGTATCCACCCCGTGGGTTAGAAGGTTCGCCTCGAGTCGCCCGTACGCCCCAAGGAAAAATCTCGTCACCGCCTACAATATAAAATTGGCTTTTTTGCACCAATATCTACGGCAACAACACCATCGCTCCAATTAGAAGAATAAGCAATCCCATCTTCTATCCAAACGTCATGAATACTATGTCCGGGTGTATCCAATTCAAACACGCCGACCCGAAATGGGTTGTTTGGATCATCAATATTAATAATATCATATTTTCGACCATTGTTCACCGCATATACATGATTTTCATAAATAAATACATTATGGACGCCGCCAGTCATGTCATCATTGTATTCATACGTTATTTTCACATTGTAAGGATCGGATACATCCAATACCACAAATCCATTTTTTCGGTTAGAGGCGCCCTCTCTAGTGATGACACCGACACGGCCATCTTCCGATATTTTTACATCATTTACAGTCCGGGCATCTACAGTAACCGTATCAATAATAATCATGCTATCCGGGTTGGTTACATCCCAAAAATAAGCTTCCCCATTGGAACCCCAAGTGCCGGTGACTGCAAAATCTTTGCCTTCATGCTGATCCACGCCGGGCCAGACCCAAAGGTCGCTGGTGAGGACTTCTGAAATCAATCCGTGACCTACAAGGGATACTTTTTGCTTCACATCCCGCTCTACTACTTTAATGGTTTTCTGGGCAGAGTAACCACCTGAGGAAGCGGTTAAAGTATACAGCCCTGCTGTTTCTGCGACGAATCGGCCATCATCCGTAACCAAACCGGAGGCAGGTAAACCAAATGTGCCATAGTCCGCTTGACCAATATAGGTATAGGCGATTCTGTTACATTGTCTGCCGTAGCCGAAATGGTTGTTTTCCCTTTTTTGAATGTTTCCAAGTTCCCAAACAAATCAAAATCGGCAACGCTAGAATTACTGGAAACAAGAGCAACATCCATGTCTGAGCGGTCTAATCCTGCTTCATCCGTTACCCCTACAGACAAAGGTGTGACTGTGCCTATATATAGTTTGGATGGTGTTTTATTAAAGGTGACTTTACTAATAGGTGGATAGGGGACGTTTACAACTAAATTGTCCCGAATACGATCATCTCTTTTAACGGTGATGGTTTGTGTCCGCAACATCAGTCTGCCTGGCTTGTGGGCTTTTAATGTAACCGTTGCAACCCCCGTGGAGTCGCTAATCCGCGGAGAAACAGATAGAGATTTTCTAACCCCAAATACATAAAATGGGTTTTGGGCGAGATTTCCCGATTCATCCAATAGGCGAATGGTGATTTCTTTACTTTCCCCCACGTTGATTTCAACTGAATCCATATCAAATTCAAAATGAAATTTGTCTTGTTGGCTCTCTTGGCCAAATACAATTGCAAGTAGTAAAATAGGTGCGATAAGCTGGCGCATTGCATTCATAAGTAATTACTCCTCTAATTTATACTTTGTAAAAATGCTGGTGAATATACATATGTTTAAAATTGATTTAAAAAATTATATATAAATAATTATGGATTACTCTAACCCTAATTATAGTCCATTTTAAGGTAAAACTTGATTCTTTGTTTGAAAATTACTGCATAAACCGATCGATTTCGCTCTTCATCATTTTACCAATCTCATGGTTGGGGTTAAGAATGAGTCCGCGATTTAAAATAGATGCCGCTTCTTTCAGTTGTTGTTGCCTTATTTTAACACCTGCAAGGTAGATATAACCCTCCGTTAATGCAGGATCCAACTCTACTGCTTTGGCCAAATGATTGGCTGCCAATATATCTTTTTTTAATTGAAATAATAAATGACCTATCCCTAAGTGTGCTGTAGGATTAAAGGTGTTAATCTCCAATGATCGCATATAGGCTTCGATGGCAATATCCCTTTGTCCATTTCTGCTTTGGGCATAACCCAGCCCGGCCCATCCTTGCCAATCTGCCGGGTTGGATTGCACAATTTCACCATAGATTTTAACTGCCTTATCCATATCATCAATGGTTAAATAGGCTTCTGCCAATCCCATTTTTGCCCGGGTGTTTTTAGGCCAAATTTTTACGGATTTTTCATAATGATGTATGCTGGACATGGTGATTCCCATTTTACCTAATTGTTCTGCCCGATAGGCCAAAGCTGTGCTCCATCTGGCTCGTACCTTGCTCTGATTTTGACCAGAGGCTGCCAGAGCCTGTATTGTAAAATCAGCAATGGATGGATCATTATCACTGAATAAATCCAAAAATGCTAATGCTAGACCTTGTATATCTATATCAATATTCTGAGTTAATATTTTTAGTTTTTTGATTAAAGTATCCGATGGCCGTGAAGCGCCTTCAGACATGAATGCGGCGGCCAACCCTGCGAATACTTGTGGCGCCGGATCTGTATTAGATCCGATTAATGAAAGCATGTCTTCATTCTGCATCTCCCCTGACTCATATTGAAGCAGAGCTGATTCTAACGCGTGGAGCGGTTTAAGCTCGCCGTACCAGATTTCTACCTGATCTGCAATCGATTGGGTGGACATATCCACATGGCACTGCTGACAGGCATTCTCTAATCCCAATTGTTTATCTAACTCCGGCCTTGGTATGGAAATGGTGTGATCTGCCCGGACAAACTTGAGTGCATTCCCAACCGCTTGATGCTGCTGAAAAGGCATATGGCATGATGTACACTGACTTCCTTTTGATTCCGGTTTATGAAATGTATGGGAAGTTAGATTTTCATTCTTTGACATATGGCATGATGTGCATTGACCGTTATCAAACCGTCCTTCTAGTGGATTTCGGTTTACATCCTGGTATCCATTTGAATGGGGACTGTGGCAATCCACACAGGTCATGGAACCGTTAAGATAACAATCACTGAATACGTGATTTTGCTGATAACCAAATGCCCTGATTCGGCCATCTGGAAAGTATGGGTTACCCCCCAGCATGGCAAATTTTGTACTGAAATAAGATTCAAAATCCATCCCCGGAAGGTAGCCGGGACGCAGCATATCTTTTAAACCATGGCATTGGGAACAGACATTAACAGATTCTTCCTTGGTAACTGTTTTTAATGAACGAATTCCTGTATATCCTTTAATGATATTTTCCCCATATTCCATAAGTGAAACATGGGTTTTTCCAGGCCCATGACATGATTCACAATTAATGGAAAGATCTGTGAAAGTTGTCTGATATTTGCCTTTTTCTGATCTAAAGGATGTAACAATCTGACTGCCATGACATTGTTGACAATTCTTTTTTTCTGTTAGCAATCCTAAGGCTCGGCTTGGTGGCCATTCAGAAAATTGTCTGGGAGATATGGATTCAGTTGCCGGCACCCATCCGGATAAATCATTGGTTTCAAAAAACCATGTCTGTTTACCAGGGTGGTAATCAAATGGGAGGAGTCGCATGGTTCCATCCGGGAATAATCCGAAATAGGTTTGTGTACCGCCGCCATATAAATGACCACCACCTATAACACCAACTACTTCGTACCGGACTTCTGGGAATCCTGTTTCCTGGGCGCGGAAATAATACCGACCATCTTGTTTAAATGGAATAAACCATCCATTTTTAAGCATGATCTTATCCCCGTCAAATGGAGCCAAAACTCTTTTATCATCTGGAGAACCACCGGCTTTTGCATGGGTAGAGTTTTGCCAAGTACTAAATTGATCCGGATGACATGTGGCACAAGCGTCCGAACCGACAAATTGATTAGATTGACCAAATAAACATGACCACCCTAAGGCAAGGATGCTTATACACCATCGAACACAGTTCATTATAATTTAATTGTTTGACCAGTCCGGCGGATCACATTCACAAAATGTGCGAATCTGATTTACATAGTTTACAATTTCTTCTCGACTGAGTTTTTCACCCCACCCGGGCATAAAATGACTTTTATTCATAATCCTCCCTCCAACATAAATGGTGTCAAATAATGTATCATCTGCCCGTTCACTCATCAATTTTTTATCGGTTAAATCACCGGGGTTTGTGGGTAAAAATTTCGCATTGAACCCATTGCCACTTCCATTGAATCCGTGACATGCTGCACAGTTTTCAATATATTTATTTTTCGTTGAATAAGGTCGATTTTCTAAAAGATTTAGATATTGAATATTTCCATTGGATGTCCGTTGTGCTAAATAAGACTGTAAAAGGGGTAATATTGTTGGGTCCATTTTTGTTTTTGGCATAATACTTTCCGGCATTACCATATGGGGCATTTCGATCGCCATTTTAATAAACCCATCTGTTAAACGTTTCCCCACATTACTTAAGCTTGGGCCAATCTTTCCTCCTTGCCCATTTAATTCATGGCAGCCAAGGCAGGGGAGAAAATCGTTTAGCAGCCGCTCAACCTTGTTGGATTGAAAATCAGATATGTCCGGCAGTTTTGTTTTTGACACTGCACCCCCCATCCAATTGGACAATATTTCAATTTCAGCATCTGTTAAATGATAATTGGGCATCCGGCTCCCCGTCCCGGGGAAAAACCCGTTGGGTCTAATGGGTGGAATTTCTTTTAAATATTGAGTAAGCCATATAGAGGGTGTCTTCATCCGTTGATGGGTTAGGTTGGGAGCATTGTGTGTATCAAACCAATTATCTGCTCCACTCATGCTGTGACAAGCCTGACAATTTTGGGATAGAAATATGTCTCGACCTATAGTTGCTGATGCGCCGAGGTTTTCTTTTTTTGCCTGTTTAAGATTACTAGAAAGGGATTCATTTTTCGATTCTGCAATACCTTTTAAATAACCGATCATGGTATCGATATTTTTTTTGTCTGCTTTATTGTTTTCACTAAAAAAGCTGGGCATAGGTGATTCTCGGGGGACGTATGCAGATGGTTTCAGAATTAAATCATAGAGCCATTCTGGTTGAAGGCGAACCGCCGCATCGGTGAGATCAGTAGATTTTGCCTGACCCAATTCATTTAATGTATGGCAGGCAGTACATTGGAATTCATTATGGATCAGCGCAAGTCCTTCTGCATTTTTTTTTGCTTTTACTTTCGAAAGTGTGCGGTTCTTTGGCAGAGCCTGTCGGGTCATCAGGTATTGGGTCAAGGCCAATGCTTCTCCCTCAGAAAAACCAAAATCCGGCATCCGGGAGTTGCCAATATGCTGGCGTACTTTTTGGGGCGATTTTAGGTAATCGAAGAGGAATGCTTCATTATACCGTACACCGGCATAGCTCAGATCAGGGGCTCTGTTATTGATTATTTCAGATTGATCTACACCACTGTGGCAATTGCCGCAGCCCAGTTCGTTGACTAAATCATTTTGCGGTAAATTATTTTGACCCCACGCAAATGATGCAACCAAAATGGTGACGGTTCTAATTATATATCTACCAGCCAAATTGTAGATCCAGTGCGGGGAACAAATGCGCCTGGGCCCCAAACGGATATTCTCCTGCAATAAGTTTATAGCCAAAATGAATTTGGAATTTTGGGCTTTTCGTCCAAACCATTAACCCTTTATGCTCAAAGGCATATCGCCCCCTGCCGCCCGGCATCATTATCATATCGTAATCCATGGAATACGACCAGGACGGACGGAATGAACTTGCATATTCACCACCAATCGTAAACACAGTTCCATTATAATAAACGGATAGGCGAGGATAAATAATGGGTAAATCAATGGTGGCATCATTTGATAGCTTGTCGCCCCCAAGGCTAAATCCAAAGCCACCTCTTAATGTGAGAGTGCTATTGTTAGTGATGGGTCTTGTGCCCATCCATTCACCATGGAAAGACACCATTTGAGGAATCGTAAATTGGGGCGAAATCAAAGCGAACATGTCCGGCTCACCCAATTCCATACCCAAAGGGCTCTGGAGCCATTTCATCCCCATGGTAGGATATTCCACACGAACAGTTCGTGCTCTTTCCCAATTGCCATACATGGTTTGTTCCTGCTTAAATCCGATACTTGGCATAAGTACAAATTTATTAATAATCAGCTCGGACCCATTGTTCAACCCCATCCGAAATGGAGAAAACAAACCGACTTCTTTTCGCTCTACATCCACACTGGTGGCTGTCCCGCCGCTCCATTGTCCGGAAAGTATTGATAAAAGAATAATGGGGAAGATTTGCTTCATTTCACCGCCCAAAATGCAGTGACGGGAATATGATCTGAGAGTGCTGTGGCTTCTTGATGGGTGGTACCATTGCTCCAACTGGTGTTGGTCCAAAGATAATCCAGCTTCCGATCTAATTTTAAATTGTCATCAGGGCTATGGGTAAAATGTGTTGTTTCCTGATTACCATATTCTGACAATGAAATGGCTGGTGTATAGGTTTGATAGAGCGGACTTAACCAGGTAATCTCCGGTGCAAAATATGCTCCCTCTTTATGGTTGTGGTCTCCGCCCGTATGATAAGATTCCCCACTGCATTGATCTTCAATACAATAATCCAATTTAGCTGCGTTTGGCGGCAGTGCATTTAAGTCGCCACCAGCCACAAAATTATGTCCTTCCGAAACAATACCATCTAGAATATTTTTAAATCCGTTTATATGTTTTTGTTTGGTATCGTCAGTGGCGAATGCGGTGAGATGTGTATTTACAGCATAGAAAGAATTCCCAGGCATGCCCACTTTTGCCTTTAATACATTTCGCCGGAGATAAAAATATTGTGTGAGGCCATCTTGGTCATTTCTTAAGGGAAGCTGATGTCGTTCTGCTTCTTTCAGCTCCCATTTCGATAAAGTCAGATTTCCCGTATTGACTCGACCCAAACCATCGGCCAATATGGCCTGAGCTTCCCACATGGATCCATAAGCGCCATAGTTCATATCTGTATTATCCAGCAGCCATTGGGCCTGATTGATATATGCTGTTTTTTTGGATTGAATATCTACTTCTTGCAAAAGAATAATGTCCGGATCTTCTGCTTTGATTTTAGCGGCCAATCCTTCCAAACCTTTCATTACCTCGGATTTACTCAAAATGGATCGGTTACCGCATCCATCTCCAAAAAAATCCAACCTAGCCACACCAAATCGAATATTCCATGTCATGACTTTGATAGTTTTTTTGCCTTCCACATTTTTGATGGTGCCAGCCCGATACATGACTGCATCTTCTACATCGGCAAATTGATTCACTAAAGGGTCGCAGGATGAAAACAGCATCACGGCCAAGACACAACATATATATTTTAAGGAGTATTGCATGGACATTTTCCCCAAGATGGATTTCAATTTAGCACCGCTCAATTCCGGTGGCAAATAAAACTACCTTGTCATTCGCGCTGATCCAGCCTGCTGCTTTCAGGGATAAATATGCGGACCATACTGCACCCACTTCAGCACTGGCATTCATCTGCGCTTTCCCATTGATTTCATTCGTGAGTTCAGGCAGTTTATTTTCCGGGGCAGAGACGGCAATCCCATTACTTTGAGCCAATATATCCAATATCCAATGGCCGCCCAATGGTCCCGGCACATTAAGTCCCAGTGCAATGGTATCACTGTTGTCCCAAAATACAGTATCTTTTTCTATGGTTTGAAATGCGCTCACCACCGGAGCGCACCCATCAGATTGTGCAGCTACCATCCGCGGCATTTTGCTATCAATCCACCCCATACCCGCCATTTCGTGGAAGGCTTTCCACATGCCGATCAACCCTGTGCCGCCGCCGGTGGGATAAATGATTACTTCCGGAAGTGTCCACTCCATCTGCTCCGCAATTTCATAGCCCAAAGTTTTTTTACCTTCCACGCGGAAAGGCTCTTTCAATGTGGAAATGTCGAACCAATTATTCTCCTTTTGATCTAACATTGCCTTTGCCGCATCAGAAATGGTTTTGCCGCTTAAAACCAGATTGGCACCATATTTTTCGGTGGCTTCTTTAAATGGGGTGGGGATGGTTTCGGGTAAAAATACATGACAGTCAATTCCTGCTTTTTGGCAATATGCCGCTGCAGATACACCAGCATTCCCGGCGGAAGGGAGGCAAATCGACTCCACACTTTGTGCTTTCGCCATAGTAACAGCTAGGCCCATGCCTCGATCCTTGAAGGATCCAGTGGGGTTTACAGTTTCATCTTTAATCCACACATTATTATCAACTTGAAGCAGGGGTGTTTTTCCTTCTCCGAGGGTGACCATTTCATCCACTGCAGGCAATACGCTTTGGTATCGCCAAAGAGAATCATTGTCACCCATTATATCTATGGGCCGTTGTTGGCCTTCCCAATTGTAGTGGACTTCTCTGGGTTTTCCGCAATCGCAAAGCCATATGGGCGTGGGCGGACTGTGGTCAACCTGTTTACATGATGAACAAATGGTGTACAAGTGTCTTATTCCTTTTATGGTACAGAAGTTAAATATAAACCCTTCTGATTTTCATTGCATGATTATTCAGACTTCTGACATATTCGTATCCATTTTATTCACACAACAGAGATAATGAGTACACAAAATGAAGATTAAAACCATTCACATTATATTATTATTAAACACTTTAGCATGGGGTGGAAACCTTAAAGACGATATTTTACCCATGCGAGAGCGGGCTACAGTTCGGGATGCCTTGCTTAAAGATCGATTTGAAACTGTTCTGCCGGAAATCATGCGGCGAAATGATATGGATATGTGGCTCATCATCGCCCGTGAATACAATGAAGACCCGGTAATTCGTACCATGCTCCCTGCTACTTGGCTCAATGCTCGGCGGAGAACTGTCCTTGTTGTATTCGATCCGGGACAAAATAAGCCTTTGGAAACCTTTGCGGTGGCACGATATGATGTAGGTGAAGTGTTTAAAAAGGCGTGGGATCCTGAAGAACAGCCGGATCAATACAAAGCATTGGCTGATTTAATCAAAGATAAAGATCCGAAAAAGATCGGTATAAATATGAGCGAATTTTTTGCGCAAGCTGACGGATTGACCGCCACAGAGTACGATCTATTTAAAAAAGCGCTCCCCAGAAAATATCAGAAACGGATCGTTAGCGCTGAGCAAGTGGCTATTGGCTGGCTCGAAACCCGCAGTAAAAAGGAAATGGACGTCTATCCAAAGATTTGCCGGATTGCCCATGACATTATTAAAGAAGGCTTTTCTGCAAAGGTCATTACGCCGGGCGTAACCACGACTGACGATATTGTATGGTGGTATCGGGAACGAATTCGTGACCTGAATCTCGTTACTTGGTTTCACCCTTCTGTGGATATTCAAAGAAATGACCAGCAGAATTTTAATTTTTTGGAAGCCTTTTCAAAATCCAAACCGGATAATGTGGTCCGCCCGGGAGATTTACTTCACGTGGATTTTGGCATCACTTATCTCAGTTTAAATACAGACACACAACAGCACGCATATGTACTTATGCCGGGGGAAGATACGGTTCCTAACGAATTGGCAAAAGCGCTAGCCACTGGTAACCGCCTGCAGGATATATTGACTGATCAATTTGAAACGGGGAAAACTGGAAATGAAATGCTTCACGCTGCCCTAACCCAGGCAAAGGAAGAAGGCATTAAACCTCAGATTTACACCCATCCTATTGGGTATTATGGCCATGGTTCGGGGCCGACCATAGGCATGTGGGATAAACAAGAAGGTGTTCCGGTAAATGGTGATTATCCACTATATCCGAATACGGCGTATTCGATTGAGCTGAATGCGAAGATTTTCATTCCTTCATGGAATAAGGAAGTGGCCATTATGCTAGAAGAAGATGCATTCTTTGATGGAAAATCCTGTCAATATATTGACCCGAGACAAACTGAAATGATCATTGTTGATTGGGAAACCGATAAGTAAGAATTCTAAGGATAAAACAGGAACTAAAGTTTTTCAAAAACACCTGTTTCTTTATTCTTCCTCACTTTATCATAATCAAAACATCGGCCATTCATAGCTACATAAACACCATGGGGCAAACTCTGGACAAACCCCAAGGCGCTCCCTAAATTAAAAAGGCCATCGGAACTGCCAAATTTATATGGAATCATGGCGCCGGTGATTACAATGGTTTTTTTCAGTTTTTCCTCTGCCAAAACCTTTCCTGTTTCAGTCATTGTATCTGTGCCATGAGTAATAATGATTTGATCTTCATTGGCTTTCCGGCAATTTTCAACAATAAGTTGCCGGTCCTCGGCGGACATGTCAAGGCTATCAATCATCATAAGGGTGCGAATATTTACATCAAGTTTGGATCGGCCCAGCTCCAGCATTTCCCGCATGTGAGTATCTTTAAAAAACAGTTTTCCAGTAATTTCATCGTATTCTTTGTCAAAGGTGCCCCCGGTAATAAAGATTTTGACTGCCATGATTTATAATAATTCCAATACATTTTCTGGAGGGCGACCCAGTACGGCTTGATCCCCTTTAACCACAATGGGGCGCTCCATAATTTTAGGATAGGTAGCCATGGCCTTCGCCATGGCATCATCATCATCTACAAGATCACCAATGTTGTTTGCTTTAAAATCCGCTTCTCCTTTGCGGATGAACTCTGCCGGGCGCTTCCTCAATTGTTTGGAGAGAGTGCGAAAGTCCGCTTCTGAAGGTACATCCTTCAAATATTCGATAATAGTAGGTTCAATACCGTTGTCACGCAACAGTTGTAGGGTTTGCCTACTCTTGCCTCACCGTGGGTTATGATAGATGGTAAATCCGTCCATTTGTCCTCAATCCTTTCTCGGTAATGGTAAAATTGTTGGATGAAGTTAAGGGATGAATACCTGTATTGGCAAAGTGTCAAATTGGCTCATCCATATGGCAGAAAGTTTCATTCGAACCACACCTAAATGAACCACACCCCCCTACCTTGGGGGTGGCATACCAAGGTGAGTGAGTGAGCATTCTACATATTGCCTCTTAAGATTTTTTGTGTAATTTCTTTTATGAAACGCCTCTGGCTCAAATAAAGGAGAATGAAATGAGAAAAATATCATTAGTTATTATGAT
>LUMJ01000200.1_pt1 | contig 25471 bp, 17 predicted proteins | sample 729631 | NCBI WGS metagenome assembly LUMJ01 (sample SAMN03860266, study PRJNA289734) | marine metagenome | biome: seawater column; feature: ocean; material: water; isolation source: Red Sea water column Station 22 - depth 500m | place: Saudi Arabia: Red Sea | collected 2011-10-15 | depth 500 m
TAGATGCATTTTGCTCTGTTATTTCTTTTTCTTGTCTTTTTAGAATTTCGGTTTGTAGCCGTTGTTCTTCATCTGCCATTGGTGCCTTAATGTTGATTTTGTTGTTTCATTTTTTCGTTTTCTTCTTGTACCCAATTTTGTAACATGGATACGTAAATATCTCTTTCGTAGGGCATCATATCCTCAAGTTCGGTCAAACTCCACTTATGATGCTGAACCATTGCAAAAATAGATAAGTAATAGTTCTCAAGTGAGTTATGACTCAGGCCTAACCGAAAAAAGAGTTTAATCCTTGAATTGTTGTTTCCTTATCTTCTCCACAAGTTGTACATTTATATTTTACTGTGTGTTTAAGAACAGGCATAGTATCAAAAAAATTTTTTATTTTTGCAAATTGTTCTGTGTTTAAACTATCAAAAAATTCATCAAGTTCTTTTTCGTTAAATGTTCCTTTTTCAAATGTTTCTTCTTCAGTAAAAATCATTTGTATGGAATCTTTGATTACTTTCATTCCAGTTTCGGCATCACTTCCTTTTTCCATAGACAATAATGATATGTCTGGATAACCTAATACTATACCTATCTTATCATCTAACATAATTTTAGGAGAATGTTCCTCGTTTTTAATAACTTTTACTTCTTCTAAATCAATTTCAACTTCAGTAGTATTATTGCAAAGTTCTCCTTCATTTTGAGGACATGGATGTGGTTTTAGTCCAATTGTAACTTTTTCTCCTACCGATTTAGCTCGCAATCTCAAGAACAAATATTCTATGTCAAATGTTGGTAATTCTTTGACATTTATTTTTCCTTGCACACAATTCTTGATGATTTGATTGATTGCGTTGGCAATGGTTTTTTCGTTTCCGTCTTCCATTGCCGTCAATAATATCTTTTCCTCCTTTACAAGAAAAGGTCTGTATTTAATAACTTTCTCAGTTGACGGTAAAATCGCCTCATATACTGGAACGTTCAGTTTAGGTAATGTCATAATAGGTTCCTTTCATGGTGTTAATAATGTTATGGTCTGCCAGGTGGTAGTACTGTTTTTTTACTTTCATCATTTTCCCACCATGCATATGCAAATTCGGCGGTAACTCTTAAAGTATTGTTTGTTGTTCCATGACTCAAATCTATTTGAGAAATGGTTTTAGGATATGCTTCAAAATATTTAACTTCATAAATTTTATTTTGTCCAGTTCTATCAAATACACTAACAACAACAGATCCAATATAATCTTTATAATAAGCAACATCCCATCCTCTAGATACATTTACAATTGTATTGTTCCATTGATCTAACAATCTTTTTTCGTTTAAGTCTTTAGTACAAAGAAATGTTAGGGAAAGAGGAGTATATTGCGGAGCTCCATATGCAATATCTCTCCGAATCCCATATTGTAAATCTAACATTGATTGAACTGATCTTCCTGCAATAGTTGCAGTTTCACACATAATGTCAAAATCTTGATTTCTCAATCCACTTGGAAAATGAATTGCAACTTCAAATTTATTAGGACTAGCAAGACCTAGTTTTCCTATTGTTCCTGTAAATTCTGCTACACTAAATGACATTATCCGAATCTCCTTTTACTTTCGGCCCAAACTGCACCTTTGGATGCTTTTCTGAATCTTTCTAACGGCAGAAATATTGCAATTTCTTGTTCACTTTCTTCTATGGGTATTACTTTTCTCATAATGTGGTCGAATCTATATCGTTTTATAGTGGGTGCAATTTCTTTAATCTTAGAAAGTTTACTCCATTTTGGGAGCGCACTTCCAATTTTTGCATTTACTTTATCCAAAAGAATTGCACGAAATTTTGGTGGAAGATAGTGAAAATTGATTCCAAGAAATGTATCTGCATCTGATCCAATCAACATAATCATCGGAAACATATCATAGTACGGTAAAACTCCCCTATATTTTGGATTATAATGATAACAAAATAGATCTCCTAAACTTGGCCTTCTACTTAGGACGGCCGGGTTTATTTTTGTTTCCGCTTCACGATAAAATTTGTCTGGATTAGTAGAACTAAATCTATTTCTCAGATCTCCTTTAAGTCCTTTAATTTTATCTTGAAACCATTGAGCAGAACGTTTTACTTCTTTCCCAACCGTTCCAGATCGAATTGCACTTGTTACTTTATCTAATAAACTTTCTTGTACTTCTGCCATAATACTATTATTTATCTGGTGTAAGTTGTTTTTCTGTCATTATTTGAAATTCCCAACCTTCTATTTCACATACCTTTTTTGCAGCTTTCCATTTTGCTTCATTTACTAACCATGTTCGGACTGCTTTGTTATATCTTCTTTTCTTTTTTAAGGTCAGGGTTTCAACAACAAGTTTCTTCGGCGGTTTGGATTCAGAAGATGGTTTGACTTCAATGAGAAACCATCCTTTTGAGGTTTGAATAAGGAAATCGGGAAAATACCTATGTCTCTTATTATCTATGGGAGAAATATAAGGGATTACAATCTCTTCACTGCTCCATTGAAGTATTTTTTCACTTGTATCACACCATTTCATGAATCGGAGTTCCATTAAACTACGATAAATAATATTAGTGGGATTCCCTTTATACTTTTGGGGATTTTTTATCTTAAATTTACCTTTATAGCGTTTTCTCATGGGTACATATGCAAACATATAATTTTCCGCCAGGTCTTGGTCAAGATGCGGCAAATGGTCAACATTATTTGTTGATTGACTCATATAAATCACTTAATGCAATTAATAGAGAAAGTAAAAGAGAATCATCTATTGCATTATATATTCCTCCCAATGCAATGAAAACTGGATTTTCTGGAAATTATGCAAATGAAGAGGGTGCTGCATTAAAAGCGGCCACACGTACAGGATTTCAGAATGCAAGAATGCCCGATCTTACGAGTTGGGAGGGGGCGGGAGATGCGGCTGCCTCTGCCTGGGGAGGTATGAAATCTGCCTGGGATGGTGCTGGATCGGGTGCTTTGGGAATTGGTGCAAAAATTGCAGATAAAGCAGGATTTGCTGGAGCAATGGGAATTGCAGTAAACAATCATATGGCATTGGTTTACAAGGGCCCAACCGATTTTCGCACACATGATTTCATGTTTAGTTTCTGGCCCAAAGATCCATCAGAAGCAGATATAGTTCGGGGCATTCTGAATGATTTTGAACAAGGAATGCTTCCTAGAGTTGGGGGAGGACAAATTAATTCTCGTAGATTGAGCGCACCATTTTTTCATGCACCTAGACATTATAAACTTAAATTTTGCAAGGGTGGAAGAAGTTCTGGAAATGTAAATCCATATCTATTTCAAATAAAAACATCAGTAATCACTTCTATGCAAGTCAACCATGATCCAGAGGGAATTGTATCATTTCATTCAGATGGATCACCAGTACATACTACTTTAACTCTTTCTTTCAAAGAGATTGAACATGTAACGAGTGAAGATGCAGTAGATGCAAAACTTGATACTGCTGTGAGAGAAGTTGTTAAGAATCAATCACAAGCATCTGCTGAAAAGAAACGAATAGAAACAAATTTAGAAAATTTCAAAAAAACTGGCAAACAGTCGCAATTGATGCTATAGTAAATTTAAATGGAATAACATAAATGGCAAATTATTTTAAAAATCTCCCAAGAGTCAATTATGATATATTTGGAACAGAACCAAATAACTATCGGTCTGTTACCAATATCATGAAACGTATTAAGTTCAAACCAAAGGTTCTTGAAGACATTTCTGATTATTATCCTTATTACGTGAAAGAAGGAGAACGGCCGGACATTGTTTCTCATCAGAAATACGGAACGGTTGCATATGCATATTTGATCATGTTGATTAATGACATTTATGATCCCAACTTTGACTGGCCACTTTCTTCTCAACAGTTTGAACAATATATTAGAAATAAGTATGGAACAGTAGAATCTGCAATGGGAACAACTAAATTTTATTATCAGATTATTCGTGCAGAAGTTCCAAGAACAGGAATCGCAGAAAGAATTCCAGAAGTTAAATTTATTGTAGACGAAACTACGTATAATGCACTTGATACAGAAGATCGTACAACTCAAACAGTCTATGAATGGGAAGATGAATTGAACGATAATAAACGAAATATAAGATTAATTAATTCAGATTTTATACAAGATATAGACTATCAAGTAAAACGAACATTTACATCGTAATGGCATGGCAAAAACAACAGTCGATAAAGTACTTGACAAACCAGATTATACTTCTCCTTTAAGCATAGGTGATTTCCGAATAAGGGAATTGTCTTTACATTCACCGTCAAATGATGGAGTGCTTGAATTAGATTCACCATCTGTTTTTGTAGAACTCAATATCTATGAGGATCTATTTTCAAATGTTCTGAAAGGGACTTTAACGTTTTTAGATACTCAGGGGTGGGCAGAATCCGTACCGTTAATTGGTGATGAAACTTTAATATTATCATATTCAACTCCTGGCGGTGAAGGTACACAAGTAGCAACAAATACTACTACAAGAGAATCACAAACTGCAAGTGAAGAAGCAGTTCGTCAACGATTTAAGGTATACGATTGTGTTGAGGCTTCGGGAGGAGAACGTGGAAAATTAATTACTTTGATGTTTGTAAGTGAAGAATATGTATTTAGTTCAAAGATGAAAGTGAGTAAAGGTTATAAGGGGAGACAGTATTCGTTTGCCGTAAAAGATGTAATGAACAAGATTAATAAAAATATGAGGAGCGATTTAAAGAAAAATGTGTACATTGAAGAAACTGCAACTCCTCAAAATTTTATTATACCTAATTGGAATCCATTTCAAGCGATAAACTTTTGTGCATCTCGCTCATTGTCTGCTGATGCAACGGCGCAGGATCAAGAAGGAGAAAATGTAAATCCTTCCCCAAGACCATTGGGATCTCTATTTGTGTTTTATGAAAAACTAGGAACAGGTTTTTTTTATGAGTCTATTGAAAGTATGATTATAAAACAGAAATCCTTAACTGAACTTCCTCTTTTCAAATATGGGCCTAAACTTGTAGATGGAATGAAAGAACAATCTGGTTATCTTGGATATGCATATTCAGCAGTAGAGAATTTTGATATAAAGAGTTCTTTTAAAACATTAGAAAGTCTCAAGAATGGAATGTTTGGGTCACGATTAATTGCATATGATCCTATTCGGATGAAATATGATGAAGTTAAATTCGATTACTACGAAAAGAAAAACGCAACGACTCAAAGAGTAAATGATCAAACAGGAGTTACAGAGGAAACAACCAATCCAGATGATAAAGATGATTCTCAAAGAAGGTTTGCAGATTTTATTGCAACTGATGTAAATACTACTTCAAATACTACTAAAACATCAACATCGATTGGGGTTTCTGCTACAACTTTTAAGGATACAGAATCAAAACCAAATAGAGTAGAAGATTGGTTATTGCAAAGACAAATGCAAGTTCACGAATTTGGAAGTATAGTAGTTGCATTTACTATTTCTGGAAATTCTTCTAGACACGTAGGAGATTTGGTAAGATTTGAAATTCCTTCAACTATACCAGATGATGATCCTGAATATATGGGAGCGCAAATAGGACACCAATTATATAGTGGGTTGTATTTGATTTCAAAGATAAGACATATACTTAGAAAAGATGGTCATATTATGGATGTAGAATTAATTAAAAATTCTTTTTCAAAACGTATTCCTGGCCAGGTGACAGAAGAGGCAACAGAATGAAGACGGAATATTTTCAAGGAAGGGACGGATATGTTTGGTGGAACGGAGTAGTAGAGGATCGAAAAGATCCTTTGTTTCTTGGACGGTGTAAAGTTCGTATTTTAGGATGGCACACATCAGACAAAACAGAACTTCCAGTTGATTCTCTTCCTTGGGCACAGGTTTTGATGCCAATAACTTCTGCAAGTCAAACTGGTGTGGGAGAAGCACCAGTTGGGCCGGTCGAGGGTACTTGGGTAATGGGGTTTTATCGTGATGGAGAACTTGCACAAGAACCTGTCATGGTTGGAACACTTCATGGTATTCCAGAAAATTATGCAAAGGTTAATACAGGGTTTAATGATTCTCGATTAGACACAACTAATACAGATTTGAATGCACAGGATTCTACTGGAAAGGCAAAACCAGCAGGAAATCCAGTAAGTTTAACTTCTTGGCCATATCCTCCAAAGGAAGTTAAAATTGAATATGGACAAGAAGTTGATGTTGTGGATTATACAGATCCAGAACGAAGAGAATTTACAAGTCAATCTCTTTATCCAAGAGAATTAAATAAACCAACAACTTCAATTTATGCTCGTGGAGAAGATGATACTTCAACCAATGTATTATCTTCAAATGCATCTATTGTTAAATTAAAAACGGGCAATAGAGATACCGTAGAATTTACTTCAAAATATGTTCAACCGCCAAATATAAACAGACACATTTCAGATGAAGCAGAACTTGCTAGTTTTGCAAGTACGAATGAGGTATACAAAATAACACAACCACCTACACCTTATGCAGCAGAATATCCATTTAATCATGTTTACGAATCAGAGAGTGGACATTTAGTTGAAATAGATGATACTCCTACAAAAGAACGAATGAATTGGTATCATCGAACAGGAACATTTACAGAATTTCATCCAAAGGGAATGCGTGTTGATCGTACTGTTGCCCATCGGTACAATATTACATCTGGAAATCAAGAATCAATCATAAGAGGACATGAATTAAAATCAATAGGAGAAGATTATGCAGTAGACATTGGAGGTAAATTACTTCTCAATGCAGAAAAAGAAGTTCGATTGATTTCTGAAAAACAGAATGTGATCATTGATTCCCAATCGTTAAATACGATTATTAAAGGAAAACATGTTGTTATTGCGGCAGAGGATACTCTTCTTTTAAAAGGAAAATCGAAAATTGTTCGTGATGATGATTCGGCAGAAGATAAGGTCAAGGGAAGTTATAAATTAGGAGTACAGGGGGAATACGGAATTAATGCTGGTAAGTTGACAATGGGTTCATTTGGTGCAACAAATATTACATCATTTGGCCCGATGACACAAACAGTAACAGGAAGTTCAGAAGAATCGATTACAAATATAGATGTGATTCTTGGAAATGTAAATGCAAAGATGATCAAGGCATTCTTGGGAAAGATTGTTCTGGAAACGGTTGACATGATACTCACAGGAGGAATCGATTTAAATGTGGGGCCGGGTGGAGTTGCAGCACAAGTTGCACTAAAAGCACCATTGGGAGATATTGACATTATTTCAAACACTGGGCCATCGGGGATCAATATTCGTGCATTGACAAAATCAACTTTACAGGGTATTGTTCAAGCAGAGGTGAAGGGAGCATTAGTCAATATTGAAGCAGATGCACTTACACAGATCAAAGGTGCATTAGTCACAGTTGGAGGATCATCAGAACCAGCACTTCTTGGAAAGTCGATGTTGGATATTTTTAAAGATCATTATCATCCAAGTTCGGTGGGGCCAACGGGGCCACTTCATCCATCATTTGCGTTTAAACTTCTGGGTGCAATGTCGAAAAAAGTATTTTTAGGATAGAGAATATGCCGCTGATTGTTGGAACATTGCAGGGGGAATTAATTGCTGCACTGGATAAGGGCCCGGCAGGAAATCCTTCTCCACAACTTGTAGGATTGGATATAGCAAAGGCGTATATGAATTTTTGTTCAACAGGAATGAATGTAGGAGCAGGATCATTTACTGCAATGCCGGGGGCATCTGCATTGGGACAGGATCTAGGAAATATTTTGGGAGGATCAAGTCCTTCTGGTACATTAACTGCACAAAAAATGGCAACAGCATTCGATACATGTTTACAAACTTTTTTGAGTGTTTATCAAAACTCAATAGTAACAACTGCTGGATTACCATTGTTGCAGGGGGAATTGATGCAAGTGTTTAGTTCTCCTGCTCCGTCTGCAACTTTATTTGCACAGAGTTTTGCTAGTGCGTTAAATAATTATACACTAGCTGCAATAGTTATAGGAATAATTCCAGGCACACCACCAATACCATTTACAGGGCCAATAAGTTAAAATTATGGATGTAGCACAGAAAAAACAAGAAGTCTTAGAAGACATTGCAAGACAACCAGCGAATGTAGTGTTTGCGAGAGTTGGAATATGCGATACTGTTCAACTTGCAGATTTATTGAAAGCGGAATTTATTCCTTATTTGAGAGGGGCCGCAAATTCTTCTGGAACAAGTACAGATTCTTTATATGAAGTATGTGTCAATCTTGCAAGACAACGAGCACTTTTACAAGGACAAGCAAGAACTGCTACAGAATCTTCTCTTTTAAAATTTGGAATAGATGATGGAACTGCGGCAACAAGAGCAAATGGAACTGCACCACATAATGCAACAGGAGATTTATCTTTTGGTAAATTAGAAGATTCTGATTATAATAATAAAACATCGTTTGGATATACAGTACTTCATGATTTAAATGAAGGTGGAGGAACGGTTACTCTTTCTTCTACTTCAAATGCAAATACAACGATTGCAGATGATGATGGAAATGATGTAAAGTATTTTACAGATTTTTCAAAATATTTCTTAACTCGCAGCCGTGCAAACGGAGAATTGGTTGCGATAGATGAAAATACTACACCTTATTCGACTCCAACAACAGCAGAACCATTTCTTCCTGCAAACACGATTAATGGAGAAGTTTATCGTGGAGTAGCAACTCTTCCAACTGCAAATACGGATACGAGGCATGATTTTTCACTGATTGCAAATACATCAGCAGTTGGTTATGCTGGTGCGAACAACGACATTGCAGAAAATAAGTATGTTGGAAATACATTTGTTGTTCTTGCACTTTCAAATGTGTCTGGAACATTTATTGCAAGTGAAGGTATAACAGATTTAGATGCAAATTATGCAACACTGAAAACTCAAGCAAATACAACAACGGTAGTTTTAGATGCATCTGATGTAAAGGGAACTTTTTCTAATGGGGAAATTCTAACAACCACAACATCAAATGCAGTTATTTCTTCTATTCAGACAACATCGAATACCATTTCAATATTAACTCTTACAGGAAGCACTTTTAATACTGGCTCAAATACTGATATTAATTTGGGGTTTTCACTTTCAAATACAATTTCTCTTGATACAGATGCGGTTTCGAGATCGGGAAACGAAGTTACCGTTATTGCAAATAGTCATGGAATTAATGCTGGAGAAAGAGTAGTAGTAAAAGGTGCAGATGATGCATTCAGTGAATTCAATGATACGTTCATAGTTACAGATGCAACTGCAAATACTCTGAAATTCACAACATCGAATTCAGTATCAACAACACCAACTGGTGACTTTGTTATTGTTAAAAACATTGTCTACGGACTAACAAGCAATGCATCTGCAGCCGTGACCAAAAGAACAGTCAATGCAACTGCAAATCTCGTATTTCAATCTGCAAATTTGAATGTGGGGTTTCCAGTAGGAAATACAGTTACAGGAGGAGATAGTACTGCAACAGGATTTATTGATAGAAGAACGGTTTCTGGATCTTGGTATCAGACAAAGACAAATGAAGTAAAAACATATTACACTGCATCTGATACTGGAACATGGGATTATGATGCAACGAATAATCCAGCAGGAATTGAGTCATCTGCAAATGCAAGTTTGTTCTGGTTAAAAGAATTAGAGATGGTCAAAATAAATCAATTGGTTTCAAGTACTGGATCTGGAAACTCTTTTGTTGCACCAAAAATAATTCTTGATATTGCAATTGCAACTTCTAGTGATGGATCTGGTGGATACGATTCAAAAATAGATACGAAAGTGCCTGGGGTTTATTTTTCATATCCAATGAAAACATACGAAGATCAAGTTCACGATGGAGTCACTACAATTGAAGCATATGCAAATTTTGCAAATGTAGTTATTGCACCAGAGGGGTTAGAAATTAATTATGATTGGAAACCACTTGCAAATTCATCGGTGGCTGCAACAAATTATAATAGTGGAACAGGAACAGGCGATTTACATGCAAATGGTACTGTAACAACAGCGGCATATAATCCAGTAGAATGTACAACATTGGATAAAACAGAATTCAATGCACATTTATCAACATATACTTCTCCGCCCGGCGGAGATGACATTTATCTTTCTGCAAATTCAAGTGTAAGATCAAGTGGAAAAAAAGTAGGAACATCGGGTGCAGTTTATCCAAGTGTAAATGCAAATCCATTTTATCCAGCAGTTGCAGGATCACATAAAACTGGGCCCGGTACTTCTCCAACAATTACTGCAAATACTTCAGATGGTATAACAGGATCACAGCCGGGAGGATTAACTGCAAATGATATTTACGCAGGGTCATACACTCATTACGAAAAGGGTGCATTAGAACCTCCTGCAGCAACTTCAGATCCACACAATGATTATCGATACATTATACAAAATGATCTCAAGTGGACGTTTTCAGTAAGTCCTTTTGCAACAGGTTCATCGGGTGCAGGACAAGTATATAATCAACCAATAGGTGGTACAGGATATCAAGCAACTTACAATGGATATACTACTTTAACAAGGGATACGACATGGGGAAAGATTGCAAACACTTTTGCATCACATGGAAAAGATTCTCATACTTCTACTGCAACCGCAATTACTGCTGATAATGCTGTTACTTGTGGTGCAATAAGTAATATTGGTAATACAGGAAATATCTACTTAAAAGCAACACACGAAAATTATGCTGATATAGTGGTGAATCGTTCTCAATCTTGTGATGGAACAAATGGAACTTGTTCTGGTGGAACTGCGGATGGAACTGAATCTCAATCTGAATGTGAGGCATTAGGTGGAGGTGCAACTTGGTCATGGGGAGGATATACAACAACCACTTCTGACACAGAATTTCCTTGTCTTTACAATCGAGTACAATGGTTCTTAACTACGGACGGTGCAAATATAGCAAAGGTAACTTCTGGAACAACCCCACCTTCCAATATGCAACCTATTGTGAAAGTTCTATATCAATTGTTATTGGATCTTACAGCAGAATCTTATGGAAAAGATTATGTTGATCCAAACGAGCCAGATGTGAGTAGTTATGCAACTGGTCAAGGAGATGCAAGTTTTAAAACGGAAACACAAGATATAAAAAATGCACTTGATGCATTGATAGACAGACATGGGATAGTGAAAGGATCAATTGCTAATAATACTAATCTCAGTTATAATTCTACATTTTCTAATTTTATAACAGAGATTGGGACTTATAAAGATTGTATTAAAAGAAGGATCACAGAAATCAGTAATCGAATTGGATATCTGAATAGTAAAGATGTAGCAGATGGGGGAACTACAAGCGCTCCTGCAAAATCTGTTTCTGGTACTGGTCAGGGGTTTCAGGGATATTCATTCAATGGTGGTTCAGGATATGCAAATACGATTTATGCACATTGCAATTTTCTTGCAGGAAAGAAAATCAAGTTACTTGAAAAAATAATGAAAGCAATCGAGGATGTAGACGAAATATACAAACAAATAGAAGGAAAAAGGGCAGAGTATTATGAGTACAACGCATCAGGCGGATAAACCGCCAGAATGGGGTAAGTGGGGAAATGAGGGAGAAGAGCAACCTCAATTAAAGGATTATGTAGAGTTGTTAATAAAATACACTAATCAACAAAAAGAAATTTTACAGGATACAAAAGAGTGGCTGATCAAAAATGGGAACAATTCACGATAGGTCAAAACTCAACGATTCAAGATATCGTGAGTGCTGCCGCTAAGGCATCTGACCTACTGAATACAAATGTAACACTTGCAAAGACAGGACTGCAACTTGCACAGGCCTTTCTTCTTGGAGTACTGAACCCAAAAATCATTCTTCTCAATGCAATTGCAGATCAGATTGATGCATTCCTTAAAGATTTTTTAGGTACAGGATTTTATTTGTTACAGGTTGTTCCTTCTGGAAAGGAAACTGCTGCCACTGATGAATTCGGCGAAAGAATAAAATTAATGTTGACAAGTGAACAAGTAAATGAATCGTATACTGCAGCAAAAGCAGAAGGAACTCAGGAGGCATTTCTTACGTGGACAAGTGAGGTTCTTGGTGAGGGGGATTTTGCACAAACTGGTGCTACAAAAAGTCAATATTTAATTTCTGTTGGTAAATCTCAACCATCTGAACTAAGAACCGAAAATGCAAATGATAATTCGGTTGCTACAAAAGATTCCACTTTTGGATTTTATAAAATGACACCTAGTCAAGTGGTTTCTCAAATCATTGGAGCAATGGATGATCCTTTGGATGAAAGAAGGCCCCAATTTTCTTCTAGTGCGGATGTGAGTGCAGTAGTAATAATAGTGGGGTTTCAATCAATTGGAGATCCCAAAGAAATGCTTGCAAGTTTTACATCTGCATTGAATGCTCTTGTTGCATTCTTTGGTGGTGAAAATGGAATGGCAACTAAAGGATTTCAGAAATTAGGAAATCTTCTTGGGGCCGCAGCAGGACAAGTGGAAGATCCAACAAAGAATAATGTAACATTGAATGTGAAAAATATAAGTGGAGTAAGAGGAACAGTAGAAGATGGAATAGAATTGTTGAAACAAGAAATTGATTATAACACTCCAAAAGTTTTTGAATTGAATGATTTTGTCATTGGCCCCAGAAAATGGTTTGGTGCAAATGCAATGGGGTATGTTTCAAATGTAGTCAGTACAACTTCTGATGATCCTATGGCACCATATTCTTCTCAGGTTCTTACAATTACTGGTGCTGGGGAAAGTGATTTTCTTTCTTTCAGTAATGTTGCAAATGGTGCAAAATTACAGAAAGTACACTGGTATGTGAATCAAAGATCATGGATAGATCAGAATACAGGAAAACCAGTAAAAGGTGCAGATTTTAATGATTTTAAGTATCTGCAAGAATTAACAAATGAAGAAGCAACAAAAGCAGTCACTAAAGTCAAAAGAGAGGGAGGCAATACTCTTCTTACCAAAGTAGAAGAAGTAGATGTTACAGAAACATATTCTGGACACATTGTCAAAACTTCAGTTATAGGAACAGTTGTTTCTCCACAAAAAAAGAAGGCACCACCACCCAATTTTTCAACTTTTAAATTAGAAGATCTTTTGGGTGGTTTTTCAACATTCTTTTCTGCAATCAATACTCTTTCTGATACGTTAAGGAACATGGCAGGAGATTCTGCTACTGCACTCGATGATATAATTGAGTTTCTTGATTCTAAAATTACAGAATTGGATGAAATTAATACAGCATTACAATCTATACTGAAAATATTTACAGATGGATTGCCAGATGCAGGAGTCTATACATTAGTTATAGATGGTGCTACTGGTGGAAATGATGCGATTAAGTCTGCAATTCAAGGTGCATCGGATAGACCACCAGATACGTTAGATATGTCGATGGGATTTATGTTGATGGGAGATAAATCATCAATGGCAGTTCTCAATAAATTGTTGACTGCAAACAAACCATAATAAACAATAAATATAAGTACTATGTCTATTGAAACAAGAACATATAAAGATATGGCGTACAGCATGTTCGCCAACCCCATGAGTGGGGATATGGGAAAGAAAACAGGAGCTGGTGCAGTCAAGGGTGCAATTGTTTCTATCCTAAAAACAGATTTCAATGAACGACTGTTTCAACCTGAGTTTGGATCTAATATTCGTGCATTGTTATTTGAGCCCATGAATCCGATTACAGAAGAACGGATGAAAACAGAGGTAAAAGAAGCAGTAGCACGGCACGAACCTAGAGCAGTGGTACTTGGTGTTACCGTTGAAGCACAGGAAGAACAGAATCGTTATTTGGTAAGTGTAGTTTTCAATGTTGCATCAGAAGCCGAACCACAAAAATTAGAAACATATTTTGAACGAGTATAAACATGGCAGAAATAGCAAAACTTAATATCGCAGAACTTGATTTCGATTCAATCAAGAATAACTTAAAAGATTATTTTGCATCTCAAGCGGAATTTACTGATCATGATTTTGGAGGTTCTGCTATCTCTGTTATATTAGATATACTTTCATACAATACTTATTACAATGCATATTATGTGAATATGCTTGCAAGTGAATCCTTTTTGGATTCTGCACAATTGAGAGATTCGGTTGTATCCAAAGCATCAATGTTGGGGTATACACCACAATCAACAACTGGTGCAAAGGCCAATGTTTCAATTACTGTTACTCCTGGCGATGCTCCTGCAACGATTACAATCGATAAAGATACTCAGTTTACTTCAACTGTAAATGGAACATCTTATACGTTTTGCACTGCAAATTCAACTACAATTACACCTTCTGGTGGAGTATATACTGCAACTGGTGTAACTTTAACACAGGGAATACCGTTGACATTTCGGTATACTGCTAATACTGCAAATACAGAACAAAAGTTTCTTCTTCCAAATGCAAATACTGATACGGATTCTTTGACAGTTACAATTCAAGAATCTACAACTGATACAAATACATCTGTTTATACGAAGGCCACAGATATTACAACAATCAATTCTACATCTAATGTATATTTTCTTAGTGAATCAACAGATGGACAATTTAGGGTAGAATTTGGAGATGGTATTCTTGGTAGAAAACCTACTACTGGTAATATTGTTCTTCTTAGAGCATTAGTATCAGAGGGAGATGAATGTAACGGTGCAAATACATTTTCTGCTGCCGGAACAGTTGGTGGGTATGCAACCGTATCGGTGGCAGTATCTAATGCAGCATCAGGAGGATCGGATAAAGAATCTTTAGAGAGTATCAAGTTCAATGCACCTAAAACATACGAAACACAAAATCGTGCAGTTACGACTGATGATTACAAAAAAATAGTAGAGGGTGCAGTTTCGGGTTTGGATAGTGTTTCTGTTTGGGGTGGACAAGATCACTCAACACCCACATTCGGAAAAGTTTATATATCTGCAAAACCAACTGGTGCAACTTCTCTTTCAACTTCTCAGATTGCAGAAATCAAGGCTGCAGCAACGGACTATAATATGGTTGCGATTACACCCGAAGTTGTAGATCCAGACCTTGTTGATTTGATTTTTAGTGTAACTGTAAAATATGATTCAAGGTTAACTACTCTTTCTTCTGGCGGAGTTGCAGAATTAGTAATAGATACGATTCAAACTTATAAAACAAATAATCTACTCAAATTTGGATCTATTTTTAGATATTCAACTCTTTCAACGAATATTGATAACACAGAAACTTCAATCATCAGTAATTTAACAACAATTACTGCTAAAAAAGGAATCACTCCGTCAACTACAACGGAGGATAGTTATACTATCAGTTTTAATAATGGAATTTATAATCCTTCAACAACATATGAGGGCGCTGTTACTTCAACAGCATTTGCATATACGGATGCAGCAGGAACAACATATCAAACTTGTTATATGGATGATTTAAATGGTGTATTGAGAATTTATTATCTTTCTGGAGCAACAAAAATAATTCTTGATGATGATTCTGGATCGGTTACTTATTCTAATGGGTATATTTCTGTAACATCATTTAAGCCCGATTCTTTTGTAGGATCTACTATGGATTTTACAATAGAACCAGCAACAAATGATCTTGTTCCTATTCGGAACCAAATCTTTGAAATTGCAAATACCAACATTACTGTTACAATGCAGGATGATGCTGGTACTGGAACTACTGTAACTTCTACAAGTGCAACAGGAACAACTTCTTCAACCACAACTGGAACTTCAACTGGTTCTACCACTACGTATTGATAAATCATGTCTGCAAAAGTAACAGCAAAAGCCGTTTCTCAGGTACAAAATCAACTTCCGGCATTCATAAATGATGAATTTCCTCTTTACAAAAAGTTTGTGGAACATTATTATGAATTCATGGAATCTCTTTGTGTTTATTATTCGATCATATCAGATTATACAAGTGAATTCACAGTAGGTGAAACGATTACTGGTCAAACTTCTGGTGCTACTGCAACGGTTAAAGCCACAGGTGCATTTACTGCAATCAATAAAGTATTTTTAGAACCAACTAATAATTATAATTTCCAAGGTGATGAAGTTATAGTTGGAAGTACTTCTTCTTCACGTGGCACGATTACTAAGATAAATCGAAAACCTCTGAATGCAACAAAGACATTTAAGGATCTGATTAATTCAGATGAAACTTCAGAGGGATTGCTCAAAGCATTTAAAAAGGAACTTTATCCAAATATAAGGGATACTGCAGCCGGTGATTTAAGATTATTCATTAAGCACTTAAAAGAATTTTATCGATCAAAAGGAAGTGAAAAATCTTTTCGCACACTTTTTCGTTTACTTTGGGGCCAAGAAAATCTAGATTTCTATTATCCAAAGGCAGATCTACTCAAATTATCTGATGGAAATTGGCAACAAGATACAGTAGTTCAATTATCATACGATACTGCATATTTAGATTTTAATGGTTTGACAATTACTGGAAGAAATTCGGGTGCAACTGCATTTGTTTCTAAAATTACTTCACGTAAATTAGGAACGATTCCTATCATTGAATTAGTTCTCACAAATAGATCAACTATTGCATTTAATATTGGTGAAGAAATAACTGCAACTACCGCATCGGGAACTGTAATTACCTCAACTATTACAGGACAGATGACAGATATTTCAATTACAGATGGTGGAACTGGTTATGATGTGGGAGATACGATCACGATAGCGGATTCTACTCTTGCAGGATTTGGTGCTGCGGCTACAGTTGCGACAACTACAGCAGATCAAGTTACAATCATGACCATTTCAAATGCAGGAAATGGGTTTCAAGTAAATGATCCTTTTACATTTGACAATACTGGAACAAACGTAGAAGTAACTGCCGAAGCAAAAGTAGCAACACTTTCAAATACATATACGGTTGATGTTATTACTACTCAAGTAAATGTAGCACTGCAAACATCTACTTTTAATTTAAGTGGTGCAACAGTTGCAGTTCCTTTTAGTGTAACAGTTCTGGCCGGATATCTTATTGGAAATAATGAAACATATACAAGTGCAACAAAAAGAGGTGAAATAATTTCTATAACCAATTCTGAATTGGTAATATATGATAAAGCAAGAGAAGATAATTCATTAAGTGTGTGGGCGGATGAAGATTCAGTTTATCTTTTTGATTCATCGGGAGTTGCAATTTCTGGTGCGACAACGTGTACTATTGATGATTCGTCAATAACAAATCCAACATCTGACCTTGCTATAAATGCGGCAGATTATGGTACAAGTTTGGGCGGTGCAAATAGAAATAGTACTTTTACAAGTGCAATGACTTCTGAAACTCAGACATTTGGCCAAATTGCAACAATTACTATTTCTTCTCATGGAAGTGGTTACGAAGGAATTCCAACTGCAACCGTATCAAACGATTATTATGCAGATCGATATGAACCAGATTCAACCAATGGTGGATTCTTTGGAAGAAATGCAGTAATTTCTATTGGTGCATTGGGTGGAACAATGACAGGAGTTTCAATATCAGAAGAAGGATTTGGATATATCGCAAATCCAACAGTAACCGCACCTGTTAACTCTACTGCAGCTACTCTTGCTCCTGTAATGACTGCAATTAAAACCAAGCCAGGTGTACATATTGGTGAATCTGGAATGTTGAGTTCTGGAAAGAAAGTACAAAATAATGATTATTATCAAGATTTTTCATATGTCTTGAAGACAACAGATTCTATCGATGTTTGGAAACAAGATGTATTAAAACTCTTACATCCTGCTGGAATGAAATTATTCGGTGAGGTTGCAATTACAACTAATTTGAATGGACAAATGTTCAATAAAGGAATTAATAATATTAATTCTTTGATTGGAAATGTTGCTCAGTATCGTGATTTGGAAATGGAATATATTACAGAAGTTCTTGCAGATTATAGTGTTATGTTGCTTGATAGTACAGATGGTTCTGCTGATGCAGGAGATGAATTGTTATTGGAAGATTCATTTGAGAACTGGCCAGGGAAAATTTTAAATGAAACGACATTTCAAAGAGTCACTGCTGAATCAGTAATAAATTGGGAAGTAGAAATATCTGAAATTCTTAAAGGTGCATTTGCTTCCACAGCAGTAATGATGGAGGATGGTTCTTTATTAACATATGAAACTGGATCTCCTATTAATTATGAAAATTATATGCCGGATGCAATTGTCGATTCTGTTATTGAATATCTACGAATTCTTCTTGCAACTGCTGGTTATCCTGCTGAATTTTTCTCTCTTATGTCTGTCAAGGATGTAAGTAATGTTTTTGCAGATTCGAATTTATATCTTGAATATGCTACGGATGAGGGAGGAACATTTTTACTTGAAGATGGTAATAGTTTACTTGCAGAAGAAGTTAGAACTACTATAACTACTTCAGATCCACATTATTTCCATAGTGGTGATGAAGTGTATTTAGATGATTTTGAAGGAACTGACCTTGAAGGAATTAATGGAAGTGTGTACAAAGTATCGGATGTAGATATTGAAAATAGTAAATTATTGATTAATAACACAGATGACCCGGCCGATGCAGGAGATGGAATTTTATTAGAAGGATCTGAATTTGGATATTTGTCAAATGAAGAAATTGCAATATTTACACTGAGCGATCCAAGTTCATCTTCAATGCCAGATGATACGAATTTTTCATATGATGATTTCGATATATCAACTGCAACAATTACTTCTAATGGAAAAATATATCGACCAGCAAGAGAAATGACTGCCGGAATTCCGATTAGTTTACTTAGAAAAGAATATATTGGGGAATATTCAAGTTATGTTATCGATAATTACGAACACAATTGTCCTGCTGATTTCAGTTCACTTGCTGCTGATACCGTTTTCAATACTCGGCCAAGACACCTTTCAATAGAAAGTAATATTTTACTAGAGGATGAAGAAGAATTATTATTAGAAGATGGAACTACGAATTCACCAAATTCTTCTGCAATAGGGAAAATTCTTGCAGATGATGGGACACTTGATATAGATCCAAATTATGAAGATTATGAATTAGTCATTACGGAGGGACAAGAAAAAGTTGTTCATGCTGCATATATTGCAAGCGAATCAGAATCAGAAACAAATATCGTTTTAGATAGTACGGATGGGTCTGCTAATGCTGGGGGAAGAATGCTCACAGAGGATTCAATTATTCAACATGGAGTAATTCCATTTGATCAACCTTTTCATTATAAAGGGCATCCTTACGAAAACAATAATGGATTTTTATACTATAACCATAAGATTGACCAAAGAGTTTCCGTATAAATATAATAGAATTACAAGGAGAATAAACCGTGCCTGCTTTAGTAACAAACAATTTTAGAATTCACAACGCAAAACAGTTTCGTGAAATGCTCTCCGAAGCATCTTTATACGGAGGAGCAACTGCCTCGACTGCACTTTCTACAAATGCGTATCTTTTTATAGGAAAGTCAAGTGCGTGGTCAGGATCATTTAGTGATACAAGTGTTCCAGATCCAACCACTGCTACAAATCCATCTGCTGATACAACAGCAAATACTTCCTATTCTCATTGGAAGGATATGATTGCTGCAAAAAAAGTAACAGCATCAGATGTAAGTCATGTTGTTACTAGACACAATTGGACTTCTGGTAGACATTATCAGATGTACAAAGATACCGAAACGCATTCAAATCTGATTTCTACACGTACAGGACAAACAGTATCTTCAGATGCAAGTGGAACTGCAACTACTTCTACAAATTTGTATCCAATGTATGTTATGAATACAAATTATGGTGTTTACAAATGTCTGTATAATTCAGAAATAGAAATTTCTGGATCAAATTATCCAAGACCATCAACAGTAGAACCAACTGCAACGACTACGACAGCGGGAGCTCCTGCTGCATTGGCAGATGGTTATGTGTGGAAATATATGTATACAATTACTGCTGCCGAAGCACTCAAGTTTGTAACATCAAGTTACATTCCTGTAAAACAAATTCGTGATGCAAATGCATATGGAAATACAGGAACCGCCGGAGGATTGGGAACTGGTGGAGTTAAGAATGATGGTTCGGATCAAGCAACAATTGAATATAATGCAGTTGATGGTGCATTAGATATTTTTGTGATTAATACGGATGGATCGGGATATCATTTTGAAACAGGAAAAACAGTAACAACTTCTGGAACAGGTGCAACATCTACATTGACAATGGCATCTCCTGGCCTAACAACAAATGATTATTATAATAATTCATCTGTTTATTTTACATTTAGTGGAACCTCTTATGTTAGAAAAGTTACGGATAGTGCATATTCTGCACCAAATATGACTCTTACTTTGGATTCTACTGTACCGCAGTTGACAGGAACAATTACTGCAAATGTAGCGCCATTCGCAAGAATAAATGGGGATGGTCATGGACATGCTATTGTATTAACTGCAAATAGTTCAGATACAGATGCGGTTGGGGGTGTAACAGTAGTAAGTACTGGAAATAGTTTTACAACTGCTACTCTTGTTGTAGAACAACAAGGATTGGGTGCTGGAACTGGTGCATCAATTACTCCAATTGTTCCACCAAAAGGCGGACATGGATACGATGCTGTTTCTGAATTGGGTGGATATTTCATCATGGTTAATTCAAAGTTAACTCAGGATGAGTCGGGATCTTTTACAACAACAAACGACTTCCGAAAAATTGGATTGTTGACAGATCCTAATTCAGATGGTGCATATACACGTTACACGGCGGATACTGCAACACAATCAAAGACATTTACGTATACATCTAACACTGCTGCATTAGCAGGAGATATTACAATAACTCAAGGAACAGTGGGTGCAAATGGTGCAACTGCATATGTGGTTGATGTAAATGCATCTGCAAGTACAATGAGAGTTGTTGATATTACAAATGGTGCAAATTCAAGTGCAGGGTATGATGGGAAGCCGGGATCATGGCAATGTACTACTACAAATGTTGCAAGTGGATTTACAGGAGTTGCATCGGGAGTCGCAACATTTACGTTTACTGGTGGTTCAGCAGTATTGACAAATGTAGCAAATGGTGCAATGCAGATTGGATCTGGTGAAATGATTTATATCGAAAATCGTGCTCCAGTGGCCCGTGCATCTGATCAAACAGAAGATATTAAACTTATTATCGAATTCTAAAAGACAGTATAAATGGCAAATGTAACAACCAATTTCAATGTATCTCCTTATTATGATGATTATGATGAGGATAAAGCATTTTTACGAGTTTTATTCCGTCCAGGCTATGCAGTTCAAGCAAGAGAATTAACACAACTTCAAACGATCCTTCAGAAACAATCATCTCGTTTAGGTGATCATATTTTCAAGGATGGAAGTAAGGTTCTTGGCGGTGAACTTACTCTAGATACGGAAGTCTCCTATTTAAAATTAACAACTTCTGATACTGCATCCACTTTTGCAGATGGAATTATTTCTGATACAAGTGTAACAGTAGGTGCAGGAACAACACGAGCACAAGTAGTTGCGGCAATAAATTTAGTCGGTTCAGATGCACCAACTCTTATCATTAAATATCTTTCTGGAACTTCATTTTCTGCTGGTTCTACGATATATCTTGAAGGTTCTCTCGCTACAACTGCAACTGTTTCGGCTACAACTCCAACAGGTGGTGCATCAATTGTAAGTATTAATCGTGGTGTGTATTTTGTGGGAGGGTTTTTTGTTCTATGTCTTCCTCAAACACTTGTTCTTGAAAAATATAGTAATACTCCAACATATAGAATTGGTTTAACAACTACTGAATCAATTGTAGATAGTACAGCAGAAACAACTCTTCTTGATCCGTCTTCTGGAACAACAAATGCAAATGCGCCAGGAGCCACTCGTTTCAAGATGGTTCTTACACTTGCGAAAAAGGTATCATCGGGTACTGATCCAGTAGCTGCAAATGCAGATTCAAATTTCATTGAATTGATGAGGGTATCAAGTGGTACTCCTACAAAACATACCAAATACCCTGTCTATGGTGAAATTGAAAAGATGCTCGCAAGAAGGACTTATGATGAGTCGGGAGATTATACGATTAGACCATTTCCAATTGAAATTGTTTCTCATCAAGGAGCCACTGGAACTACACTCGCATCTTCCGATACAACCATTACAGGTGTATTAACAGATTTTGAAAATGATTTTGCAGTCGGAGATTCAATATACGTATCTTCTGCAACTTCTACTTATGCAACTATTTCTTCAATTGCAAATTCAACTTCAATGGTTGTTGGTACTGCATTAGGAAATGGAACATCACAAACGATTTATAATAGAAATCGTGTTTCTGCGGCTCTTGATCCAGGCAAAGCATATGTCAAGGGATATGAATATGAGAGCATGGGAACAGAATATGTTGATGTTAAAAAAGGTAGAGAAGTCACAACTGAAACAACATTCCCTATCAATCCTAATTTTGGAAATAGTTTAAAAGTTACAAATTTTAATGCAGGAGAAGGGGGAGGAACAAAATTCGATCCCGAATCTCTTTCAAGCACATATGATGTGCATTGTGTTCCTTTAGCAAATATTGTAAGTACAAATTCAAATACTTACAATTCTACAAAAATGGGAACAACCAGAATTCGTCAAATAGATTATAGTTCAGGAGAATTTACAAATGCATCAACAACTGCTACTGCTGTATTGGATGCATATATTTTTGATACTCAACTTTCTACATTAACTTGTAATGTTGGATCGACTTATACTTCTGGTTCATTAACTATTGATTTGGAAGATGGAAAATCTTCAAGTGCTAATGGTGCTTATGCTGGTGCAAAGATAACACTAGGATCTGAAACAAGAGAAATCACTTCTTATGGAGTTGATAATATAGTATTAGAAGCTGTTTTTGGTTCTGGAAATCTTGTTTTAGATAGTACTGATGGTGTTGCAAATGAGGGAAGTAACATACAAACCGAAACTCCAGCTGCAACAATAAATCTTGCATTTTCAACGAGTGCAGATACTTCAAATACAATTACACTCAATTATTCCACAAGAGAAATGGAATCAATTGCAACTGTTAATTCGACTTTTGGATATGCAAATACTCCTTCAATGGATGTTGATGTTTCCAGTAAATCAAATATAAATGATCTTACAACTAATACGGTAATATTTGATACAGATAAAAATTCATTAGTGTTCCCAATTGGGTTTGATAATGTAAAAGGAATAGGTAGTCAAAGTGGAACTTCATTTACTGCACAGGGTGTAACATTTCAAAGAAAAGAAACAATTGATGTAACATTTTCAAACTTTGCTTCTGCTACTGGTGCAACAATCACTTCACCAACAGGAACTACTTTTGAAGTGGAGGGTCAAACTGGAACTCTATCTGCACCAAAATTAAATTATATTTTAGTTGCAACTTCGGCAAATACAGGATCTACTTCTTTAGTTACTGGTGGGGCGACTACAATTGTAGCAGGAGAAATTATTGAATGTAATGTTGCATATGTTGCATCAAATCAAGTAACAATTACTCCAAAACGAGATGGTTCTTTGTTTAATGCAGGAGGATTTTCAGGAAGAGTTTATGCAACTGTTGATATTGCAGGAAAAGGCCCAAAAACAATTGCCAAAGTGGCACATACTGCTGTAACACAATCAACTCATATTACAAATAGTGCAAAACTTCTTGATGGTGCAGGAAGTGGAACTGGAACAAATTGTACTGCGGCACAATTAAATGCAAGATTGGCAGCAGGACATTCAGTCCAAGCACCAATTACTGCAACTTCATCTCTTGGGGTTGCGGATGTACTTGAAGTAACGAATGTCATTGAAGCAAATACTGCTGGAACTTCGGCAGGTGCACAATTTCCTACTACATTAGTATCGGTTGCAGTCGGAAATACTGCACATGTAAACAATATTACATCACGATTTACTTTTAATGATGGACAAAAAGACAATTTCTTTGATCATGCATCATTAACATTGAAACCCGGCCAGACTCCACCAGCAAATAATGTTTTGATTACTTTTAATTATTTGAGTCATACTCCCACTGATGGATATATTTCTGTAACTGGTTTTGATTCTGATACCATTGATTATGAAGATATTCCAGCATTTATTAGTCCTACAACTGGAACACGAAAAGAACGAAGAGATTGTTTGGATTTTCGTCCGTATAAGGGACTTGCAAATGGTGCAACTAATGCAGGAATTATTCAAGCAAATGATAGTATGCCGGATGCAAAAGTTAATATGTCTGCAAATGTTGTGTATTATCTCCCAAGAAAAGATAAACTGACACTCACAAAAGATAGGGTATTCAAAGTTATTGAAGGAGTTTCGTCTGAGAATCCTGGCCTACCAGCAGATGATGAAGATGCAATGACACTTTATAATTTAGACATTCCAACATATACACATAATCCGGCAGATGTAGACACTCAGTATATTGACAATCGCCGATTCACAATGAGGGATATAGGTAAGATTGAGAAGAGAGTTGATCAGATAGAATACTATACTGCATTATCACTTCTGGAAAAGGAAGCAAACGATCTTTCAATCAAAGATTCTGCAACAAATACAGAAAGATTTAAGAACGGAATTTTGGTTGATTCATTTAATGGACATAATATTGGTGATGTTTCAAATGAAGATTTTAAGGCTGCAATTGATTTTGAAATGAAAGAACTGCGACCAACTTTCAGTTCGGATGTTTTTAAATTTGATCATGATTCTACTGGTTCTAGTGCAAATACTGCAAAGACAGGAGATCTGATAACTCTTGCATATTCATCTGTAAATGCAGTATGTCAACCACTTGCAAGTAATACAGAACTTCTTAATCCATATGGAACAACTCAACTCAACGGACAATTAACATTGAGTCCTCCTAGTGATGTGTGGTTTGCAGAAACTGGCCGACCAACTGTTTTAATCAATCTTGAAAATCTAAATGATCATTGGGTACAAGGAAACGATAATGGATTTGGTAAACAATGGGATGATTGGAGTTTTACATGGAGTGGTATTCAAGTTAATGATGATAATTTGATTAAAAACAGAAAAACATCGGCCACTTCAAATACGGTTTCAAGATTTGCAAATATAACAACTAAAAATAAAACAAGAACAGGTATTGTTTCTGCTAAACCACCAGAAACAATTAAACGTTCAGTAGGAAATCGTACTGTAAGTATTTCAGTTATTCCTTATATTAGAGGACAAAGGATTCAATTTCTTGCAAAAGGAGTAAAACCAAATGCAACATTTTATCCTTATTTTGATAATCAATTAGTAACTGCAAATACCAAACCAGCATATATTTTGACATATACTGCAAATACTGGTTCTGCAAATTCGGGTGTATTTAATACTAGGGCCGGAGA
>LUMJ01000182.1_pt1 | contig 25455 bp, 20 predicted proteins | sample 729631 | NCBI WGS metagenome assembly LUMJ01 (sample SAMN03860266, study PRJNA289734) | marine metagenome | biome: seawater column; feature: ocean; material: water; isolation source: Red Sea water column Station 22 - depth 500m | place: Saudi Arabia: Red Sea | collected 2011-10-15 | depth 500 m
TCGGGTTTGTTACTGGCAGAACATCATGCTGCTTGTCACTGGGCCGATCCGGCCAGCGCCTATTCAGCCCGACTGAAATCGATGCTGCAGTACGGTCGCAAAGCGAGCGCCGATCGGTTGGCCAGAGCACAAACCTGTGTTCTTGAAAGTAAATCAGATCTGATCGGGTGCTTCGCCGAAGTTGATGTCATCCTGATGCCGACGACCCCTCAGACGGAGTTTGCCAGCGATACATCGGCTCCTGCCAATCAGGCCAATTACACAGCACTGGCCAACGCCGCTGGTTGTCCATCGATTTCTATTCCCTGCCGAACCCCAGAAGGCGGTCGCCCGGCTGGACTGCAACTGGTGAGTGCGCCGGGCAGTGATGAAAAATTATTGGCATGGGCATTACAGCTCGAGCGCTTTTTGACAGGTTGTTAAGTGATCGGCAGGGTTGGATAGATCTTTCTGCTAGACTGGCATCGACCTTATTCCCAGGGAATCATCCATGGCAGCAGACCCAAACGAACAACAGCCTGGGCAGACACTGTTCAGTCAACGTGCCCGTTACCACAGCAGTGAAAACAATTTTGAATTTTCCTGGCCTGCAGTACCGGTACACCAGTTCGTTAAAGAACGCGACCACGCGTTGGCAGCGCATACCCCAACCGGACTGATACCGCTGGATCTGGGGGATGAACTTGGTTTTGATTATCCCGCCACCACGCCAACCCTACTGACACGTTACGCCAAGATCTGTGCCGATGATGCGTTATCGGTTTCGTTCAAGGCGGCAGGTACCGTGTATTACGTTATTCGAGGTGAGGGCTGTTCAACGCAAGATAACAATGTTATCGAGTGGGGTGCGGGGGATCTCTTTTGTTTCCCCGGTGCTGGCAAGACCGTTCACCAGGCAGGTGGTCATGACACTCTTTTGTTCCTGGCAACCAACGAGCCTTTGCTCAGTATTGATCGGCTGAGTCCACCATCACCGGCCGAGGCTGTAGTTGAGGCTGCGCACTGGCCAGCAGACGAGATCACTCGACAGTTTGAACCGGTCCTGAGGCGGCCGATTACTGAAAAGACTTCCGGTCACGCGGTGCTATTCTCGAGCAGTGCCCTAAGCGGGAGCACCAATATCCTGCCCACGGTGAACTGTGCGATGAACACGCTGGAGAGCGGTAAAGACCAGCGTCCTCATCGCCATAACGGTGTCGCAGTCACGTTGTGTATCCGAGGTCAGGGTGTTTACTCGCAGATCGAAGATCAGCGGGTCGACTGGATCGATTTGGGGGTACAGATCACACCGCCCGCAGCGCTCCATTCCCATCACAATCGTGGACCGGAGCGGATGGAATGCCTGATCTTCCAGGACGAAGCGCTCCACTATTACACCCGTACACCGGGCTTCAGCTGGACCTGATCCGCAGTCTGCCGTGAGCGCGTTGGCACCTTCTCTACGGCGAGATACCCAAGTTATGGGCCTGGTCGGTCTGGCCCATGCTTCCAGCCATTTTTTCCATCTGGTTCTGCCGCCATTGTTTCCGATACTCAAACAGGAATTCGATGTCAGTTATGCGCAGCTCGGCCTTTTGCCGGGATTGTTTTTTGCAGCATCGGGTGTGATGCAGATTATCAGTGGCTTTCTGGTGGATCAGTTTGGGGCTCGCCGCGTACTTTTGGCTGGGTTGGTGCTGCTGTCGATCAGCATGCTGCTGTGCGGGCTCGTGTCAGAGTTCTGGATGTTGATTCCGCTCGCTGTTGTTGGCGGTATCGGCAACAGTGTTTTCCATCCGGCCGATCTCGCCATCCTGACCGATAAAGTCAGCCGGCCACGGCTCGGTCGAGCCTATGGTATTCATGCGCTGTCGGGCAATCTAGGCTGGGCAGGTGCACCGGTGTTTGTCATGACGGTGGTACAGTTCAGTGACTGGCGGACCGCACTGGTGTTGGCCGGTTGCGTCGGTTTTGCGGTGTTGCTGGTGCTGCTCTTGTCCGGTACCGAACTGGTGGAGTCAGCACGGCATGCTGTCAGCACGCGGCATCCACAAGTCACCGCTGCTGAGAACGTCCGAATGCTGTTATCACCCACGGTGGTGTCCTGTTTTCTCTACTTTACATTTCTATCTACAGCGCTGATCGGGATTCAGACGTTCGGCGTTACTGCGATGGTTCAGATCTATTCGGTGCCCTTAACACTGGCGACCACTGGGCTGGCCCTGTTTCTTGTGGCGTCAGGTGTCGGTGTGGTTTGCGGTGGGTTTGCAGCTGACTGGACTGATCGGCACGACGTCATCACGATGTCGGGCATGGCACTGGGTGGGGTAATATTTTTTGTCATTGGTTCCAGTTCGATTTCCCCCGCTATGTTAATTCCGGCGCTCATCATCGCCGGGTTTGTCGCCGGTACCACCACGCCGTCGCGGGATATGCTGGTGCGCAAAGTGACGCCGGAGGGTGCATCTGGCCGGGTTTTTGGTTTTGTTTACTCCGGGCTCGATCTGGGGTCCTGCCTGATTCCGCTGATTCTGGGTTGGGTGCTTGACTATGGATCAGCACCCGCGGTTTTCTATATCATTGGGAGTATGCTGCTGGTGACCGTGTTGACGGTGGTCAATCTGCGCCGTTATGTACCGGTTCGGCACTACTCTGTCTGATACCATGAACGTCGTTGAACGGTACCCATACGAGGAAGTAATTTTGCCGCAATATCGACTCGCAGAGCTCACAAAATCACTGCCGGCAACGGTGCCGTTTGTGGGGAAAGCGTCTTTGGTCCGTCTCCGAAGGTAGAAGCCGCTATCGCTGAAGCAGGTAGTGCTGCCTGGATGTACGGTGACCCAGAAAATCATACGCTACAACATGCAATCGCAGCACATCACGGTGTTGATCCTGCTAACATCATGGTAGGAGAGGGGATCGATGGTCTGTTTGGTTACGTTGTCCGTATGTTTGTGGAGCCGGGTGATTCGGTAGTGACCTCGCAGGGTGCTTACCCGACCTTCAACTACCATGTTGTTGGTTACGACGGTCAACTGGTCACAGTCCCGTACTGTAATGACCGGGAGGACGGGGATGCCTTACTGGCAGCGGCTGCTGAGTGTCAGGCCAAGCTGATCTATCTGGCCAATCCAGACAACCCGATGGGCACCTGGTGGGGCGCCGAGAAGGTAGACGACATTATTGCTCGGGTACCGGCAGGTACGTTACTGGTACTGGACGAAGCCTATGGAGAATTCTCAGACTATTCAGTAGTTAATCTGGTAAAAAACAATGACAATCTAATTGTCATCAGGACATTCTCAAAGGCATTTGGGTTGGCAGGTTTGAGACTGGGTTACTTTGTAGCAAACAAAAGATTCACTGATATATTTTCACGGGTAATTCAGTATCCATATCCGCTTAACTCGCTTGCAATTGAGGTTGGAATATTAGCATTACAAAAGTCAAAACAGATATCATCAATTTTTTCCTTAATTAAAAAAGAAAGAGAACGCGTGATTAAAAATCTAAGAAGCTATGACATTTTTGATGTATTTAACTCCAAAGCAAATTACGTACTATTTGATGCCAAAAGCTCAGACAGCCGTGTCTATAATGCGCTAACAGAACAAGGAATCTCAATAAGAAAATTAGGAAAACTTGGAAAACACAATGGATGTCTTAGAGTCACAATCGGCACCAAGGAAATGAACTCAAAATTTTTACTTGCGATACGTGATCTGGTAAGATGAAAGTTGATGAATTCGATTCCATCATATTTGACTGTGATGGGGTTTTGATAGATGTAACAAAGTCGTATGATACAACAATAAATCAAACTATTCGTTACGTGTTAAAGGAAATGGCAGATATCACTGAGGATATTCCATTAACTAATGAGATATTGTTAAAATTCAAATCAACTGGAGGTTTCAACGATGAAATAGATATCACGTATTCTGGGGTTTTATGTTACATTGCTGCAAAGAAGCTAAACAAAAATCCTACCGAATTGATTCTTGATGTTCTTAACAATGCAGACGATAGTGGAATAACATATGTAGAAAATTTCTTGAACAAAATTGATGTGGATATTTCTGATGTAAAAACTAGATTAGGCTATCCAAGCACAGAAAAAAATGATTTGATCCACGCAACATTTGATCAATTGTTTTTCGGCCCGGGACTATACAGCAAAATTTTTCAGAAAAAATCTAATTTCTCTGAAAAGGGACTTATTGAAAACGATAAGGTTATTGTAAATTCTGAGTTAATTGAGGTGTTAAAAAAGAAATTCAATGACAAAATTGCAATTGTTACGGGAAGAGGTCTTAACGCTATTAGTTCATCTCTAAAAGAACTTTTAAATCAATTTAATGTAGAAAATTCTGTTTTTCTTGAGGATGAACCACGGGATCTTGCTAAACCAAATCCCCAGTCATTAATTAGAGCAATGAAGGGGCTTAATTCAAAAAACTGTTTGTATGTAGGCGATTCTATGGAAGATATCATTTTAGCAGAAAAATCCTCAGAATTGGGCTTCAAGGCAACCTTTTGCGGAGTTTATGGATCCAGCAAACTTCCTGAGATGAAAAAAAATATGTTCATTAAGAAAAACGCACCATTCGTTCTTGAATCAATAAATTCTATTCCGAAGGCATTAAATCTGGTTTAGGTGAAAATAGAAAAGCTGATGCATTATGGCAATAAGAAAATCACAAATCAAAAGGGAAACAAAAGAGACAAGTGTATCCGTTAGTTTGAATATTGACGGCTCTGGAAAAACTTCAATTGATACTGGAATAAGCTTCCTAGATCACTTGATAACATCTTTTGGAAAGCATTCCATGCTGGATTTAACGGTAAGGGCAAAGTCAAAGGATAAGATAGAACACCACTTGATTGAGGATACTGCTATAGCAATAGGTTCAACAATAGACAAGGCTCTTGGCAGTAGAGCGGGAATTACTAGGTTTAGCTACGCATCTGTTCCTATGGATGAATCTCTTGCAGAAACATCACTTGATTTGGTTAAACGTCCATACAGCAAGATCACTCTGTCGATAAAAAGAAACAGTATAGAAGGAATATCAAAAGAAGATATTGAACACTTTTTCACATCACTGACTCAGAACTTAAACGTCTGTGTACATGTGACAGTCAAGTATGGAGATAATGATCACCACAAAATTGAGGCTGCGATTAAATCGTTAGCTGTTGCATTCCGAAACGCGTCTTTGAGCGACAAAAAACAAAAGGGAGTTCCAAGCACTAAAGGTGCTATGTAACATTGAAAGTTGCAATATTTGATTATGGAGCCGGAAACATTTTCAGCCTAAAAAATTCACTAGAAAAAAACGGTGCCCAAGTCGATATCATTACAGGTTTAAACAAATCAAAAGAATACTCTGGCTTACTGTTGCCAGGTGTTGGCAACTTTGATCCTGCTATTAGAAGTATACGTGATTATTCTTCAACTGACTTTAAAGATTATGTGGGCGAAAGCATGCCGGTACTTGGAATATGTCTTGGAATGGAAATGTTCTTTGAAAAAAGTGAAGAGGGTAAGGAACAAGGACTGAGTGTTATCGATGGTGAAGTTGTTCTACTACCAAACACAATGAAAGTTCCACACATGGGTTGGAATAGTTTAGAGATAGAACGGCAAAATAATTTCTTAGAAGGTGTTAATGACGGTTCATGGGTTTACTTTGTACACTCATACATGATAAAGACAAAAGAAACAGGATTGATTACCGCTAATGCAGATTATGGAATTAAGGTTCCTGCAGTAGTTCAACAAAAAAATTTCATTGGAACACAATTTCACCCAGAGAAATCAGGGGAAATTGGAGCATTAATGTTAAGAAACTTTCTAAGTGAATGTAAAAAATGAAAATAATCCCTGCGATAGACCTAATGGAAGGAAAAGTAGTTCGTCTCTACAAAGGCGACCCTAGCAAAAAAACCATCTACAGTGAAAACCCATTGGAAATTGCAAAAAAATGGGAGTCAGATGGAGCTGATATGATCCACTTGGTAGATCTTGATGCAACGCTTGGAAGCGGTTCTAACTTTGATTCACTCAAAAACATAGCAGAATCAATAAAAATCCCAGTTCAGGTTGCTGGGGGGTTTAGGAATGAAACGATTATCGAAGAGGCTCTCGGATTTGCAGAAAGAGTGGTAATAGGAACACTTGCATTCAAGGATAAAACAGCCCTTGATGTGCTTCTAACAACATATGGTAATGAAAAATTGGTGATATCTGTTGATCACAAAGATGGTCTCATAGTTGTAAATGGATGGCAGGATACCACAAAAACATCATTAATTGATGCCGTAAATGACTTTAGAAAAATGGGGTTTTCGGAATATTTATCGACTAGCATAGTTAGGGATGGTACACTGCAGGGACCTGACCTAGAGTCATTGAAAATGATAAATGAAATTGAGAATGTTAATCTGATTGTTAGTGGGGGAATTTCCAATATTGATGATGTCGTAAAAGTGAAAGGATTAAACCCATTTGGCGTAATATTAGGAAAGGCTCTCTATGAAAACCAGATTACAATTGAGGAGGCAAAAAAAATATGACTTTAACTAAAAGAGTAATACCTTGTCTTGATGTAGCAAATGGCAGAGTGGTTAAAGGTCTACATTTTAAATCAATTAAGGATGCAGGGGATCCTGTTGCGTTAGCTGAAAAATATAGCAATGAAGGTGCAGACGAACTTGTCTTTCTTGACATTACTGCATCAGAAGAGAATAGAGAAATAATAAAGTCGTTAGTTTCTAAAGTTGCACAGGTAATCAATATACCATTTACTGTTGGTGGTGGTGTTAAGACACTTCAACATGCAAGAGACATACTTCTTAGTGGTGCTGACAAAGTTGCGATTAATACTGGCGCCGTAAAAAATCCTAAAATCATTACTGAACTAATGGAACTTTTTGGAAGACAATGTATTGTTGTTGCGGTTGATGTTAAAAGAAATTACAATGTAGCTGGACAAAAAAATGTATTCACGGATAACGGAAAAAAATTCTGGTTTGAAGTCTTCATATATGGTGGTAAAAAAGAAACAGGTATTGATGCGATTGAATGGGCAAAAAAAATGGAATCTCTTGGTGCAGGTGAAATACTTCTAACAAGTATAGATATGGACGGAACAAAGGATGGTTATGATGTTGACTTAACAAAGAAAATTGTTAATTCCGTTTCTATCCCTGTTGTTGCATCTGGTGGTTGTGGAAAACCTGAAGACATGATTGATGTTTTTAAAAAAACTGATGTAGAAGCAGCATTAGCCGCCTCTATATTTCATTATGAGACTCATTCTGTTAATCGCGTGAAAAAATTAATCAAAGAAAGTGGAATACCTGTGAGGATATAGTAAAGATTAACAAATATACAGTCTATGATAAACTATGGAACAAAACGTCACTAACATTGATTTTTCAAAAGGAAACGGCATAGTACCTGTTATAGTGCAGGATGCTAGCACCAAGGAGGTTCTAACATTGGCATATTCAAACAAAGAATCACTTGAACGTACGTTATCTACTGGCAATTCATGGTTTTGGAGTAGATCTAGAAAGAAACTATGGATGAAAGGTGAAGAATCAGGTAATACACAAAAAGTTAGAGAAGTTTTGTCTGACTGTGACTCTGATGCACTAATTTACCTAGTTGAACCTGCAGGTCCAGCATGTCATACAGGCGAGCGAACCTGCTTCCATAACTCACTCAAAAGTTAAGTATTACTTAACTTGATATTAGGATATTTTATCAATACTTTTACGAATGTCTGGCATGGATAAGACCTTCCTACAGTGTAGAGAATGCAAAAAGGAGTATGACTCTACTTTCAAGTATATCTGTGATGAGTGTTTTGGACCATTGGATGTTCATTATCACTTTCCGACTATAACAAAAGATGCCTTTACAAGCCGTGAGCAAACCTACTGGAGATATTTTGAGTTACTTCCAATCGTTGACAAGTCAAATATTGTTAGCATAAACGCTGGGATGACACCACTTGTTAAAGCAGAAAAACTAGGAAAAGAGATTGGATTAAACAACTTGTACATAAAAAATGATTCTGTTAACCCAACATTTTCATTCAAAGATAGACCTGCGGGTGTTGCAATCTCAAAAGCAAAGGAATTTGGTTTAAGTTCTGTAGGATGTGCATCAACTGGTAATTTAGCATCAGCTACAGCTGCACATGCAGCAAAAGCAGGCTTTCCATGTTACATATTTGCACCAAGTGACATAGAACATGCAAAAATTGCACAAGCCTTGTCATACGGTGCAAATTACATAGCTGTTGATGGAACTTATGATGATGCAAACAGAATAGCTGCACAAATTGGTGACAGCAAGGGAGTTGGCGTTGTAAACATCAACATGCGGTCTTACTATGTTGAGGGTTCAAAGACATTAGCATATGAAGTAGCTGAACAATTGGACTGGAAAGTGCCTGATCAACTGATTGTTCCAACTGGGAGTGGTGCAATGCTTAATGCAATTTGTAAGGGCTTTGAAGAATTGGAAACAGTTTCATTATTAGATAATGTATCAAAATTACATATGAATTGTGCACAGCCACATGGTTGTGCACCAATAGTTAACGCGTTTAAAGATAACAGTAATGATGTTATTCCAGTAGAAAACCCTGATACAGTTGCAAAAAGTTTAGCAATTGGTGATCCAGGCGATGGCCGTTATGTTTTGAAGAGATTAAAGCAATATAATGGAATTGCACAAGAGTCAGACAACAAAGAAACACTTGACGCAATACTATTACTTGCAAAAACGGAAGGTATATTCACAGAACCTGCTGGTGGTGTATCAGTTGCTGTACTAAAGAAAATGGTTGAGGACGGACAAATTGACAAAGATGAAAATACAGTTTGTTATGTAACTGGTAATGGACTAAAGGCGACAGAATCCATCATGGACGTACTTTCAAGACCACAGGTTATGCAACCTGATGTTGCAAAAATTTCGGCGGTTGTGAAGTAAATTGACCAATATTATCTTCACAATTCCCTCTGTTCTTAATGGTGGAGCAGGAGAAAAGAAAACTAATCTTGATGCAGCTACATTGAAAGATGCATTTACTAAAATTTCAGAAACAATGGGTGACGATTTTAAACGTAGAGTTCTAAATGAAGACGGTACGCCAAGATCATTGATCAACATCTATGTCAATGGAAAGAATGCAAAATTTTCTTCGGGTCTTGATACTACATTAACTGATGGTGATGAAATATCAATTCTTCCTGCGGTAGCAGGAGGCAGTGAGACAGGGGGACAGGTGCCTGACCTTTCTGAAAAAGAATTGGATAGATATTCTCGACAAGTTATGTTAGAAGAAATTGGTTATCAAGGACAATTAAAATTAAAACAAGCTAAAGTTTGTGTTGTTGGTGTTGGTGGTTTAGGAAATCCAATTGTTACAAGACTTGCTGCAATGGGTGTAGGAAAAATTAGAATCGTTGACAGAGATGTAATTGAACTATCAAACTTACATAGACAAACAATGTTTAATGAAGATGATATTGGTCAAGTAAAAGTCGAAACAGCTGCAAGAAAACTGCGCAAACTTAACGCAGAAATTGTTATAGAAGAGATGCCAGTTTCAATTAATGATTACACCGCGTTTGAAGTTGTTGATGGTTGTGATGTTGTTGTTGATGCACTTGACAGTGTTAACGCACGTTATTCACTCAACAAGGCTTGCATAGAAAAAAAAATTCCTTTTGTTACTGGTGCAGCAGTTGGTGTGACTGGTCAGTGTTTTACAATATTACCTAATGAATCTGCTTGTTATCATTGTTTATTTCCTGCACTTGATGAGGATTCTATGCCAACTTGTAGCATTGAGGGTGTACATCCATCAATACTTTCTATTATTGGTGGCATTGAAGTTTCTGAAACTGTAAAAGTAATTACTGGAAAGGAGCCAAGTCTTAAGGACAAAGTTTTGCATGTTGATTTGGAAAACTTGGTCTTTAATTTCACTAAGGTTTCCAGGGTTGACGAGTGTTCGGTGTGTGGTACTGGAAAGAAACAAGAAAAACCAAAGGAAGAGCTCATACTTGAAGAATTATGTGGGCGAAACAAAGGAAAAAGAACATTTTCTATTACGCCGACATATCATGTTGCACTAAATGTTGATGATATCACATCTATTGCTCAAAATAGGGACTTTGTTGTAGAAAATTTGGGTGATCTTGGACTTTCTCTACGTACAAATGACATTTCTGTCAGTTTCATGAAGCGTGGTTCTGCTGTACTAGTTGGGCCAAAAGACGAGAAGGCGGCAATTTCACTTTATAAGGAACTGTTAGGTACAAAATCGATCATAACAAATCAGCAAAATACTTAATAATTATAACGTCTATTTTGTAATAATTTCAATAAATGATCTAAAAATTGTAATATTTATGATCGCTAATTGGAATATGTATAAACTTGTATGTAAAAATGGACAAGATGTCCATTAGTGTTATATACTAAAATTTCAAAGAAACTCCAATAACATGAAAAACGAAATAGGACGTAAAATAACTAGTCTTACAATAATGGCGGTAATGTTTACCGGTCTAGGTCTAGTCCAAGGTGTTCCAAGCTTTATGCCTGGTGCATTCGCAGACAATTCCAACAGTGCGACCGAGGGAATGTTATCCGTCTCAACAACAACGCTACAAGGCACAGCAATTTTAGAAATCGTTATCAACGATCCAGATATCTCTGACACATCAAACGATATCGCATCTACACCAACAATCGAAATAGACGGAGTTTCACACGACACGCAACAGGCGGTCAACGGAAAATGGTATCTTTACCTAGTTGACTTGTCACAATCCACACTAGTCGATGCTGATGGAAAAGGAATGGAGTTTGGTATCAAATGTACCACCGGTTTAGGTATTAACACCGGACCAGTGGAAAATTTACTATTAGTACGTGGTACAGCTAACATAATCTCCACAGGCACAACTGTCTGGGCAGAAGCATTAGCAACATCTGGTACAACAGCTTCTCAATCCGGTGGATGTCTTGATATCAACAACATGATCAGCACATTAGATGATACTGCAGGCACAACTTCACGACAATTACTTTCTGATGCAATGCTAACAGGTGCACCAGCACTCAGTAACTGGAACGGCAAAGTCGGCAACGACACAGAAGTTGACTTAGGTCAAAGAGGTCACAGCTTAAACGATACATCTGGCTATGGTTCATGGCCATACATACTAGCACAAGATCTTAATTCTGAGTTTGAGGTTGCTTACGGTGCCGACGTGATTGCAGTCGAATATGGTAACACTGACGACGACACATCAATTTCAATACTTAACCAAAATCCAGCAGACTCACATCATATCCATCTCACCATTGCAGATCCAGCATTAAACATGGATCCAACAGGTGTAGACACTTGGATATTTGACGCTGCTGCAGCAGACACTTCAGGCCATTCCATTGTTTTTGCAAATAATGGTTCCAACTCTCACGGACATCAACTTCGTGCAGCTATAACTGTAGCTGAACAAGGAGACTTGGGCTTTGTCGATAATGGTAGACTGTTCAACGACACAGCTTCTGCAAAGAAGTATCTGGACGGTATAACCCACATCGAAATGGTTGAAACAGGTTCAAACACAGCAACATTCGAGTCATGGTCTGCTAACGGAACTTCACAAATTACAACGAAGATAGGCGCAGCCGCAGACGGAAAAGTTGTCTTTAGCTACGGAGGAGATTATGCCGACATTGTTATCACGTATAATAATGCAGTTCTTGAATTCGTAGATGACAATGGTGGAGATTGGAATCCAACAGAATCAGCAACAGTAAGGGTTACAGATCCTGATGCCAATAAGCAACCAGGTTCAGCAGAAGACCTCGAAATATCTGACGAAACCGTAATAATCCCAACAATTAAGATGGGAAGCCCATTGACTTTGGGTGGCGGTGGAGTCTCATGTCAAGAGACAACTTCAGCAAAATGTAACACTTCTGTAAACTTACCATTCAACAATACATCAGTTCGAATTGGAACTGATTGTGTTGGTACTGCACAAGGTTGTGTAAACTATCAAGGATATGTAACTAACGTAACAGACAGCAGTGAGAGACTCAGAATAATTCTTATGGGTCAATCAACTGGTCCAGATCCAGCAGGAGCTGATCCAACAGGTGTACTAACATCTATCGGTGCATTTACAGGTGGTTCAAACCACGATCACACATGGATCAATGTTACAACATCACATGCAAGAAGTGCGCTGATCAATTTGCCAGGTACACCAATTCTAAGCTATAACGTAGAGGGTCCAGCAAGTTCTCTGGAATCAACAGCAGTAGCTGTTTACATCACAGATGCTAGTTCAAACTCTACTAACAACGCAGCTGGTGAACTTGGTGTAGTTACTTCAGGTAACGCACGAAGCGGTGTAGTCGACTTAGACGATGATACTCAACAAGTCAAGAATACTGACATTTCTCCAGCATCATTCAGTGGTACTGGACAAGCAGATACTGGACTTTTGGGTATTGCCTTTAAGATCACACACCCAGTTGGTAACTTCTTTAACAATACTGAAGACTTTGCAATTTCAGCAGACATATGTAACTTCGATCAAGATAACGGATCCTACATTCACAACTGTATCTATAGAATAGAGGCTTCAGAAACCGGTAAGAACACTGGTGTCTTTGAAGGTTCTGCAGAGTATATACTCTTGAACAACTCTACATCTCTAGATAGTGATAACGGTGAACATGACGGAAACGATGAAGAAGTTGAAAACCTTGTAGGTGTCGACAGCTCAGATGTAACTGTAGTTCTGAATTCAGGTGTATCAGGTGTTGATTCACCTCGTGTAACATACAACGATACTGACGCAGTACAAGTAGCTGACAAACTTGGTGAACAATTAGATACGCTATCACAAACTGGTACTGCGGATCTAGATCTCGATTCATACGGTGAAGCCGACATGGCAACAATAACCATAGTCGACGCAGATCTTAACCAAGACAGCTCAATTCGTGATACATATGAGAACAGTTCCAGAACTTTCCAGATGAATATCACCAAGAAAGACGGTGTAGCACAGATGCCATTTACCAATAAACCAATGACTATCATAGAAACAGGCCCATCAACCGGTGTGTTTGTCGGAACATTCACTGTTCCATCAAACTATCTAGGTTCATCAATGGACTTGACATACTATGATTCATTGAACGAAGCAGGTAATGCAGATGAAGCAACTGATGGATCAGCTATCGAATCCAATAGCGGTTCAATAACACTCGATAAGTCAGTTTATCCAGTTCCATTCGACGCAAATGATCTCCGTACAGGAGCAAATGCAGGTACTGGTCAATCTGAAGGCGGTAACGTAACAGCATGGATTACAGTAACAGATACCGATTTCACAGATGATACATTAACGACATCATCTATCGGTACAGCAGGTACAATTCTGGTCAAAATAATTGAAGGTTCAACAACACACACTTGCTTCACAGCAGGTAGTGCAGCAACAATTTCTGCTAACGGTGCTACCAACCAAGATGTTGGTCCGCTAACAGAGATTGAAAGAGGTTCTTCCTCTTATGAAGTATCAATTAACATTGATCAGACACAGCATTGTGGTGGAACATCATCACCTGTAACAGTCACTTCTGGTGACGTTCTACAGGTTGAATACGTAGATGCAGCCAATGATGCAGGTAGCTCAGTTACTGTATACGATTCATCAACATTCGATCTCAGAACAGCAACACTCTCAGTTGACAAAGATGTCTACGTACTAGGCAGCGATATGGTTGTAACATTAACCGATCCTGACTTGAACCTAGATTCTACATCAACTGACAGTTATGCATTGAGTATACTCGAATGGGATTCTGCAGCAGACTCATCTGAATTGCTTAACAACAGCGGCTATTCTGGCACAAACTTCGTATCAGTTCCAGCAAGTCTTCAAGAAACCGGTGACGATACTGGTGTATTCCAGGTCGTAATCACACTTCCATCAAGTGGCTTGTATCCAGGCGGCAACCCTGCTTCCACGATACAAACTATCGAAGCTGGTGAAGATGTAACATTAACCTATGTTGATGTTGGTCTTTCAGGAGAAGATAATACTGAAGATGACGTACTGGACATCGAAGCTTACTTTAGCATCTCCAACTTTGGTGCACTTATCGAACTAGACAAGGATGTCTATAATTGGACAGACACTGTCTACATAACAATCACTGCACCAGACCACAACAACGATAGTGGTGCTGAAGAACAGATCGGAACATCATCTCTTCCAATAACGGTATCAACCAGATCTGGAAAGATGTGTAACGGAGCCTCAACTGATAAAACATACTATGCGGACGAATCTGGTGGAGACACTGGTGTCTTTGAAGCAGAGGTGCAACTAACCGGCTTTAACCACACAATGTCATCAGATTCAGCAACACGAACTGCAACAGCAACCACAACAAGCTGTACAAACAGTGACGGTGGTAATCTAAAGACCTCATCACAAACTGACGGTGTATCCGTATCATACGAATATACTGATGGTTCAGTGGTCTTTGCCTCAGCAGCAATCGTATGGAATATCGGTGAAGCAAGCTTTGACACAAGTTCTGCCTCTGCAGGTGGATCAGCAGTATTTACAGTAGTAGATGCTGACGAAAACGTTGATGATACAATAACTGATACATTCACTGTATCAGTATTCTCTGACTCAGATAGCGGTGGTCTAACACTCACCATGAACGAGACTGACGAAAATACTGGAGTATTCGAGGGCACGGTATTCTTTACCTCTGACCTAGGAACTTCTGGTACAAACCTTCGTGTCTCTGAGGGTGACACAGTAACTGCCGAATATACTGATGAAACACTACCTGAACCATATACAACATCCGATGACTTGACCATAGCTGGCACATTGACAATTGGCACAGCATATCCACCACTTGAAAGAGCACCTGCTGCTAACGCACGTGTAGTCGATGCATTCGGCTCCTCAGTTGCAGAAGTAACAGTTGATCAACAAGTACAGATTGCAGCCGATGTCTCAAATGGACAGAGCAAGGATCAAGCATTCGCATACTTAGTACAGGTTCAAGACAGTGACGGAGTAACAGTATCACTCGCATGGATTACAGGTTCTTTGACAGCAGGACAATCAATGAGTCCAGCATTGTCATGGACACCTAGCGAAGCCGGATCATACACTGCAACAGTGTTTGTCTGGGAGAGCGTAGATAATCCAACAGCGTTATCACCAACTGTATCAGTAGACATAGACGTAGTATAAGACTAGAAACAATCTAACCCCCCCTTTTTTCTTTTTTTTTAATCAATCAAGGAAAATTTATTCCAAAACAATATCTACAAGATCAAATTAACAAGAACGTTGAAATTTCTACTTTTTACCATTATTGGCTTTCTTATCGTTGCTAGTCTGCCACAAGTATTTGCGGAAGAACTGCAAATGTTCACAAACCAGCAAATATACACTACACAGCATCCGCTTTTGGTGTATGGTACAGGACCTGAAAATGCGCCACTAGTTTTACGTATTTTTGCACCAGACGGAACTATTGCAGAGTTTGAGCAAATTATGACAAACAAAGACGGCTCGTTCAGTTATAAAATGCTAGATTGGCCAGACTCTTCAACAAAATATCCTTACGGTACTTATACTGTCGAGGCTATATCAAGCACTACTGGAGAAACACAGAAAGTTGACATAAAATTTGCATCATCAACAGAACTTGAGTTAATACCAATAGAACGAAGAATCACTACACAAGTGTTTGCACCGGAGATGGCTGCAGCAGACAGACCTTTCCGTGTGTTTGTACAGGTTACAACTGATGGGCTTTTAGTTACTGGCGACGCGCAGAAAGTATTATCATCATCACACATACATTCTCCTGATGGTAAAGTGCATAGTCTTGCAATGTCAATAGAAATGCTTCATGAGGGTCTGTATTTTGTAGAATATACTCCTAGAATGGAGGGAACTTACATTTTTCATATGGTTGCATTCTCTGAAGGAACTCAGTCTCATGGTTCTGCCGCTACTCTTGTTCTTGGTGAAGATATAGCTGGAATATCTAGACAGATCATCACTCTAAATGATGTTTTGACAACTGCATCCAGTGAACTTAATACATTACAAACTGACATACATGGATTTGGTACCACACTTGAAGATGCTAGCACAAAACTGAATGATAGTGTAACAGTTATTGACACCAGCGTATCTGCAATGTCATCAGCAGTTGACAATATAGAACAAGCATCATTACAAGTTAATTCACTATTGTTTCCAATAATGGGCGCTATTGCAGTTATACTCGCTCTACAAATATCAATAATTGCACGAAGAAGATAATTATAATAGTCGTAACTAGGCAATTTCTAATAATGCCTAAACTTGCATTATTTTTGGTCGCATTTTTCATACTGTTTTTATTTCAACAGAGCTCTTATGGATTTATTGAGGGCAATGAAGTTATCACCCTTCCAAATCTTGATATTGAAATAGAAGCAAGTTCCATCTCAGTTGATTTACCACAACATGAGAGCTCTGTGGAAAGATACTTAGTTTATGGTTCGGGTTCACTTAGCAACGCATATCATGACACGAAAAATATCGTGTACGGAATTGATTCTGGCAAAGGATTTTTCTCAGTTGTAGCATTAGCCGAAAATGATGCATCTAAACTAAAATCAATGGGGTACAATGTAATCAAGGACTTTCCATTAGATTTTCACAGCAAATATGTTTCAACAAATGCTATTACCAAAACTTCTGAATTTGCGAACATTGCAAATTCTAAGCAAGTTCATCAACTCTATAATGTAACTGGCAATGGAGTAACTATAGCTGTAATAGATACCGGAGTTGACTTTTCAAATCCTGATATTATGGAATCATTGGCACGAGATTCTAATAACAATCCCATAATGCTTGATGCAGATGGTCAGGGCTTGGTCCTTACAAATTCAACATTTGCTATCAACGTAAAGCACGGAAAAGTATACAATTTCACAAAAAATGAACTGTTGACAGGAATTAATGCAACATCTAATGTCTATACTTCAAGAGATGGTGTATTTTTGAACACATTGGGAAAAAATAGTACAATTTCTGTCTACAACTCCTTATGGCCATATTATGGAACAAATCATGTTCTTAGTGCCAAGATATCTGGTGATATGAAGATTGGAATAAATGAAAGAGACTTCATTCCATCAAAAAGTGGGATTTATCATATGGGCATAATACTTGCTGCACATCTTGGAAAACTACAAACAGTAATTGTTTTAGTAACTGATCCAAATGAATCTGGGATATATGATACCATTACACCAGACATGTCAACTTCTTGGATAGACTTTACGAGGGATACAAACGACAAACCAGACTTTGACTTTGATTTTACCGATGAAACGTCAATTACCATTGGTAGTGGAAACGAATTTTTGATTTATGATTCAGATGACGATGGCACCAATAATTATTCTGCTGGAACAGTAGGAGCACGAGTAGTTGATATACACGGAATTTTTTCCGATGAAGCCGAGATTGATAATACACTAGGTGCAGTTAATGGAACACTGCTTGATGCGATGGATAAGAATGGTAATTACTTTGGAGTAATGAATGATTTTTATGGACATGGTACTGCAAGTTCTGCTACTATTGCATCTAAAGGAAAGTTGAAGTATGATATATACAACGACACAAAGAAATCCACAATACTGGGTATTGCACCTGACGTTAACATACTTCCCGTAAAGTCACTGTGGTTTGGTGATGTTTTTTATGGATGGATGTGGGTTGCGGGGTTTGAAAACGAGGGGAATAAGTGGGTTTATTCAGGTGAGCCCAAAGTGGATATCATTTCAAACAGCTGGGGAATTAGCACTTTTCCAAGTTTTGAATATGTACCAGGATTAGACATCACATCGCACATACTTAATGCTCTAGTTATACCACAGTCACTTCATCAAAATCATACTGGCATAACAATAATATCAAGTGCTGGAAACGCAGGGCATGGATACGGTACAATGGGAATGCCAGGCGTATCATCATTTGGTCTGTCAGTTGGTGCTGTTACATCCAATGATTTTGTAGGTTATGGTTCGTTCAAAGGTGAGCCACGGTTTGGCAATACAACTAAACATTCAGATCATGTCGTTGATTTTTCAAGTAGAGGTCCAGGAGTAATTGGTGACCCAAAGCCAGAATTGATGAGTATTGGTGCATACGGCTTTGTGCCATCAGCTATAACGGAATTACCTGATGAACCTAAAGAATCGTTTAGTGTTTTTGGTGGTACAAGCATGGCAGCTCCGATTGTTGCTGGAAGTGCAGCTCTCGTGATTGAAAGTTTGCAAGAAAAATCAGTTAGTTATGATCCATTTACCATTCGAAATTTGTTGATGTCATCTGCAAGTGATCTTCGTAATGATCCGTTGACACAGGGGGCAGGATTAGTGAATGCACTAGATGCTGTAAGAATTTTGAATGGGCATGGTGGTAAATTCATGGTATATAACAACGCAACATTTGCAAACGTAAAAGAAGTGATTGAGACTCCTTTATCATCATTTAATTCAGTTCTATTTGGTATTGATGAATTTGATCTATCCGACAAAACATTCGAGATGACAAGCTGGTATGGTGGAAGATTGAATCCTGGTGAAGAAACAACCACTGTTTATACAATTGAAAATCCTAATAATTATCCAATTAATGTTAAAATAAAACCGGAAACTCTGAGTCTAGTTGAAAAAACCCAAGTAAGCGGAATCACTAAACCACATCTACAGGACACGATTTTAAATGAACCAGATACATATAGACCAAATTACATCAAACTACGAGATATTCCAGCAGAACATAGAATTCTTAACGAAGATAGCATAATCCATCCAGATTCCTCACTGATGATTCTCAACCTTCACTTTCCATTCGGTACTTACATGAATGAGACAAGCAAAAATTATGCCGATGACTTGAAAATCTCCTCTCTGTATGTTTATGATTGGGAAGACAAAAACACAGATGATGAAATTTCAAGCGATGAATTGTCCATGGTAAGTAGGGGTGGTTCTTGGGGAACAGTTCAAGAAATTCGTATATCCGATCCATTGAAAAAATTTGAAAATGAACCAGTTGTCGGAGTATATCCTGTGCCAAAGAAATTTTCCTTCTGGCAAGGAAATACAAACAATAATTCAACATCAATGGATTACACTCTTTCCGCAAGTTACTATCAAAATGTTTTATGGGATGATGTCACAGCAGACAAAGAAGTTACAATTCCACCAAACAATTCTGTTAAAGTAACAGCAAAACTTTCAGTGTCACCAGAAAAACAAACAGGTGTTTATCAAGGATTCTTAAATTTTGAAGGAAAATATCACAAAATTAATTCACCTGTTTCATATGCAGTACTCGAAACAGTCGAGAAGGACATGAAACAAACTGTAATTACTGGTTTAATGGGCGATATTTTGTATGGTAATGGTTTCGTGAAGGGCGCCTTTGATATGACAAGTAGATACATGGCTGGTGACTGGAGACAATATTATTTTGACATTGATGATAACACAATAAATTCTGCCGCTATGGAATTTGAATGGGAAAATGATCACACAAACTTTACCGTGTTCATGATTGATCCTCAGGGGAAAATTATACAGACAAACTTTCCATCAGGTGTATTTGGTGAATTTTTGGGTTGGCCAACTAGCGATTGGCTTGGTACATCATCATTTAGTGGAGGTGGTGCATTCTACCCTCTAAAAAACAAAGATAATACGTCGACTGTACTCTTTGCACCAATTAACCAGACTGGAACCTACACACTACTTGTTCATTCTACACTATTTGATGGTACATCAGTAATAGAACCTATCTCAGTTGCTGCAAAATTTACTACAATTGTGCCTGATGATAAGCCACCTCAAATAACATTCAAAGTTCCTAAATTAATAAACAAAAAATTTGATGTTTTGCCCGAGATAATTGAGAAAAATCCTGACACCGTGAAATATTACCTCGATGGTGAAGAGCGTACGAGACAACAATTGCCTTTAAACTTTGGAATGCTACCAGATGGAGAACATGAATTAAGAATACAGGCAGTTGATATTGTTGGTAATGACGCAGAAAAGACATTTTCATTTACTGTAGATAATACACCACCAGAAATCTTGGTAAAATCGCCATCGGATGGTACAACAGTAGCAGACTTGCTAGAAATAGACTTCAAGGTGGAGGACAAAAATTTAGCTGAAGATGGAGCGATCACAATTTTATTGCCAGATGGTGAATCTCTAGAAGATGTAACATCTCATTCCTTTGATGTAACTGAGATGGACGATGGACCTTATTACTTGACGATCACGGCTGTAGATATTGCTGAAAATGAAAAAAACATGATGATAGAATTTAATGTTGATCATACATTTGTGCCAGAGTCTCCTGTTATATCCAAAGATACGGTGCCATCATCCGAAAATGATGTCTTAATTGTGATTGGTGCCATTATTGTCGTAGCCATCGTGATCCCAATTATTATTAAAAGAATTAGAAAAACTTCTACAGAAAATAAAATTTTGAAAGAAGATTTATAACCAATTTGACGAATGTGAGCTTGAATGTCTGAGCAGGAAAAGGGACCTGGTGGTATGTCCAGGAGAGATTTTCTAAAGCTTATGGGTGCTGCAGGAACATCTGTTGCTTTTGCACCTTTCGTTTCTTGGGGCAAGTTTCTGCCCAATCCATCATCTGTAACTTTGACCAAAGTACCTGTAATCTTGCCTGACGGTACGCAGGCAAATCTTAACACTTTTCCAATAAATCACGCTGAGGTTATCACTTATCCAGAAACGGAGGATGAAGTTCTAAATGAGGAGGCATTTAGAAAATGGCAATTTATCAGACTACCTGAAAAATTCGGTGGAGGAAGAAAAGATGTATCTGCATTTAGAGCATATAGTATGGTATGCCTTCATTTGTGGTGTTTGTGGAAGTACTGGCCAGATGAAGGAAGAATGAGAGGAGAATGTCCATGTCATGGAAGCATGTATGACGTTCGAACTGGCACTTCCTATCTAGGACCTGCGTCACTGCAAGCAGCTCCTTCAAACACACTACCACAACTTAATTTTGAGGCTGATTCTGATGGATTTATGTTTATTTCCCCTCCAAAATGGGGAGTTAATGATAATGGAGTTGTAGGATATGGCCGTTTCGCTTGAGAGACGCAACGGTTTACTCGAATTCATTTATTGGATTTGGAATGAGTTAGACAGAACCATATTTACTGGAATAAAGTTTTCATTTCCAGCTCGGTTTGTAAGTCCGTTTGGATTTTTGGGAATGCTCACATTCATCGTGTTTATCACTCTTGGTGTAACTGGCGCACTACTGATGTTCTATTACGAACCAATCATGACAAGATCATGGGACAGTGTTGCATTTATCAACAACGAAGTACCGTTTGGATTTCATCTTAGGAATCTACATTATCATGGCTCAAATGCGATGGTAATGTTAGCAATTCTTCATATGTATTACCAATACTTTAGTGGACGATACAAAATAAGAAATGAAGTTTTGTGGGTAACAGGTGTCATACTTGGTACTGTAACGATTCTTGAAGCATTCACTGGATATGATATAATTTTCAGTGAGAGAGCAGAACTTGCAATCAGCATTGCCGCATCACTAACTAACTCGATTCCTGTTGCTGGACCGTTTATACGTGAGCTGGCGTTTGGTGCAGGGTTCCATGACTTTGTACTTCGGTTTTATGCACAACATGTTTTCATTTTACCAATCGTCATGCTGGGATTAATGGCTGTACACTTCCCACGATTCTTGGTTTTTGATGTACCAATGGTTATGGCAATATGTGGTGCGATGTTTTTGGCAGGTGGTGTATTCCCTGTTGACTTGGGATTCAAGTTTGAACCAACTGTACCTCCTGGAATTACCGTTCCAGAATGGTATCTTACAGCATTATACGCATTTTTGAGAACTCAGTATGACAAGTTTCTTACAGGCGTGTTATGGCCTGGACTGTTTATAGCTGTTCTATTGCTTACACCATTTTTGGACAGATACAAAAAATTCTCATGGAAAGATCGTCCGTGGATTACTGCGTTGGGCATTACGGGAATTGCTCAGATATTGGTGACTACATATTGGGGATTCTACATTCCAGCGGATACCACAATTCCGCTGGTAGAAAGGCTGGTTATTGATCCGGTTAATCTGTATCTGGTCATGATATTATTGGTACCACTAAGCTTTGGATTCACATTAATGATGATTCATCTTGCAAAGGATGCTGAGAGAAAGGCAAAGCTTGCAAAGGAAAATGGACCAAAGAAGGTGTCAGGAATTAATCTATCAGTAAAATGGACTAACTGGATGCTTGTCGCCTTGCTTGCCTTCCAAGTCTTCCTAAATATAGCTGCATTTAACGCGTTTCTGTCTGGTATGAATAATGTTAACCTATGGTTAACTGGTGTCATATTGATAACATTTGCTGGATTCTTCCACCTTTACCGATATGCTAGTGCTCAATCAAAAAATGTTCCAAAGCCACCAAAACTTCCTACAACAAAGAAACTAGAAACTTCACAGGAATCACTACCAGAGACAGATACATCTAAACCATCTGAGGAAAAGACATGAGTACAACTACAGGAAGTCAGTATGGTGTTGGTCTGATTACACTTTTGGTTGCTGCGAGTATTGCAGTAGGTTATTACCAAATGTATTGGTTACCAGAACAACTTGCTAAACCAGCTGTTGACGAACATGTACTGCATCCTGTAAAGTCTACCATCATCGAGATGATTGTAGGATCTGCAAATGCTGACCAGCAGGATAATTATGTACCAAAAATAGTTAATCTGCAATTAAGCATTGACAATCATGTTATATGGAAAAATGTAGACGAAACTGCGCATACGGTAACACCGGACCATCGGTATACTGATAGTTATAGTGGAGACTTTGGTTCCACAGGTGTCATTAAACCTGGCGAAGAATACGAATTCTTATTCACAGATGCACCACCAAATACACCAGTAACTATCGAATACCACTGTGATCCACATCCTTGGATGACTGGAAAGGTTGTAGTATCAAAGGCTAGATTCTAGGCTGAAAACTTGGCAAATAATTGAACACTTTCTACTTCTTTATGTTGTTCTATAATTGAAGCACGGAATTTTACCTCATGAGATTTCTCAGGTTCAAATTCAATCGACGCAGTAAAATCTGCCTTATTATCAGGCATTACATCCTTACTTATGAATAGCCGTGAAACATTATCAGATATCTTTTCATCATTATATGACTTGTAAACTATCAGTTCATTCGAGTCCATAATCAGAGTATTGATAACAATGCCATCATAAGAACCAGGATAATCCACGATTACATGCCCATTAATTTCAGCATTTGGCTTTATGTTGAGATCATCTAAGGTAAGTTTGATGTATCCCATTATTGTTGAATGATTTAGTTAGAATAAATAATTTTGTTAAGAAGATAGTGGGCCCAAAGGGCTTCGATCCCTTGACCATTGGATTAGAAGTCCAACACTCTATCCAAGCTGAGCTATGAGCCCAAGAATCAAAAAAATTTTTAACCTTTGGGTCTCCTTTGATATTTTTCATCATATCAAATAGAGCTGTTCTATCTCCATGACCAGAAAATTCAAATCTTTTTACGCTTGCTTTCACTTTCATTTCTTTTCCGCGTGTAGAGATCTTACCTGTTTCTAACAATTTTTTTCCTGGTGTACCATCGGCTTGATATGAAACCATAGCTACCCCATTTCTATCATTAGAAGCAATTTCTTGCATGTAAAATACAGCATTTCCACCTACTAACATACCAGCAGGAGAAATAACAACACACGGTTCTGAGATCGCCCTTTTTCTATCCCCATGATTTCTTACCAAAAATGCATCATTAATTGCATCAGAAAATATGTTCACATCTTTCAGATATTCAGGATAACGAAACATAATATCATTTACCTTTAATGCCATACCATCCATAACTACCGGATGTTTGAAATTCGCATTCTTTAACACACATGCAATTTCTTGCGATCTCTCTACAGAGAATGAAGGAACAAACAATACTCCTTTCCTATCCATAACCTCATTTGCAAATTCAATCAATCCATTCTCGGATTCCTCTCGTGGCATCTGATCTGTTTGTGAATAAGTGCTTTCTGTGATCACCATATCAACATCACCTATCTCTAAATCTGCCTTGGGTAACATCCTTGATCCATTAGGATTGATATCACCAGTATAGAACAGGCGTTTATTATCAGCCTCAACTAATACTGTACTACCGCCCAAAACATGACCGGAAGATCGTAATTCAAATTCGGCATTTCCAACTTTTACTGGTTCCTTAAACGCAATCTCCTTAGAGTTTCTGAGCATGCCGTTTAGATGACCATAATCAAACGCAAGTTTTGCTTTTTCAATCTTCAACATATCTTCAATCAGTAGCATGCTTAGATCAAGAGTTGGCGGTGTACAGTAGACCTTTGTATTACCACCATTAAACAAAGCTGGCACACAACCAGAATGGTCCAAGTGAGCATGAGTAATTATTGTAGCATCCACATCCTTTGGTTTAACATGAAGTGGGTACGATGGAGGGTCATTACGTTTTCTGGCAAACATCACACCATAGTCCAAAAGTAAATTTGCACCATTAGATTTTACAAGGAAACCAGATCTACCAACTTCATTAGCTGCACCCAAAACTTTAACATTCACGAACAAAATCCCGAGCCTACACCTTAAAATCTTCTTAAACAGCCAGATCAAATTACGATCTGGAAAATTAGCCCAACCTTTAATTAGTGCTAGCTAAGATCAGATCAAATATGGGAAGATCTTACGCAGAATGGGAAGCACAACAAGACAAAGCACTTGTCGCAAAAGTTCGCGCAGGTGACGAGGCTAACAAACCATTACTTAACCAAGTAAACTGGATTTGGGTTCAAAATCTTATGAATCAGAAAGCAGATCTAAATCCAAGTTCAGCTGAATTATTGGATTGGGTTACCTCTGGTCAAATAGAAGCAATGCGAAAATAAACGTGAATATCACGTATTCTTTTTGTTTTATTATTAACGTTAGTTATGCCTAAGCGATCACTATCAACTATAACCGTGTTATGATTTTCAATCATGGTTTAAATAGCAAAAATAATGTTTTGTTATTAAGTGAAATAAATGCCAATCGCAATTTTACCAGACGTAGATGAGCAGAGATGTATCGGGTGTGCACTATGTGTAGAAATCTGTACAACTCTAGGCCCTGACGTACTCCGTGTAAAACCAGTAGAAGGTTGGAAGAG
>LUMJ01000409.1_pt1 | contig 25455 bp, 22 predicted proteins | sample 729631 | NCBI WGS metagenome assembly LUMJ01 (sample SAMN03860266, study PRJNA289734) | marine metagenome | biome: seawater column; feature: ocean; material: water; isolation source: Red Sea water column Station 22 - depth 500m | place: Saudi Arabia: Red Sea | collected 2011-10-15 | depth 500 m
CATTCACGGAACTGAATGTTACCAGATAAAAGCTAAGCCTAGGGAAAAGGGGACTCAGTATAGCGCTAGGATTGTTTGGGTAGATAAAGAATATTATTTGATGAAGCGGGTGGAGTTTTTTAATAAAAAAGAAAACCGTTTTAAAATATTAGATATTCCCACACACGTTAAAAATGGTGATTATTGGACTGCTACCAAAATGGTAATGGAAAATTTAAACAAGGCCCATCTTACAGAGTTAGAAATTCTAAAGGTTGACTATGATCAGGGCCTAAAGGATAATGTTTTTACAGAGAGTTATTTAAAACGATAGTATTTCAATTTTATTTGTAGGGACGTTTTATTGTTTTATAGCACATCCTTTGGTTTCAAATACTCTACGAGCAGCTTTTTTCTCACCTCGCACATTATTTAATTCTGATGCTACGATTCCATCACCCATACCAATACCTTCAGTCCAAAATTCTTGATCATCGCTTTCTTTAATTCTTTCCTCTTGGGCAATTACCAATTCTTTCTCACGATTTTCTAAAAATTTTATTTCATCATTTAGTTTTTGACAGTCATATTTTTCATAATGCAATCCAGAAATATGTGCGCCTTCAATTTCTGAAGGTGGGGTTGGTGCATTGTAACAACCAAAAATAAAGACCAAAATAAAGACTGCTTGATACTTTGCTGATTTTTTCATTTTATACTCTCTTTATTATAACCAATTTTAATATTACTTAGCCCAAGAGGCCTTCAATAAAGCCACGGATGGATCTTCCGTATTTGATACGAGTACATAACCTTTTAAGTAGGCTAGTCCTTCAGGCTCACCTTTACTTTCACCATCAGCTTGAGAAGTATAATCATTCATTTCAGTAATTGCACCGGAGTCAAATTTAGGATTAGCAGGATCTGTAATATCATACACTACAACCCCGCCTGCATCTTGCAATGTAGATAGCACAAATACTTTTCCTCCAGTTTCAGCAATTACTACTTCTTCAGGTTCAATACCTTTTCGTTTGTCATCCCAATCCCAATTACTTGGTAAGTCCTCGGCCATCTTAATAAATTTTTGGGTGGCGGGTTTCCCTGCTGCATCAAGAGTATGAACACCAATAGTCCCATCATACTCACCGGCCGTACATATTAGCGTTCCATCGCTATTTACCCATATACCATCTGGTTCATGTTCAGGATTAGTAAACGCCATCCGATTTTGTAATACTTCTGGCGGATTTGCTATAGAAAACCAACCAACTTCATTTGATTCCTGCAATGTCATATAAACTGTAGTTCCATTTGGTGCTATTTTTACACCTTCTGGCTCAGCCAGGTTGCCATTTGATCCAGTATGACTAATTTTCATATCCTTCACTAATACACCTTTATCGAGACCGGATCCAATATTGTAGATCGAGACTCCCGGAAAACCAAGATCATCACATCCACCATCTACACCATCTTCATAATCAAATTCATTAACCACAACTACAAACTCATTATCAACTGCAATATCTACCGCGTCAGGGTTATAACCTAATTCGTAAGGACCATATTTTTGAAGAGATGAAGTATTAATAAGATATAATTCCCCTCTTTTGCAAGCTCCTCGTGAGACGACTACAGCTAAAATAGATTGGTCGACACTTACATCTATAGATGAACATTCGGCATCTGCTTCATTAGTAATTTGTACACTTTGGCCACTCATGGAAATGCCTGAAGGAGTGATGTTAATAAAATCCACAGTATTTTGCTTTGAGTTTACAATCACACCCTTTTCGCTATTGATAAACCGTACTAATTCTGGCTGAGATTGTGAGCCATCACCAGTAGTAATTTTGTCTACTAAAGTTATACTAAAACTTTCAACAACTAGCTTCTCTTCCGCTTGTTTATCTTCACAACTTAAAATTATTAACGACGATAATCCCAAGAGATACAAAGTTTTAGAATTTTTTTTCATTTCATAATCCTTATTAATTAAGCTTTAAAAATTTAATTCAAACTGGATCAATAATTGATTATCCTTAACATTTGGCTGATAATCTCGCCTTTCAGTTTTAGCGTCTTCATCACGATCGCCAGTTACTTCATCTAATAAATAATATTCAACTTTTAATTTTGCGTAGCTTGTAATATCATATACAGATGCTAGCGTTAACAATTTTCGATCCCAAGTTTGAGGATCCTTTAACTGTGGGAAAAAGTCATTACCTCCTGGATCAATCCTGAGCTCACCATACCGCAAAAGAATTAAAAGGTTATTCCGCAGATTTGAACTCACTTCACCATAGTATCCCTGTCTTTTGAGATAACCGTCAATTGACCCAATGAACTCTCCACGAAGTAAGGTATTAAAGATATCTAGTTCACCTCTAGCGCCATACCAAGAATGATCTATATTTGCATCCTTTGATAGAACATTGTCAGGCTCTAAACTTGCATAATAGTCAAAATCGTAGTGCAACCTTTTCTTCCAATCTTCATCATCGATCAACTTCCCTGTATAGAACCAACTTTGTAATCTAAGTGCGCGGAATTTTAATCCTCCCCTCAATCCAATTTCATAAGTTTGACCATCAATTTTTTCAGTATCACCATATACAAGCATTCTAAATGATTTATCTTCTACAGCATCATCATAAGACAATGGCCTTTTAAGTGCAAAGGATGCTCCATACTCAAAGATTGAGTAATTGTTGCTAATATCAATATGGTATTGTCGACCTTTCCAATATGCTGTACCTATTAGAGGGTAACCTTCTATTTTTCTTTTGAGCGCAATTGCTGGTCTATTTTTTCCAAGCTCTACCCTTAAATCTTCTTTTTTAAATAATAAATAATGTTTGTCAGCATATGCACCATTATCATCAAACCTGAGGCTAAATCTATATGAAATTGATTGAGAATAAATTACTTTTAGATCTAAGACTGCTTTATCAATTCTTGTATGTGGACTACGAGTTTCAATTTTCTTTAGAAAAGTCTCTCTATTGCCAGCACCACCTTTTCCTTCAACGTCAATAAATTCCACTTCAACTTCTCCAGACAATTCGATTTGAACGCCAGAGGGTATTGTAATTGTCACATCATTATTTTGTGCAAAAACGAAGTTTATACAACAAAAAAAGAACGTAATAAAGCATATTCGTTTTTTATGCGCTTTCATTAGGTGAGAATTAAACTTATTAAGATTAATTATAGATTATTGATGTGTAAATAAATTGTAAATAAACTGATTTATCTATTTAAATATTATTTACAAGTCATCAATAACATGTAATTATTTGCAAATAAAATCCAATTTCTCAAATCCTATGAAAAAGACATTAATAGATAAGATAGTAATCTGTAGTTTAAATTTTGCCAAGGAATTCTGATTGAATATTCAAATGAAAAATAAACTGGTACTTGTTGTTGATGATGAAAAAGATATCCGGGAAATTATCAGTTATAATCTTGAGCAGGAAAATATCCGAACGATTCAAGCGGAAGATGGAGATACGGCTTTAATGAAGCTCGCTGAAAACCCGGACCTGATTGTTTTGGATATAATGATGCCAGGTCGTGATGGTTATGAAGTTTGCCGCACCATTCGTGAAATGGGAAATACTGTGCCAATCGTTTTTCTGACTGCTATGGATCGAGAATTCGATGAAATTAAGGGATTAGAATGCGGTGGGGATGATTATATTAAAAAACCATTCAATGCTAAATTATTAATTGCCAGAATTAAAGCAATATTGCGCCGAGTCGGACAATTTAGTCAAAAAGGAAAAGTGATTAAGTATGAAGGACTTGAAATCAATACTGAAACTTACATAGTTAATGTTGATGGGGTAGAAATTTCATTGCCACGTAAAGAATTTGAATTGCTGGCATTTTTTATGAATAATGTAAATATTCTTTTTAATCGAGATGAATTACTGTCTTCAATATGGGAGAATGATGTCTATGTTGTTGACCGTACGATCGATGTTCATATCAATCGGATTCGAACCAAATTAGGACCTTATCGAAATTGGCTTGAAACTGTTAAAGGCGTTGGATATCGATTCAGACCTAAAAATGTATAGGGCTCTTGTTTAAGCTAAGACAAAAGTTATTTATTACCCTTGGATTGGTTCTAATTGTAGGATTTGCAGTTCCAAGTTATTTACTAAATCAGGAAGCAAATAATCAGGTTCGGGATGAAATAACCAGTCGCTTAGTTACCCATATTGATTCCTTTGTATTGTATTATAAATCTTCTGGGGCTGATCCATTCCAAGCTGCTCATGAATATGCCAAAGCTTCCGGTTTGCGTGTTACACTGGTAGATAAAGATGGAACTGTAGTTGGNGAATCAAATCTTGATATGATGCGTATGACCCAAATGGATAATCATATTAGTCGAGTAGAGATTCAAGCAGCGGAAATAGAGGGAGTGGGTGTGACAACACGGTATAGCGCAACTTTAGATAAAGATTTTATTTATGTCGCACAAAAAGTTGATATCCCTGCTTTTTCTTTTGTACGTGTAGCCCAGACAATGGATTTTGTCAATCTGCTAGTTGCCGGTCGAAGACAGCATTTTATTAATATTTTATTATTAATACTTTTTGGATTATTAGTTTCTGTGATTTTGGTGGATCGATGGATTAATGCTCCCATTCGGGAAGTGGCCAATGTAGCGAAAGAAATTGGGGCCGGTAATTTGAATAGTAGGATTGAAATCAGAAGTAAAGATGAAATTGGTGAACTTGCCGCCAGTATGAATCAAATGGCGGAAAAACTGGAAGCTGATATAACTAGTATAAAAAAAATGGGGCAAGTTCGTTCCGAATTTTTAGGGAATGTCACGCATGAGTTGAAAACACCAATCGCTTCAATTGTGGGATATTTAGAAACTTTACGCGATGGTGCGTTAAATGATGAAAATGTGAACAAATCTTTTATTAATAGATCTTTAGATAATGCTAAAAGGTTGGAAGCATTAGTTACCGATCTAGTGGATATTTCACGGATAGAAACAGGTGAATTAACCATGAAAATGCAGAAAGTGGATATTAATCCAATACTGGTTGAAGTTGTTAATGATGCCCGTCAGCGTACAGATAATGTAAATGTCGTAATTAACCTCGAAATTAATTTTGATGATCAAGTTTTCGTCAAAGGTGATGCAGGACGTCTTCAACAAGTATTCGATAATTTAATTTCAAACGCAATCCAGTATACTGATAAAGGTCATATTAATATATCTGTGCATTCAGAGAAGAATCAGTTTCTATTTGAAATTACCGATACGGGATTGGGAATCCCAGATGATGCGAAAAAAAGAATTTTTGAAAGATTTTACCGGACTGATAAAGCCAGAGATCGATCCAAAGGTGGCACCGGTCTTGGGTTAGCTATCACCAAGCATATTTTAGAGGCCCATGGTTCATCAGTTGAAGTGGAAAGTGTAGAAGGTAAAGGTTCAAAATTTTTATTCAGGCTTGATATTTATGCTGAAGAATAATCTTTTATGCTAAAATTATTTTCCCCTTTAATGTTTGTATCCGATAGAATCGAACGGATTGACCAATGTGGTCGTAATATTTTTTAAATGAGCACCGATTCTTTTTAAATACCTTGCATACAAGGCAACCGCTGCAGTTTTAGAAGGGGGCCCAAAATCAAGTTGACCACTTAATACACTGTTAACTATTTCATCGGATTTTCCTGTCAATTGCTCATGATAGCCTTTCTTCATATCCTTGGCAATATTTGCGTCTTGTTTATTAATGGCTTCGAGTGTTTTATCAAATCTCAATTGCACTTCATTTTCAATTGCAGTCAGGTCTTCTGAAATTTCTTCTGAAATAATTTGGGTGGGGTGATTAATTGCTAGATCAAGGATATTCTTACAATAATCACCTATACGTTCAATATCTACTACCATATTGATTAATATTAGTCCATTGGCTATATCGACTTTTTCTGACTGTACGGAATAATGGGTGAGTACTTTTCGGCGAACCTCCTGTTGAAATTCGTTGATTTCTTTATCCCTCTTTTTTAATTCTTTAAGCGTTTCAATATTTTGTGCTTCCCGCAGATAAATAATAGCCTGCGAAAAAATATTTTTTGAAAGTTCAAGCATTTCACAAGATTGATCCCATGCTTGCTTAGATAAGTCGTCTGCTCTCCAAATATTTGTTAATTCTTTCCACATAGCATAGCCTTCCTGATGATTAAAAAATTATGAATATAACTGGGATGAAATGAAGTAATATGTAAACAATGATAAAAAGGGTCAAATTTTTGGATGATACACTAGCTATTTCACCGACCCATTCTGCCAATCGAATTGGAATCTCTCTAAAAGGGTATAGCATAACTATACCAAAAATGTTGAAAACTAAATGGGAAAATGCTACTGTCACGGCGATATCATTTTGTGTTGTCATGGCAGCTAATAAGGCAGTTACAGTCGTACCAATATTGGCCCCTAAAGTATAGGGAAAAAGTTGGCGAATGGTAACAACGCCGGCACCTGCGAGTGGTATGATCATAGAAGTTGTAATAGAGCTGCTCTGAACAAAGATTGTCATTAGAATGCCAAATAATAAACCTGTTAAAGCATTTTTAAATAAATAATCATTAATAATTATCTCGAGCTGGGTTAAAACTAATGAACGCATCGTTTTGATGAGTTTTGTTAGAGCAAAAAACATCAGAATAATCGAGAAAACCATCAGCATAATGTGAGTATAGGGTAAGTAAGAAAAGAGATTATCAAAAACATCGATAACAGGATCAATGATGGCTTTCAATGGATTAAAAGCCTTGTAGCCACCTGCGCCAGAGAATAAGACTTCCATTTGAACGGCGACGCGTGTGATAATATTATAATAAATCTCCAGTGGGAATAAGACTATCACGGCAAGTATATTAAAAAAATCATGAACAACGCTTGATGAAAAAGCACGCTTAAATTCGATTCGGTTGGTAATATGTCCAAAGGATACAAGTGTGTTTGTAATGGTAGTGCCGATGTTTGCTCCCATAACAATTGGCACTGCACTTTCCAAGTTCAAGGCACCACCCGCAACAAGCCCAACAACGATGGATGTTGTTGTTGATGAACTTTGGATTAGGCTTGTTGCTACTATTCCAATGAGCAATCCAGCAAAGGGATTGGAGGTCATTTGAATTAATGTTTCGGCAAATCCTTTCCCAAACAGTTTAAAGGAGTGGCCTAATAGTTTAATGCTTAAAAGAAAAATGTAAAGGGTAAGAATTACAACGCATATTTTATAGATCTTTTTTAATAATGGATTATAAGTGAGTGCAGACAAATTCTTACTTTACTTATAGATTTCGCGGGGAGTTAATGATTTTCCATCATTTCTAGATGGAAATTTTAATATAAAAACCAAGTGCAATTATAATATAATTATTACAAAACAAAGATTTTTGAAGATTTAATTGCGCAGTGGCTTGCCTTTTTTTAACATATAGCGGATACGATCCTGGGTTAAAGATTCTCCCGCCAAGGAGACAAATGCTTCACGCTCAATATCCAGAAGATACTGTTCATCTACTGTTTTAGTTAATCCAGCTTTATCTCCACCAGTTAGGACAAAGGCCAGTTTTTTGGCAATGAATTCATCATGGGATGAAATTTTTCCTTGAGCCTTAAAGCCTTTTAAGGCCATGGCCATTGCCGTGCGGCCACCTGTACCAGGCAGTTTTAAGTCATCTCTGTATTGGGGCGGCTTATAGCTATCATTAACCATTGCCAAGGCTTTTTGCTTGGCAGCTAAGATGCGATGGTCATTATTTATAATTACCGTATCAGATTTTAACAAGTATCCCAGGAATTTTGCTTCATCGGCGCTGGTAGCCACTTTGGCAAAACCGATTGTCTCAAATGCTTTTTGCGATACCTGAAAGGCATTAATACGACCCTTCCCACTGTTTTCCATCAGGTTTAAAATCAAGCGCAGGTTTCCACCGGCACCAGGAATCAGCCCTACTCCCACTTCTACAGCGCCAATATATAATTCACCTGCTGCCACGCGATGTGCTGCTGGTGCTATCAATTCAAATCCACCACCTAAAGTGAGATGATGGGGCGCGGCTACAACAGGTGCTTTGGAAAAACGAATCCGCTGGGTCAAATCTTGGAGTTCTTTTATCCTCTCGTTCATCTGATCCCAGGCGCTGGCTTCTATAGCCTGAATCATATTTGCCAGGTTAGCTCCAGCACAAAAGTTGGCTCCTTGGTGGCCAATTACTAAGGCCTGATATTTGTCTGCTTCCAGTAAATCCATACCATCACTAATGGTTTGTGCCAAAGAACCATCAATTGGATTTAGTGTAGGCTGAAGTACAGAATGAAATTCTACATTTAAAACCCCATCCCCTAGGTCAATCAGACTGGCACTCCAATCTTTTTTGACTACATTTCCGCCGGTTTTATGCAGATTTAAATTGATAGATTTTTTACTGTGCTCTTCTGTTTTTACAGTAGATGATAAAACATCAAAATAAGTGCGGTTCCCATCTTTGAGTTCATAAAATGATTCCCGACCCGATGCCAGCATATCATTCACCCATTGAGGAACTTTTCTACCTTCTTTTTCCATCCGTCCAACTGATTCTCGTACACCAATTCCATCCCAAACTTCAAAAGGACCTGATTCCCATCCATAACCCCATTTCATAGCGTTATCTATATTGATAATGTCATCACTGATTTCGGGTAAACGGTTGGCAGAATAGATTAATGTTCTGGATAATATTTCCCAGAAAAATTTGCCACCTTTGTCATCACTGTATGCCATGGCCTTTAACTTTTCATTTGAAGTCTGTCTCTCTTTTGCCAAACGGAATCCATCAAAACGGACTTTTTTCTGGGGGCCGTATTCACCTGTTTTTAAATCAACAGAAAGGATGCCTTCATCTGTTTTTTTATAAAATCCTGCTTTGGTTTTTGCACCCAGATTCCCATCATCCACAAGTTTTTGGAGAAATATTGGTATTTTAAATTCTTCCCGTTCTTCATCATCAGGTAGATTTTTGTAAGATGTGTTTGATACATTAATCATTGTATCCAGTCCTACCACGTCTGCAGTCCTGAATGTGGCGCTTTTTGGCCGACCAATAACTGTGCCAGTTAATTTGTCCACTTCTTCAACAGTTAACCCATTTTTAATCGCAGTATTCATGGTGACTGACATACCTAAAACACCAATACGGTTACCGATAAAGTTTGGTGTATCCTTTGCGTGTACAATCCCTTTTCCAAGAACATCCTCACCAAATTCGGCGATCATTTCATAAACAGCTTCATCGGTATCTGGCCCTTTGATTAATTCCAGTAGACGCATATAACGGGGCGGATTAAAAAAATGAGTAATCATAAACCTTTTTTTCAGATGATCTGGCAATACAGAAATCAAATCAGATAAAGGAATTCCAGAAGTATTGGATGTCATGATAACAGATTCTTTCAAGTGCGGGACAATATTATTATATACGGCATGTTTGATGTCAAGGCGTTCAGCCACAGCTTCGATAACTAGATCAACTTCATTCAATTTTTTCAGATGTTCATCATAGTTGCAGGCTTCTACCAAATCAGCATTTTTTGGCTTATACAGTGGTGCTGGTTTCATTTTAGTAAGACCATCAACACCTTTTTGCGCCAATTCTTGGTTGATATCATAAAGAAGGCCGGGAATCCCGGCATTTGCAAAATGTCCTGCAATTTGTGCGCCCATTACGCCGGCGCCCAATACAGCGACTTTATCAATGGATTGATTCATGATTTCCTTAAATAGTTTATGGTCTTTTAATAATAGTAGCGATACCCTGGCCAGATCCGATACACATGGTGGCTAAGCCCGTATGATAGTCGTGCTGTTCCATCACATTAATAAGTGTACCTACAATCCGTGCACCTGATGATCCTAATGGGTGTCCAAGTGCAACTGCGCCACCGTTCAGGTTTACTTTACTGGCATCCCATCCACCTTCTTGAATCACGTAAAGCGCTTGAGCTGCAAATGCTTCATTTAATTCAATCACTTCGATTTCCTCCATGGCCAAACCTGCTTTTTTTAGTGCTTTTTCCGTGGCGGGGATCGGCCCCATTCCCATGCGTGTCCAATCAACACCGGCCACAGCCCTGCTTGCAATTGTTGCTCGGATGGTTAACCCATTTTTTTCAGCAAATGATTGGCTGGTGACCAGCAATGCAGCCGCTCCCAGTGAGAAAGGGCTGCTAGTGGCTGCAGTTACCGAACCACCTTCCACAAAAGCTGGATTTAAACTTCTGATTTTTTCAACATCAGGTTTACGTGGACCTTCATCTCTTTTAATTGTTTTTTCACCGTAATAATCAATTGAAACCACTTCATTATCAAATTTACCTGCTTCCCAAGCAGCCAATGCTTTTTCATGGGATTGAATGGAAAATTCTTCCTGATTTTCTCTGGATATATCGCCGTCATTGGCTAGATTTTCTGCTGTTTCACCCATACCTATATAATATTCTTGTTCTGCCAGTTCCGGGTGAAAATCCGGAGCAAAACCACCAGGAGGAATGGAAAACATATCTTCCACTCCAGCAGCAATACCTACATCAATATCACCACTTTCAATTGCTGCGCTAACCTGATGTAACGCATCCATAGCCGAACCGCAAAAACGATTCACAACTTTTCCTGGTACGGACTGGGGTAAACCGGCCAGTACACTAACAGAACGACCGATTAGCATTCCTTGCGGCCCTTCAGGGAATGCACATCCCATGACTAAATCTTCTATCTCTTCTAGTTTGACTGCCGGGTTTCGATTCATTAATCCTTTCACAACCTGGGCGGCTAGATCATCCGGACGAATGCCCACCATTTCACCATTTTTTACTCCAATAGGTGAACGGGTCGCATCAATAATTACTGCTTGATTACTCATTTTATACTCCTAATAGGGATAACCATTATTATCATAAACATGTTTTGCAATTTTCCGTTTTAAGCTAATTACGTTGGTTTTCAATCGCATACGATTTTCAAATTCAGAAATTTTTTGATCCAGCAAAGGGGAGGGTGGTCCATCGTGGATAGTAGCTATGGCTGTGTGAACGTTGCTCATGATTCGATTGGACATTTCTGTTGTAAAAATTTTGGCAATATTGATCACATTGGGTTCAGGAGAATTACTGGCCATGATTTTACGAGCGCGAACGACCGTACTTTCAGCCGTATATATATCCATAAAAATATCGGCAATCATTTCAGTCAGTTGTTGCTCGTGTTTTAAATCTTGGCCGTATTTGCATAATGCTTCATTAAACAGATAGAGTGCAAATCGTTTTGCTGTTTCGATGGAATGGCATTCTTCAGCCAAAGTATCATCCTTAAGCTTTAACTGACCATTAGACATGAAATCTGAAATTTCTCTGATAGCTTCCCGAATAGGCAACTCTTCCATCAGTGCTTTTTTCATCATGAACCCGCTAATGATCTGCCGGTTAATTTCGTTTGTCCCTTCCCAGATTGCGTTAATGCGATCATCACGATAAGCACCGGCTAAAAAATATTCTTCTAAAAATCCATACCCACCCATTATCTGGAGCCCTTCATTAATAACATAATGGCTGGTTTCAGTACCATAAACTTTTACCATCGAGGTTTCGATGGCATATTTTTCCATAGCCTCGCCCATTTTGGAGTAATAATCCTTGCTGGATTTATCCAATAGATCGATCTCTGCCTGTAGAAGTCCAATTGTACGATAAATCATACTATCAGTAGCAAAGGTGCGAACGGTCATTTCTGCTATTTTTTTGATAATGGCATCAAAATTTGCAATGGATTGGCCAAAGGCACGTCTTTCATTGGCATATTGGGATGTACGATTAATGATCTGTTTTGAACCACCCAAGCAGGATGCGCCTAATTTGAAGCGCCCTATATTTAAAGTATTAAAAGCGACTGCTGCGCCTTTGCCAACCTTATATAACAAGTTTTTTACAGGAACTTTTGCGTTTTGAAATATCAGAGAAGTGGTGGAAGAACCTTTCATCCCCATTTTCTTTTCTTCAGCTCCAATCGAAAATCCTTCCGTATCACGATCAACTAAAAATGCAGTGAATTGATTACCATCCACTTGAGCAAATACGGTATATACTTCGGACCAGCCTCCATTAGTGATAAATGTTTTTTCACCATTTAATATATAGTATTTCCCATCTTTTGATAATTCAGCGGTGGTTTTTCCAGCGAGGGCGTCGGAGCCGCCTGAAGGTTCGGTCAGTCCGTATGCGCAAAGAATTTCCCCTGAAACAATTCTGGGTAAATATTTTTCTTTCTGTTCTTTAGTGCCAAACCATATGATGGGCAGAGAGCCAATGCCAGTCTGGACGGCCCAAGCCACCGCAAAAGAAGGAGAGTGGACAAGAGCTTCGGTAACGACTCCAACTGTGATTTTATCCAGATCTAAACCACCATATTCTTCAGGGACATCAATACCGAGAAGTCCCAGCTCACCCATTTCCTTAATAAGTGACTTGATTAGGTCAGGGTTAAATTTTTCAATTTCTTCTTTTTGAGTCAAAATACGATCTTGATCAAATTCCATAACCATATTATAGATATCACGATGCTCTTCAGTAAAATCCTCCCGTGAATACACTTTTGCTTCAGTGATTGGCTCAACCAAGAATTGGCCGCCAGTTATAAACCGTGTCATTGTTTCACTCATACATATCTCCTCAATTTTTCTTTAAAAGTCCCGCTAGGATGAAATCACTAATAGTTTGAATATAATCCCTTGCGCTAACCCCATGTGTATCAAAAAGGGTGAACCAATTAATAGATTCTACATTTAGCATAATAGACATAGCCGTTATTCGAATATCCAGTTTTTTAAAATCACCATCTTTTACACCCTTAGTAACAATTTTTTCAAGCACTTCAAGAAATTGAGAGTAAACTTTTTGGAGTTTTGCTCTAAAATCATCATCTTTTTGCGCCATAGACCAAAATTCAGTAAGAGCGATGAAGGGATCAGGATCAGATTCATATTGATCAATAAAATAATTAAACAAACTTTTCAACTGATCAGGGGCAGCTTGATCATTCTCCACTAAATGATTGATTGTAGCGCTATAACGAATTACCCAGAAATTTACTAGGTCCAGGTACATAGCCTTTTTGGATTTATAATACCAATAGATTGCACCTTTACTAAGTTGGGATTCGGTGACCACATCATCCATCCGTGACCCTTCATAACCGTTCTGAACTAGGACGGTGAGAGCAGCATCAAGAATCTGATCTTTGCGTAAATCTTGCTTCGTTTGATTCATTAACTAAACCGACTGGTCAGTCTATTTTAGTTTTTTGCAGTTTATAACACAAGAATTATTTGTCATTACAAAAAAATTGTTGCTTTGAAACATTAATATTTTTTATAATTGTTAATGAGACTAAGTCTCAATATTAATTATTAATAATAAAACAACGAAACTAAATAGAAAAATAGTGAACAAATTTTTTGGGCGGGGGATTATACTGATCAGTATAATAATTGTTAACCATGGCCTTGCACAGGACGAATTTTTCGAGCAAGGATATACAATTGGTGGATACGGTGAATTACATTATAATTCATCCCAAGCAGGAGATGCGGATGCATCAAAAACAATGGACTTCCATCGATTTATTATATTTTATGGATATAACTGGACAGAAAAATGGTCGTTTAAATCAGAGGTTGAATTAGAACATAACTATGTAAAAGGAGGTAATGGTGAGTTAGAACTTGAACAAGCTTATGTCAATTACCATACAAACAAATTTGGGTTTCAAGCTGGGGTGGTGCTGCCTTCTGCTGGGCTTATTAATGAATTCCATGAGCCGCCATTATTTTTGTCGGTAGAACGACCGGAATATTCCAAGTATATTATTCCTACTACCTGGTTTGGTAATGGCATTGCTATATATGGAATGGCCAATGGATTATCTTGGAAAGCGGTCATTCATGAGGGATTAAACGGCGATGGTATTGCATCTAAATGGTCTGATGGTATCCGGGGTGGTCGGCAAAAAGGATACAAGGCGAATGCTAAAGAATTACTGTATAATGGACGTATAGCTTATACAGGTATTTCCGGCTTAAGGATTGGCGGCTCTTTTTCCACTACCAATGCACTTTCATCAGATGAAGCAGTAAAACCAATTGGCGTATCATTAATGGAATTCCACGGTAAGTATGATGCTAATGGGATTATGGCTGTGGCAGAGTACGGAAACATTAGCTATACAAATCATAGTGCTAAATCTTCTTCTGGTTATTACGTTGACTTTGGATATGATATTAGCAAAATGCTAAATGTAAAAGGAAAACTTTATCCTTGGATCCGTATTACTGATATTAACCCTGGAGTTGATCATGTGGATGAAGATAGCAAACATTATGGTAAAATGATGTTTGGGCTTACTTTTAAACCAATTGATCAAATAGCTTTCAAATTTGATTATGGTACAAAAACCTATGCTGAGAAAGAAAAAGATAAGCTCACTTTGATGAATTTGGGAGTAGGATATAATTTTTAATAAAGTTTCAAAACGTAGCCCTCAAGCTTTCGGCGGTCATTTGTTTTTAGATCGCCGAAAGCACTCCGCAGTTCGGACCATTTTATTGCGTTCTGGACTTTTTATGTTCATGATAACATTCCTTTGTGCCAGTACTATTAAAACTGATGCTGAAAGAGAGATTAATAATCAATTTGGTGTTGGAGTGTCCGTTCAGTTTCAAAAGATTTTTTTAAGTAAAGAACTTCGTAGAAAGATATTTAGCAAAACAAAACAACGCTTTTATATGGATGAAGTTTATTTATGGAAAATAACTAAAGGTGAAAAGGTGAAGGGGTATGCAATATTAGATAATGTTAAAGGCAAATCTTTGCCAATCACCTTTCTAGTCATTTTTGACAATGATAGCAATGTATTATACTCTACTGTAATAAAATATCGTGAACCCTATGGTGGTGAGATTGCCCATCCAAATTGGAATAAACAGTTTATTGGGTATAATTCATATTCGCCATTTATTATTGGTAAAGATATTGATGGAATTTCTGGCGCTACAATATCCGTTCATTCTATGACTAGAGGGATTCACAAACTATCTTACTTGATTAAGGCCTTAAAAGAAGAATTATGAATACATTTATTCAGGATTGGCCAAGAAAACTTCAATATCTTGTAACTACATTTCTAATCGTTTTGACGATTGGTGTTACAATTGGTTTAGTGTATGTCCAACGGACTGCATCTTCAAAGCCATCTGTGATTTCAGAACATTATCGAGGTTCTGAAATTGTGGATGAATTAGAAATACCTGAAAAATTTCCAAAAACAATAAATGATTTATTATTAACAACTCACACGCACGTAATCTCTTTTGCGATCATTTTTCTATTATTAGGAGGCCTTACTTTCTTTTCTTCAATATTCAAGGGATGGCTTAAAACATTTTTTATTATTGAGCCAATGGTGTCATCTTGCATCACGTTTATTGCTATATGGGGAATCCGTTTTATATCTCCTATTTTTGGCTATGTTGCTATGGCATCAGGTATACTAATGTATTTAAGTTTTTATATTATAATTGCTGTTTTATTAATTGAATCAATCCCACAAAATGCTAAGGAATAGACTCTAGATCAGTACATTATAATATTTATACGGAATTACGTTAATAGATAAAATATAATATTTCAGCGGGGAAACAAATTTTCTACAAAAGTAAACTGTTAATTATAACTCTTAATATGATTAATGCTGTATCAGCTGAAATAATATCAGGTTTTGTAGTTGATAGTGATACGGGTAATAGATTATCTCAAGTTAATTTATTGATTATCGATAGTGAAATTGGCACAACCACAAATATAGGTGGGCAGTTTACTTTAAACGGACCATTTCAATATCCATTAAAGATAGAAATCTCTCATATAGGCTATAAAACTCACATTGAATTAATTGATGAGCCAGTTAATGGAAAAATCCAAATACAGCTTGATCGACAATCAATACAAATGGAAGAATTGGTGGTTACTGCAACTCGGACAAAAAAACTGCATAGTGATGTACCGATTGCTACAGAAGTTATTGATCGAAAAGATATAGAAAATTCTGGAGCACGTAATATTGCAGATTTATTATCTCAACGGTCTGGAGTAAGTAGCAATGGGAGGGGTAATCAACATTATCACATATAATGATAAATATTCACAGTCCATTAATCTTTCTGCACGTTATAGTGATACAGAAAATAAAATTCGTAATAATGGAATTGGAAATGGTTCTAATAATATTAGCGTTAATGTAGTACAACCCTTAAGAAATACAATACTAGGGCTCAATTATAATCAAAATGCGATTGTAAATGACCAGTCTATTGAATTGATTGAAATAGATCAAATCCATAAAAAGTCGATTGGTAGTTATATTATTTGGAATCTGAGCGAACATCAGAATGTCAATTTTAATATGCAATCCTACGGCCAGACTGAAAAAGGTGAGTCAAAATTGATGAATACTCATACCGATATTACTCGGAACAATTTTTCTTTGTCTCACAAAGTATGGAATTTTGAACAAACAATAACTTCAAATAATTATTCACGTAATTATGTTCAAAAAAGACCTTTAGGTAAGTTAGAAAAAGATGATCTGACATCTGAGAAATTTCTAGAATATGAAGTTTTATATAATAAAAAGATTGGTACTAATGTAATCAGCACAGGACTAGAAATTTATCGTGCCAATTATCAAAGTGATCGTATTAAATCTGGCAAACAAGATATAATAAATCGAAGTTTATTTGGACAGTACGATATTGATATTATAGATAAAATCAATGCAATTATTGGTGTGCGCCTAGACGATTATAGTAATTACAAATCTGTTGTTAGCCCTCGGATAGGTTTAATGTATAGGTATAAAGAAAACTGGAAATTTAGAACCGCTTGGAGTCAGGGATTTCGGGCGCCTTCATTTATGGAGCGTTTCATTGACTGGAATCATATACAGTTTAATTATACAGTCATCGGCAATCCAGATCTCCAACCTGAGCGTTCAACTGGTATGACATTAGGTGCAGAGTATACCAATACAAATAAATATCAAATGAGTCTGATATTTTATCATACTCAATTTGAAAATTTGATTAATGATTTTACATTAAAACCGGGGTTGCTTAGTTATCAAAATATTGAAAAAGCTACCTTTTCCGGCATTGAATTAATTTCTCAATGGTATATCTCAGAACAGTGGAATAGTAGATTTGGTATTAACTGGATAAATAACCGCGATGGTGATAATAAAATAATTCCAAATACAATGCCATTATCTATCAATGGTACAGGGTCTTATAATAATCCGCGCAATTTTATCAATATTTCTATTAACACAAAATGGGTTGCACCTTATCGCCCGCAGGAATACGATGCTCAAAAAGGCGTTTTTGTTTTTGCTGAACAAAAGCTGAAAGGATACGCCCTGATTACAGTTCGCAGCACATTAAAAATTTATGATTCTTTACAACTTAGCTTAGGCGTAGAAAACGCCGGCAATTATACAAATAGTCGTTTTGGCCCTTTTATTGGGCGGGCGGCCTATTTGGAACTTTCAACTCAATTAGAACAAGGGAAATAACAATGAAACGATCAGTGAATCTGCTTTTTTTGATAGCGATATTCTTATTTGTAGGATGTGAAGATGAAAAAGCAGATAATGATAATATGTCTGTTAATGAAGTAACCACAGATAACGTAAATGATGGACCATACTATTTCAATTTTGTGAGCGGTAAAAAAGATACTACTACGTGGCATCTATCTTATCAGAATTTGCCTGCAGGTGGCGGAAATTATATGCCAAGTTTTGCACTGAATAGCACATTGATGTTAGCGATAGAAAATTCTAAGAAATTTGATGCAATTAAAACATCTCCGGCATCTAGTGCATTTGCTCCTGAGGGCGGAAGAATGCAATACGGTGGAAGCAATGCAGTATTAACTTATGATATGGTTACTCACAAAGTCAGTACTTCCAATGATAATTATATCATTTATGATACCATCTCTCATAAGGTATTTAAAGTCTATTTTGACGAATACAGTGGAGGAGTTGTTCTATTTCGATATGGAGGGCTAGATAGTCAATAGTTTATTATAATAGAACATATTCTCGGCAATCAGGATTTTAAGCGATATTTTTTTATTTCACTTAATCAGGATGATTTGACTATTGCTTTAAGATACCCAGTTGTCGATATTTTTCTTGATATTTATTGTACAGCATTTTGTGCCGATCACCCATATCAATTTTCCGGCCCTGAATGTATGCTTGAAGCACGTTAGTCCTAATTTCAAGCGGATCACCATTAGCGATAAATAATGTTGCATCTTTACCTGATTCTAAGGAACCAACTTTTGAATCAATCCCTAAAATTTCAGCAGCTGAGAGCGTTATTGATCTCAATGCTTGATCTTTTGGGAGTCCATATGATGCTGCCATGGCAGCATGGTTTGGCAGGTTTCTCACATTGGAGGCATCGCCACTGGAACTAGCGATGCAGAATTGTATACCGGCCTCATGGAGCAGCGCCGCACCTTTATATGCCTGATCATAATCTTCATATCGTCTTGATGGTAAGGCTGTCACACCTTCATAAATGACAGGAATCTTATATTTTTTGAGTAAATCAGTCGTGCGCCAGGCGTCTTTGCCGCCAACCAAAATGATTTTCACATCATGGCGATTAGCCCAGTGGACAGCTGCTTCAATCTGTCGTACCTCATTGGCATGGATGTAAATTGGAAGATTACCTTTCACATAAGGAATCATGCTCTCTAAACGTAAATCTTCCTTGTGGTAATCTTCTGCTGTTCGAGATTCGGTTTGGCGCAAACGTGCATAAGCGTGAGATTGTTTCATTATCTCATCCAATGTTTTCAAAGCCTTTTCTCGCCGTTCATTTTGTCTTTCTGCCGACATACGAAAACGACGTCCCCCTGATCTGATACCCATTTGAGGCCAATTGATATGCAATCCACTGGGATGAGAAAAGGTTGCATTTTCCCAAGTCCATCCATCCATCATCATGATAGAGGCCTGGCCGGATACAAGGCCGGAGGCCGGCACTACATTCGCAATAAGCACTCCATTGGAACGTGTGGTTGGTATAATTTCTGAATCGGGGTTATAAGCTACATTTGTTCTGACGTTTGGATTAAAATCACCTCTTTCCGAATGATCATTGGTAACATCGACGGCACCGATTTCCACTAAGCCCATACGGGAAACGGCGGCAATAAAACCGGGATAAACATGCTTACCTTCAAGATCGATAACCTCTGCCCCATCTGGAGGTGCAATAAACTCACCAATGTGGGTTATTTTTCCCTTATCAAATAATATTGAACCATTGATTACACCATTTGAAATAGTATGAATAAATCCGTTTTTCAACAAAATAGGTTGTTTCTGCGGTGCAGCAGGTATTTGTTCATTAGCAAACAAAAAAGTTGATAGAAAAATTGCTATAATTGTCTGTTTCATTATTCTTCTCCTTCCATCAAATAAGCCTCTAACGCATCACATGAATGAAAGCGATTTCCACGCCGTCCTTTTGGTTTCATAGCCTTTTCTCCATCTTCAGGAGAGTCGAGTATTTTTTGTATTATGGAGTTTCTTACTTTTGCATCCCGCTGACGGTAATATTGATCTTGTTCTAGAGAAAAATACTGTTTTCCATCAAGCCAAGTTTGTTCACAAACGGAATATGTTGATAAAGGGTGGCCGGACCAGATAACAAAATCCGCATCTTTACCAATTTCCAGTGAACCTACATATTTATCGATCCGCAACTGTTTGGCAGGATTGATAGTAACCAATTTGAGTGCTTCCGCTTCATCAAGGTCGCCATATTTTACCGCTTTGGCTGCTTCAAGATTCATGCGCCGTGCCAGTTCATCACTATCAGAATTAAAAGAAACAGTTACGCCAGCATTAGCCATTAACGTTCCATTATACGGAATGGCGTCCACCACTTCATATTTATAGGCCCACCAATCGGAAAAAGTAGATGCACCAGCACCATGTTCAGCTAATCGCTCTGCTACTTTATAACCTTCTAACACATGTTGAAATGTGCCAATAGTAAAACCAAAATCTTCTGCAATACGAGTAAGCATTAGTATTTCATCTTGCCGGTAAGAATGGGAATGAACAATGCGTTCACCCTCCATGATTTCGACAAGAGCATCCAGTTCCAAATCGCGACGCGGAGGAATAGTAGACCGTTGAAGTCTGACATCTTTATTATAGGTTTCCATTGATTGTTTATAATCAGTTGCTGAGGAAAAGGCGTCACGAATAACCTGTTCAACACCCATCCGTGATTCTGGATAACGACCATAGGGGCGTTCTCGTTTTACATTTTCACCCAAAGCGAATTTAATCCCTTGAGGTGCTTCTTTGAATATCAGGTCATCAGAAAAACTGCCCCAGCGGATTTTCATCACTACATTCTGTCCACCGATAGGATTAGCGGACCCATGGAGCAAGTTTATCGTAGTGAGTCCGCCGGCTAGGGCGCGATATAAAGCCACATCATTGGCATCAATCACATCCCGCATTCTAACTTCAGCAGTTACATTTTGAAATCCTTCATTGATTGATTCTCCTGCCATGTGGCTATGGGCGTCAATCAGTCCTGGTGTTACATGTTTTCCAGCACCATCAATCACTAGAGCATTTCCTCGGGGAAGGGTGATATTTCTGGCGATCTTTTTTATTTTTCCATCTTGGATTAGAATATCAAATTCTTTTAGTATGCCCTTAGGGCCGGATGTCCAAACTGTTGCGTCATTAATCAATATTGTTTTTGGATTAGGTACATCCTCATCCAATCCATAGGCGCCTTCAGGAAAAACTAAATCAAGCTTACTAGGATTTTCTTTTTTTTGCTTCTTTTTCTTTGGGGGTTTTTGACTCTCTAGTACTGCAGACCAGTTATCACTTGTTCCATCAGCATAAAAGGATTGTCCCATAGCCTTTTTATCTGTAAAAGTACCTTGAAACCGCGTAACACCTTTTTGTAAAAGGGTATCAGTTTTTACTGAAAATCCAATACGATCCTGCTCCACTTTTACATTATTCAGTTTTAGGGATTTATTTTCAGTTGTTATCTCTCCGCTAAATCCTTTCGCTGATTTATTAAGAACCAAAGACCAAACATTATTCCTTTCCTTTAGTGACCAGGTTCCAGCTATAGAAACAAAAGGATCCGGTGTTATCTCATATTCATTACCATCAATCCAAACGGCATTGACAGTTGATTCACCACTAAAATAATTATCATCGGTAATTACCAGATTAGCGATATATCCAGGGGCGACTTTACCTAACCGTTTTGATTGGCCAAATTCTCGAGCTGGATTAGTGGTCAGAGCAGCCAGAGCATCTGATTCATTAAGGCCTCGGTTTATACTGCGAGAAAGGTTTTTTTGAAAATCTTTTTTATTTTTTAAATCAGAACCCGTAAGGGCTACTTGAAAACCAGCTGCAACAAGTTTTGCAACATTATCAGGTGCCATATCCCAGTGTTTTAATTGTTCAGTTGTATATTGCAGCGCTTGATAGGGATCAACTACTTCCGGTTTACCAGGGAAATTCAAAGGTACAATCATAAATGAGGCGGGCATTTGATCAATACGGCGATATTCATAGCCATTTCCCCTAATCCAAAAATTCAACTCAAACTCATCAGCGATATTTTCTGAACGGTCAATGTAAAGTTCATTATTAGTACGAAAAACAAATGGTTGTTTATTACCTATTCCGCTTGATAAGGATTCAAGGGAACGGTCTTTTTGAATTGGTTCGTTTCCATCAGGATACTTGGCTAAAATATCCCCTGTCTTATCATACCAACTTGCATCATAAAAACCCTGTCGGATAAATGCAATAACTCCCAATAGTGAGGTGGGGTATTCCCAACTTCCCCATCCACTGGATGCAAATTCAATTACCTGTGCAATATTCTCTGATAATACTTTTGGTGTTTCACCTAATTGCACCAAGGCAGATTGGCCTTGAAAGATTCCTCCCTTTGGAGTGATATGAGCGGTTGTAAAACCCAATGCTCTTAAATCTTTGAGTTCTTTATCCTTGGGATGAAATAAATCGGCAGCTTTTAGATAAGCGCGCATGTTGGAATTCCAATGAGCTTGCAACGAAGTATCTTTTTTAATTGTTTTTACATCCAGCCAACTTTCAATGAAACCGGCATAAATGTGTTTCCCTTCCATATCCCTGATGGTTGCCTGCTTTGGGATTTTTATATCTGAGCCGACAGAAGTAATCATGCCATCGCGCATTACAACGGTCCCATTTGCAATTGTTTTTCCTGGTGAAGCATGGATGGTAGCATTCGTTAGGGCCCATGCTCTGGGTGGATTTCTGTGGAGTTCTTTTGCTGGTCCGACCTGGGCTAAAATGAAAGAAAAAATCCACAGTAAAATAATTGTCAGGTTTTTCATAATTATCCTTAATAATTGAGTTTTAGAAGCTGCGCCACACTGTATGAGTTAAAGTAACTAGAACTTACACATAAAAAAGTAATGAAAATTGAAATCACATATCTACAGATTCCATTATCGATCATTTGGTAATTAAATAAGATAATTCCCGCACCGGCTCATAACTTTGTATTTTGTTATGTGATAAAAAGAGTTTTGAATTGTCGTAGGAAAGTTTTTGGTTTAATTGGGGCAACGCCATTATCAACTGATGAAATTGATTAATCGACTTACAGTTTTATCTCCATTTTGGATTCTTTCATCCTGTTATTTATTAATACCCCTATTGCGGAGTCCTATTCCAGCACCTCAATTCTTTATCGATATTGATAGCGCTATTCCATTTATCTGGTGGATGATTATTCCATACTATTTTTATTATATAAGCTTATTCTTACCGCTCATGATATCTGATTTAAACATGTTAAAGTCTCTCGTAAATATTGCAATGATTCTACTTCTTGGATCATATAGCATATTTATCATCTGGCCAATTTCATGTGCGCCAGTTCTGATGAGTATTCAACCCAACCCCTTGTCGGTGCTATATGGCTTTGTTACATTTTCCTGGTTACAACAAAATGCGTTTCCATCTGTTCATGTCGTAATAAGTACATTTATTGGTCTTATTTTTGCAAAACAAATACCTGAACTAAAGTGGTTGTTTTGGATTGGGATCTTCCTGGTATTCCTTGCCACATTTTTTACTAAGCAGCATTTTATTGCTGATTCTATAGCAGGGTTAATTATAGGTATTTTTGGGTATCGTATTTGGTTTAAAAAAGTAAAGATAAAACCTGAGGGCTAATCATGGGTAATATATCAACAGTTGAATATTTAGGCGACCTTAGAACAGAAGCAGTTCATCTTCAATCAGGAGATCGAATTCTTACAGATGCCCCTAAAGATAATGAAGGAAAAGGTGAAGCTTTCTCTCCCACGGATTTGGTGGCTACATCGCTGGCCAGTTGTATGATCAGCGTTATGGGAATTAAAGCTAGGCATCATGGGATTGACATAAACGGTACAAAGGCCGATGTAGTGAAAGAAATGGGAGTTAATCCAAGGCATATAAATGCAATTCGCATTAATATATATTTTCCCCAAAACTATTCTGAAAAAGAGCGGGAATTACTTGAGCGAACAGCCCACACCTGTCCTGTTGGGAATAGCTTAAATGAAAATTTAGAAGAAGATATTACTTACCACTATCCGCATTAGTAAGATTCTCAGTTGAAAAACCAACAGGGTAAAGTTAAGTTTTACCCTCGCAAATGGCCTCGGAATTCAAGTTAGCACCATCGATATTATCCGCTGATTTTGCAAATCTGCAATTAGCCCTATCCCAATGTGATGAAGGGGGTGCTCATTGGATCCATGTGGATGTAATGGATAACCAATTTGTACCTAATTTAACCATTGGCCCACCTGTAGTGAAATCCCTGCGACCGAATACTAAAAAGTTTTTGGATGTACACATGATGGTTATTGATCCTGAGAAACTGGTGGAACCTTTTGCAAGAGCAGGTGCTGATTCAATTACCTTCCATATTGAAGCAACAGATGATCCTCAGTCAGTAATTGATCTTATCAAAGCAACCGGAGCAAAAGTTGGAATTTCAATTAAACCAGCTACACCTTTAGCCGAGATTGAGCCCTATTATGACCAAATTGATTTAGTATTAGTAATGAGCGTTGATCCGGGATTTGGTGGTCAGGGGTATCTTGATGGATCAACGGAACGAATTGAAAAAGTCAAACAAATGTTGATTGAAAAGTGTCTAGAGGATCGAGTATTAATTGAAGTAGATGGAGGTATTAAACTGCATAATGCAGAGGAAGTGGTTAATGCTGGAGCCGATGTATTGGTGGCTGGATCAGCCATATTTGGTGCAAACGACCCTGTTCAGACTATGAAAGATTTTTATCTTTTAGGCACTCACTAAATATATTGAGATAATTATTTTTAATTGCGATAAATAGAAATGAGAACCTACGAGGATATTGATCTTTTTTCAGAATGGAGTAAAGAAGAACAAAAGCAATTTGCATTAGCAGTTACCAAAGGACTGGTAATGGATATGGTGCGAAAAGCCAACTCCGGTCACAGCGGCGGGCCCATGTCCTCAGCCGACTTTGCTCATATACTATTTACTGAATATTTGAATTTTAATCCAGATGACCCTGAATGGTTTAATCGTGACCGATTTGTTTTATCTGCCGGGCACGAATCGGCACTTTTGTATGCTATGCTGATTCAAATTGGTTGGCTAAATATGAAGGATATTCAGAGTTTCCGCCAACTTCACAGTCGTACACCTGGTCATCCTGAAGTTGAGATTCCTGGCGTGGAAGCTACCACGGGACCACTGGGACAAGGTTTTGGGATGGCAGTTGGTATGGCCACGGCTGAATCAATACTTCGCGGCCAGTTTACACAATTGGCAGATAATGCTAATGCACTTGTAGGGCATTATACCTATGTATTGGCAAGTGATGGAGATTTCCAAGAACCCATCACCCTAGGCGCAGGATCCATGGCCGGTCACTGGGGTCTTTCGCGTCTCATTGTATATTATGATTCTAATAATGCGCAGATTTCAGGAAAAGTCGATCGTTCCGATTCTACCAACTATGCGTTGGTATTTGAAGGATTTGGCTGGCATATCCAAGAAATTGATGGGCATAATCATGACCAGATACGTGAAGCAATTGAAAAAGCACAGGTGGTAGATCGGCCAAGCTTGATTATTGGTACGACTCTTATGGCGCAAGGTAGTGCTACCATGGAGGGAGACCATGAAACACACGGCGCACCTTTACCG
>LUMJ01000214.1_pt1 | contig 25276 bp, 21 predicted proteins | sample 729631 | NCBI WGS metagenome assembly LUMJ01 (sample SAMN03860266, study PRJNA289734) | marine metagenome | biome: seawater column; feature: ocean; material: water; isolation source: Red Sea water column Station 22 - depth 500m | place: Saudi Arabia: Red Sea | collected 2011-10-15 | depth 500 m
ATAGTTTTGAGATGAACAGCGGTTCCTCGCCTCTCCCTTAGGAAGAGGGCCGGGGTGAGGGTATTAGTGTAAACCAAATTATCTGTATTATTGTATTAAATTTTGTCTAAATCATCCGGTATCTTTTTTTCTGAATAAAACAACAAAATGTACTGTAAGCGCGATTACAATAATTACAAAAACTGTGGCTGACACAGGTCGATTAATGAAATCCAGCGGTGTATCAACACGGGCAAGGCTTGCCCTGAATTTTTCTTCCAAAATGCGGCCTAAAATCATGCCCAGTATAATTGGCACAATCGGAAGTTCCAGCCGTTTCAAAATAAAGCCCAATATACCAAACACAGCGCAAATCGCGCAATCTACAATGGAGTTACGCAGGGAGTAAACTCCAACAAATGAGAGCATTAAAATTGAAACTCCTAAAAACCTGCCTGGGATATAGACCACTTTAAGAATCTGGTTTGTTGTAAGAAGCAGAAAAATCAGAATCAGAATATTTACTGCTAACAGGCATAAATACAAAGTAATCAGGAATTCCGGACGTGTTTGAAACAGCGCCGGACCGGGAATTATATTATGCACATAAAAAACTGAAAGCATCATTGCTGTCAATGCTTCACCGGGAATACCCAATGCCAATAACGGAATCATGGCTGCAGCAGGAACAGCGTTATTAGCGGATTCGGATGCAACCAATCCTTCAGGAGAACCACGACCAAAAAGCTCCGGTTTTTTAGATAAACGCTGAGCTAGTGTGTATGAAAAAAATTGTGCTAAAAATTCACCAACTCCGGGAATAATCCCCATCAACACTCCAAATCCGGAAGAAACTGAGGCAACCCTTTTGTGCCGAAACAATTCCCCCATTCCAGAAAAAAGGCCCCCGGAAACAGAGAGGGATTTAGTTTTGCTGTCACGTCCCACAAGTAAAACAAATGCCTGGGACAGTGCGAACAATCCTAACAGCACAACTATCAAATTAAATCCGGAAGACAGCCAAGATTGACCAAAAGTGTAACGCTGTGAATAGCGAATGTTTTCCATTCCCACTGTATTAAGGAATATTCCCAGGAAAACCAGCATTCCGGTTACAAAGGTCTGTTTCCGATGCGCAAGTATAACCAGTACAATTCCCAGTAATGCCGCCATGAAAATATCTCTTGAACCAAAATATGGGGCGACTTTAGCAATAAATGGAGACAGTAAAATTAAGCAGATAACAGACAGCATGCCTCCGAAAAAGGATGCGCTGTATGCCAGTGACAGGGCCCTTCTTGCCTGTCCTTGTTTAGTAAGAGCATAACCGTCGTATGTTGTCAGAGCGTTTACCGGCGTTCCGGGAGTGTTGATCAAAATGGCAGGAATTGCGCCGCCATACATGGACGCGCCGTAAATTCCTAAAAGCATGGTCAGGCCCACAATTGGTTCCAGACTGAAGGTGGCCGGAAGCAAAATTGCAATGGCGACTGCCGGCCCCACCCCCGGAATTGCACCTATGATTACACCACCAAACGCACCTGTTAATAATGCAAGCAGAACATCAAAACGGAACAATGCTTCCAGACCGGTGAGAAAGAGTTCCATAAAAGGAAGGTTAAAAATAAAGGATCATGAAATTCCGGATATGTTCCGGAAACAATTCATACATTTGGCCGCCGGGAATGCGGACTTGCAGCAAAGTTTTGAAAGTAAAAACAGTAGTGAAACCCACTGCCAGTGCAAGGATAATATATCTCAGATTTCTATAGCCTGCACGTAAAGTAAGTGCTGTATATATCAGCAGAGTGGTCGGCAAATATCCCAGCCGCGGAGTCAGATATACATAAAGCATAAAATAGAATGCGTATTCCAGCGGACGGCACCAATGAAATAATTCCATGGAAGGAAGCAAAACATCACCTGAATTTTTTAAATGCTGCCGGTAAGAAATTATAAGATAACCAACCGCAAAAAACAAAAACCCCAACAGACTCAAGCTGGGTAAAAAACGCGGCTGCACCCATAAATCAACATTACTGATCCATTTTGTCTGTGTCTCAATCTGAGATAACAAACCTATCCCCAGACAAACACACAAAAACGCGAAAAAAGTATCTCCTGGGTGCCACGCTACTTGAAATATTTCATCGGCCTTGTGAGCTTCTATTTCAGGATAGTCCTTTGATGATTCAGATAAATCAGGCATGTTATTTTCTGAACAATTCAAAAAAAAGCGGCTGCATCAACAGCCGCTGATATTGTTTTACTAAGTTTTGAATAACTTAGTTGAGCAAAGATTTAATGGTTTTCATTGTTCTTCTGTCAGATTCAATTTGTCCGGCAGAAGCCGCGGCATCCATCCAATAAACCTGAGCTCCGGAATTTTTTGCAACATCCTGAGCTTTTTTACCCATCACCGATTTTTTTGCGACAGCAATAATTTTGTCACGTACATCCTGCGGGGTACCTTTTGTCACAAACAGTCCATTCCACAGGAACATATTCAACTCAGGTGTAATTTCACCCATTGTTGGAGCATTTGGAGTTTTTGAGAGCCGTTTGCTGGTCACAGATGCCAACACTTTAACACGATCCAGACAGGGCAAAATTAACTGCAAGGTCGTATTGATCACATCCGCGTCTCCGGAAGCAAGCGTATTGCAGTCAAGTGCATCAAAAGCCGCGTCTGAGCCCCACTTGAAACCCATCGACTTAGCCGCTGCTTTGCTGACTTGAGTCGGAGTAAGCGGATCACCAAAATGACCTAAGGCGACTTTATTGTTTTTGGCATAAGCAGCCAATTCCTGCATGGTGCTGTAAGGTGCGTTCTCTCCCGTCGCCAGCACAAACGGATAGGTGAGAAAAATACCTAACGGCTCAAACGTTTCTTTGGTTAAACCGTCAATGCCGATATTTGGCCCGACCACCGGAACCCCGATTACGAATGAACCGATCACACTTCCGTCTGACGGCGCGTTTGCAACTTCCATAGCGCCGGGAAACGGCCCGCCTCCGCCTCCAGGCTTGTTGACTACTGCTGCCGCAACTCCGTATTCAGCCTGAAAATCTTCAGCAATTATGCGAGTAAGCACATCCTCCAAATCTCCTGGAGGCCAGGGTACAATGAAAGTTACCGGTTTACTCGGATAATGTGCTAAGGCAGTTCCGGCAAACAACAACAATGCTGACGCCAGGAATATAATTGTTTTTTTCATTTTTACCTCATAATGTTTGTTGATATGGATCTAAAATCCGAACAGAATCATTTCTGCCGAATTAATTTACTGTCCCCGCTCAGCCTCCTTTCCTCAAGCGTGGTTCTGAATTTTTTTGATTTTCCAGAGAATTTTGATTATTCTCTGAACACATAGTAAAGAAATTATATTTTACGCCCCCCCTTTTCATTCAATTGAAAGCAGGTATACATTATTGCAGACACTTTCACGATTCTGGATTCCCGCATGCACGGGAATGACATCTTTTAGTGATTTCTTCATAGAAACTCATCACCAGTGTCCAATTAAGATTCCCATTTTTTCATCACGTTCAACTCCCATTTCAAACAGAAAATCGTGCTCCATTTCAGTACGGATCAATCTGTTCCGGAACCAGCTGAAAAATTTTTCATCCATTTCCTGCCTGACGGATTTATGTTCCGGAGAGTCACCTAAATCGTGAAATTCATCCGGATCATTTCTCAAATCATAAAGCTGCGGGCGAAATTTTTCATGAATTATGTATTTCCATTCTTCGGTACGAATCATGTGCGCACGGCAATCGTAAGGATGAAGCTTCAAAGTTGCACATGGACCACGGTCGCTGAAATCAATCTGGCTGATTGCGTATTCACGTTGAAATTCATGTGAATCTGCTGCTCGAGTAATAGACAGAAGCGACTTTCCTTCCACGCGCTGTTTGCAGATCTTACCACCGACAAATTCAACTAATGTGGGTACAATATCTACAGCTTCCACAAATTCTTCATTCACAGTACCTCGTGACTGTTCCGCCTCTTTGTCCGGATCATAAACTATCAGTGGAATTCTGACTGACTGTTCGTGAAACAAATCTTTTTCTCCAAGCCAGTGATCACCCAGATAATCACCATGATCAGAGGTAAACACGATCAAAGTCGAATCGATTAATCCCATTGATTTCAATTTTTCAAAAACACGGCCCAAATGATCATCAACCTGTTTGATAAGCCCCATATAAACAGGAATTACACGCTCCCTTACTTCATCACGAGAAAAATTCCGGCTGTATGTTTCCTGCATAAAAGCCCCTGACACAGGGTGTGGATTACTCAATTCAGTAGAATGCCGAACTGCCGGCAGAATATGATCTTTTGTGTATATAGAATGATATGGTGCGGGGGCAAGATAAGGCCAGTGTGGTTTGATATAGCTCAGGTGTAAACACCATCGTTCATCCTTATCCACAGAAGACAAAAACTCCAGAGCACGGTCTGTGGTATAAACTGTTTCAGAATGTTCTTCCGGAACGGCTGCAGGCAGGTTAGAGTTGCGCATTTGCCAGCCGCTGACTTTTTTTCCGTCTTGATTAACAGCGCTGTTGGCCCAGCTTTCCCAGGGATTTTTACCATCAAATCCATTGGCGTATAAATAATCATTATATGCTAAATCTTCCGGTGCAATCTGGTCCGGATAAATCCCTGAAAAATGTTCAAAATTTTCAAAACCTCCCTGAGCAAGCCGTTTTCCAATATTTGTATGTTGTTCTATTTGTAAGCGCTGCAAAGCATCCTGATTCCCTCTTGCTTCAGACTTGCCCACCAGAACATTGCGGTAATCCAGATCCTGTAGATAATCTCCCAGTGTGAGTTCTCCCAGTTTCAGAGGATCTTCATTTGCCAGCGCACCGTGTGACGCCATGTATCGTCCTGTATAAAAACTTGCGCGTGAAGGACCGCAAAGCGGGGCCTGGCAATACGCGTTTTCAAAACGCACTCCACGTTCGGCAATACTGTCTATATTTGGTGTTTCAAGAAATGGATGTCCGTAACAGGTAAGATAATCTGCCCGCAACTGGTCACACATGATAAACAAAATATTTCTTGGCATTTGTTGCTCGCAGAAGGTCTTAGGATTATGTAATAATTTCCCCGATCAGTACTTTGAATCGTTTAAGCACTACATTCATTTCCGGTTCTTAATCATACCGGCAGTTTTCCTGATACGCTGCCAGGCCTGCTCTACGTGTCTGAACTCTGTGTTTGTTTGACCGATACTCATTCTAAGTGTGAATTTGTCATGCAGTTTTGTGTGTGTCAGGTAGAGCTTCCCGCTCTGGTTAAGTGCATCCAGCAGTACCTGATTGAATTTATCCCCGCCTTTGTGCCGGAAACAGACGAGGTTAAGCGGAGCAGGAGCCATCAGTTCAAACTGATCATCTGCCTCAATCCATGCTGCGAATTGTTGGGCGAGTTCAACATGTTTCCGGATATGATGCTGAAGTCCCTGCACACCATAGTGTCTGATCACGAACCAGAGCTTTAGTGCCCTGAAACGGCGTCCAAGCGGGATTTGCCAGTCACGGTAATCAATGACCGCACCGGACTCTGTGGCCTGATTGCGCAGATATTCCGGAAGAATGCTGAGTGTCCTGATCAGCACACCGCGGTCCGCGACAAAGAAACAGTCACAGTCAAAATTGGTGAACATCCATTTGTGTGGATTGAAGCAAAAACTGTCGGCAAGCTCAACACCGTCCAGCAGGTGTCGGAATTCCGGACAAACTGCTGCTGTTCCGGACATTGCGCCGTCAATGTGTAACCAGATATCATGCTTGCGGCAAAGCTCTCCAATCTCTGACAGCGAATCCATGGCGTTTGATGAAGTTGTACCTATTGTTGCAGCGACAAAACATGGCCTTTTCCCCGTCTGGATATCTGCTTCTACATTGCGGGTCAGGTCCTCAATATCCATCGCAAAGTTTTCATCAACATCAATCAATCTCAGGTTATCTGATCCGATACCGGAAATCCTTACTGCCTTCTCAATGGATGAATGTGCCTGGGATGAGGTGTAAACCGTCAGGTTGTTGTCACAGCCTTGAGTGTTGCCGGAAAACTTCGAGGATCGTTCCCTGGAAGCAAGCAAAGCCGTGAGTGAGGCGCTTGAAGCGGAATCCTGAATCACGCCGCCGCCTTTTCCACTGGATTTGAACTGTTCAGGCAGTCCGAGCATCTCAGCCACCCAGTCAAGGACATGTGTTTCCAATTCCGTACAGGCCGGGCTCGTGGCCCAGATCATTCCCTGCACACCAAAGCCCGCTGAAAGCAGTTCGCCCAAAACAGAAGGCCCGGAAGCATTACAAGGGAAAAAAGCAAAGAAATTTGGGGACTGCCAGTGCGTGATACCGGGCAGGATATGCTGTTCCACATCACGCATCATTTCATCAAACGATTCCCCTTGTTCCGGAGGAGCAGGAGGCAATGACTTGCGCAAATCTCCCGGTTTAGACTGCGAAAGCACAGGCATCGATTCAACACCTTTCCAGTAATCAGCAATCCAGTCGATCATCGCATGACCCTGCTTGCGAAAATCCTCAGTAGACATGTGGAAGGAGACTGGAGTTTCAGTCTTTTTAATGCTCATAGCATTTTGCATTAATTTGGGAATAATCCATCTATTCCTTTATGTTTGATAAATCTGCTTAGATTAATTATCAAAACCCATAAAAATGCCCAATCCACTGTGCCCATAAATCAGCATCCGGCACCTCATCCTGTAATCTGGCCCTGCCATTTTCAATCTCTTGCGGATCAACGCCGGAATCCAGAAGTTCAAGGAAAAAATTCTCCATTGCTCTCCTTGGCTGTTCCGGATGTCCTTGCAGACATAGCACTGATTCATCTATTACATAGGCGCTGTTTTCACATTGCTCGGACCATGCAATTCTCCTGGCAGATTCGGGAAGTTCAGTAACATGATCCTGATTTATGTGGTAGATCTCACATTTTTTTTGGGGGGGAATCATCCATTGCTGATCATCAACAATATCAAATGATTGCATTCCCAGAAGCCATCCATCGACCCGCCGTTCAACTTTTCCTCCCAGCGCGCCTGCAATCAGTTGATGTCCAAAACATATACCCGCCAGTTTCTGCTGCAAGGTGACACAATCCCGGACAAATTGTTCCAATTGTTTGATCCAGGGGAAATTGTCATTGGCACTGCAAGGACTGCCTGTAATTAAATAAGCATCAAAATCTGATAAGTCTGCGGGCCATTCTCCTTCCGCCACAAAAAATTTACTGAAAACCGTGTTTTCCATCACATGCTCCAGCATGGCAATAAATTTTTCCGAATCAGTGATGCCTTGGTCTGTTGCCCAATACTTACGAGGCACCGCGTCCAGAATTCCGAGTTTCATTTGCTGTTCGTTCCGGAATCAGTTGGAATACCATCCGGATTCCGGCCGATCAAACCACATGTGAATCTGACCTGTACCAATTGCATTTTCGTAATCACTGTACCTGCGGCCCGCTGTTATGCATTTTCGCCCGCCAATAGCGGCAACCATCATCAAGTATGGTCCGAAATGAGCCTCAGGCTTGAATTTTAAAAACTCGTCCATTGTATCAATTACCGCAGCATGATTTCCTTCTTCCCACCAGGAAATTCGCTGCTCATCAGCCGCACGGGCTTCAGGTGTTATCACATGTTTCGGGTCTGAGGCTTCATGCTTATCCAGTTCCTTCATCGGCCAGAAACGATGACTCAAAGAACCGCTGCCGATCAAAACTACCCTCTCACCTGATTGATCCACAGCTTCACCCAGCGCTGCTCCCGCGTCCAGAAAATCCTCTGTCTGTGCGGTTTGGCAAATACTAACAGAAAGCCACTGCTCACCCTGATTTAAGTAATGTGCAACATTTACTGTTGCGTAATTAACCGGCAGGTACGGATCGTCAATCGCTGTTGCACGTACACCGGTTTCATTCATGGTATCAGCAATTTTCACTGCAATATCCGGATTTCCCGCCATATCATAATGAATCTGTTTCAGTCCTCGTGGGACTTCTTCTGAGGTATATATGCCTTTGCGCCGCTTATGAGAAGTGATAATAAATTCAAACAATGAAAACCAATGTGAATCAAACACAATCACTGTGTCCGGACGTAAAGTATCAAAAATTTCACTGCGTAATCTCTTCAATCCAGGCACAAGACTGATTTCACGTCCATCATTCAGTTCCAGACGTGTTTCTTTTGGAAGCATTATCGGCGGAATATGTGATAAAAATCCCGCTCCAACTATTTCTCCCATTTATTCTTAAATTATCAGGAGTTGTTTAAATAAATTTGAATTATCGTTTAGTACTAAACGATTTTGAAGGGTTAAAAATATCAGCAGATGAAATTCATTGCAACACTTTTTTTAATGAAATTATTCGGAAGAAAAGAAAAAAAGTAAGTGTGAATTAATGTCGATACATGCAGAAGATTGACATTATTTTCAGTTTATTATGAACAGGTTTTTTGTCAATAGTGCGACTTATTATTTATACTGTAATTTCAATAATATAAACTATCAGGCCATATCGTCTCTTGCCCAAAGCTCTTTTGTAAGCACACCGGTACGGTCCTCAATAGCCTGCATTGCATCAAGAATCAGATCTTCACGAAACCGCCTTCCGATAATCTGCACGCCCGCAGGCAGACTATTCACCGTACCGATTGGAACAACTCCGGCAGGCAGACTCAGCCAGTTGATACCGGTACTGTAAATGCCTGATTGAAAAAGCGCTTTAGTGTCTTCATAACTTTTAGCATCGCAGTCCCACAATGGAGTCGGCTGCAAAAAGTACGGTGAAAGTATCAGAGGATATTTTTCGAGAAATATGTTCCATTCACGTGTCATTGCGGTACGTTCCTTGATACCAATCCTGTATATTTCCGCTTCAGCTACCGCGCCCATTTGGAAGTACCATTCGAAAATTTGTTGAATTGTTTCGCTTCCATTTTCTCTGGCCACAGGCATCAGGAAAGCTTCCATCTCACTTCCAAGGTACTTAAACCAGCACTCAGCAGCCTCAACCACAGAAGGAGTTTTCACCTGCTCAACTGCATAACCTGAGTCTGAAAGATAATCTGCAGCCCGTTCAATTGAGGCCGCTATTTCCGGATGTATAGGGTAACCGTAGCTTTCTTGAGTTACTCCAACCCTGACCGATTGTGGTTCATCAGGCCAGTCATCAAACGGAACCGGCATCCAGAACGGATCACGGGGGTCTGCTTGTGCCATTATTCTGGTTGCCAGACGCACATCCCTCACTTCTCTGCAAATAGCGCCTTGCACCGACATCAGCTGAGCCAGCATTCCACGCTCGGCTGTTCCTGATGGCAGCCATGTTGGGATTCTACCGAAGGTGGGTTTAACAGTTGCAAGCCCGCAGTTGAAAGCCGGACATCTCAGCGATCCACCGATGTCATTTCCATGGTGAATGGGACCAAACCCCGCGGCAGCTGCGGAGGAAGCTCCTCCAGAAGACCCCCCGGGACTTGCGTCTTCATTCCATGGGTTAAAAGTCCGACCATGCAATGGATTATCTGTTGTCAGCCGCATCGAGAGTTCCGGAGTGTTAGTACGTCCTATAATGATGGCTCCGGCTTTCATGAGGTTGCTTACTATAGGAGAATCAGCAGGTGCTATTAAATCCGCGAATGCTGGCAATCCGTTCGGAGTTGGCTTCCCCTCAACATCAACGTTTGATTTGATCGTGACTGGAACTCCGTGTAATTCACCCACCTCTTCTCCTGAAGAAACTGCCCGGTCAGCCTCCCTGGCAACAGTCAATGCTTCTTCCCTGTAGTCATCCACAATTGAGTTTAATCGTGGATTATGTGCGTCAATGCGCGAGAAAACAGAAGCCATTACTTCTTCAGAGGAAAATAGTTTTTCACGTATTCCCTGTGCCATTTCACAGGCACTAAGTTTCCAGAGATTATTTTTCATAATGATTCAGTGGTAAAAAAGTATAAATTAACAAATTATATTAGTAAGTTAACTTTTATATAATATTTTTGATAAAGGTGAATATAAAAAACGTTTAATGATTCCCAGTAGAATCCTAATACAAAATTTTTCGTTTATCTATTAATTTTATTAATTGTTAAAAAACATTTGACAAAAAAATAAAATGAATTATATTGCCCAAATGCGAAAAATATTTTGCATGCCACAAGAACTTTAGAGCCCTTGCTTTGAATAAAGCTCTTGTTCTATTATGTCCGTCTATCAGAAAATAATCATTTTTGAATTATTTGTGTCGGTTTTAATCTTCTATGTAATGGGTTTTGTCTTCTGACAGTCTTTTACTTTATGAATGTCATGTCTTTATTAGACATTACCCTAAACTATTAACCTAAGTAATGGAGAAAATTCATGCTAAAAAAAATAGCTACATTGGCCATTACCACGTTGACGTTCCTGGCTTCTTTGTTCCTGGTTGTCATGCCGGCCTCTGCAGAATCAACTCTGCGCGTGGTGATGCACTCGGATCTCAAGATCGTTGATCCTATCTGGACAACCGCCTACATGTCCCGGAACTACGGGTACATGGTCTATGACACACTGTTTGCACTCGACAGCAACCTGCACATCAAACCGCAAATGGTTGGTGATTACTCTGTGAGCGAGGATAAACTCACCTACATTATGTCCCTTCGTGACGGACTGAAATTCCATGACGGCGCTCCCGTGACAGCCGCAGATGTTGTGGCCTCTATCAATCGTTGGGCCAAAAAGGACGGCATGGGACAGATGCTGATGGAATACACCAAGAGCCTGACCGCCGTGGACGGCAACACTGTGCAGCTGGTGTTAAATAAGCCATTTGGCCTTGTACTGGACGCACTTGCCAAACCGAGTTCGAATGTGCCTTTCATTATGCCTGAGCGTGTGGCCAACACTCCCGCAGACGAGCAAATCAAGGACTACACCGGTTCAGGACCATTTATCTTCAAGGAAGACGAGTGGAAGCCCGGAGACCGCACGGTGTTTGTGAAAAATCCTAACTACAAGGCACGCAGCGAGCCGTCCAGCTGGATGGCAGGGAGCAAAGCGGTTAATGTGGACCGCGTGGAGTGGATCTCAATCAAGGATCACCAGACTGCAGTAAACGCACTGATTGCAGGTGAGATTGATTATATGGAATCAGTTCCACATGACCTGCTGCCTTTGCTTGAAGCAGACCCAAATGTTCACACTGGTGTGCTAAATCCCCTGGGTAACCAGTACATGTATCGCATGAACCACCTGCATCCTCCGTTTGACGACGTACGTGTTCGTCGTGCGGCAATGTGGTCCGTTAATCAGAAGGACTTTCTTCAAGGTGTAATCGGTAACCCTGATTACTATAAGGAGTGCCCGGCCATGTTCTTCTGCGACACACCTCTGGCTACCGATAAGGGAGCTGATATCATGATGCGTTCCGACTATGCTAAGTCGAAATCCTTGTTGAAGGAAGCAGGATACGACGGTACCCCGATCGTACTGATGCATTCAACTGATTTGAATGTGCTGGCTAACCTTGCTCCGGTTGCAAAACAGAATCTGGAACGCGGAGGCTTCAAGGTGGATATGCATTCAATGGACTGGCAGACTCTTGTGTCCCGCCGCTCCAAAAAGGATGCTCCCGGAAAGGTCGGTTGGAACATTTTCATGACCTCCTGGCAGTCGCTTGACATCCTCAATCCAATCAGCGCGGCAGGCTATCGCTCCAACTGCGACAAGGCTTGGTTCGGCTGGCCCTGCGACACCACAATGGAAGTGTTGCGTAAAGCATTTGCAGAGGAGCCTGATCCGGTGCAGCAGAAGGCGATTGCCGTGGCCATTCAGGAGCGTGCCATGGATTATGGTACCCACGGACACGGAGGTCAGTGGTTGGGCGTAACAGCCTGGCGTAAGGACCAGATCTCTAATGTCCCGGACGCACCACTGCCGGTACAATGGGGGATTTCCAAGTAAGTTTCTAAGTTCACACTAAGAGTTGTAGCGGATTATGCTTTATTTTCTCATCCGTCGCATTTTGGCCACCATTCCGGTTCTCGGCATGGTGGCTCTCTTCGTGTTTTTCATGCTTCGGCTCACACCCGGAGACCCAGCCGCCATTCTTGCAGGTGAGAATGGGGAGCCGCATCAGATCGAGGGCATCCGTGAAGCGCTCGGTTTGAACAAGCCAATCCTTACCCAACTGACCATCTGGCTTGGAAACATCCTGCAAGGTGATCTGGGTGAGTCCTTCTTTTTCAACAAGAAAGTCACAGAACTGATCGCCATGCGTGTGGAAGCGACCCTGTCGCTGGCAATCGTTACACTGATCATCACATTGGCCGTAGCCATACCTTTAGGTGTGCTGGCTGCATACAAACATGGTTCATGGATTGACCGGCTGGTTATGGGCTTTTCCGTTCTTGGCTTTTCAGTTCCGGTTTTTGTATTGGGGTACTTCCTGATCTTCATCCTTTCGGTGCAGCTCAAGTGGTTTCCTGTACAAGGATACAAAGAATTGGCAGACGGCTTCTGGACGTTCCTGCATCACCTGATTTTACCAAGCCTGACTCTCAGTGTTATCTATATCGCGCTTATCGCACGCATGACCCGCGCCAGTGTGATAGAGGTACTGAATGAGGACTATATCCGCACCGCCTACGCCAAAGGCTTAAGTAACAAGGTAGTACTGATGCGGCACGCACTGCGCAACGCCGCAGTTCCGATCGTCACCATCACCGGAATCGGCATCGCTTTGCTGATTGGAGGCGTGGTTGTCACGGAAAGCGTTTTCAACATTCCCGGATTAGGACGGCTCACGGTTGACGCGGTGCTTGGCCGCGACTACCCCACGATTCAGGCGCTGATTCTTGTTTTTTCACTTGTCTATGTTTTTATTAACCTTTTGATTGACCTTTCCTACACTCTGCTCGATCCGAGGATACGCTATTGAGTACTGTTGAAAACTATGCTTCTGTGATGGAAGTGGACAGCGCGGCCAGCGCGGCTGCAGCCTCAAGGCCCCGCACTGTTTTGCAGATGCTGGTTCGCAACAGCAGCGTCTGGTTTGGCGGTGTAGTTTTGGCGGTGATGCTGCTGACCGCCCTTCTTGCTCCCTTCATGGGAACAATCGATCCAAGCAACATTGACCCGATTTATCGCAACAAGGTGCCTGGCACTGAACGCATGCTGAGGCTGGAAGACGGAAGTGAAGTTCCCATAAAACACTGGATGGGAACAGACATGCTTGGCCGGGACGTTTACAGCCGTGTGATCTACGGCAGCCAGATTTCGCTGGTAGTGGGACTGGCGGTGGCTGTTTTGAGTATCGTGGTCGGTCTGGTCATAGGATTGGTCTCTGGATACATCCGTTGGCTGGACGGGATAGTCATGCGTATCATGGACGGACTGATGGCTATTCCCGCGATTCTACTGGCAATAGCCTTGATGTCTTTGTTCAATGCCGGGTTGGGCACGGTGATCTTTGCCATCTTCATCCCGGAAATTCCAAGGGTAGTGCGCCTTGTGCGCTCAATTGTGCTTTCCATCAGAGAGGAACCTTATGTAGAATCAGCAGTATCCGTTGGTACCCCGCTGCCGTTGATTCTAATCCGGCATGTTTTGCCCAACACCATCGCTCCGTTAATTGTGCAGGGCACTTACATCTGTGCGTTCGCCATCCTGGTGGAAGCCATCCTCAGCTTTCTCGGCGTGGGCATTCCTCCGGAAATCCCAACATGGGGCAACATCATGGCCGAGGGACGCATTCTCTTTCAGATATTTCCCCACAACCTGCTCTTTCCCGGCATCTTCCTGGCCATCACCATTCTAGCGGTCAATATCCTCGGTGACGGGCTGCGGGATACCCTTGACCCGCGCATGGCCAAGCGGCTGGGTTAAGAAGATGCAGCCTGTACTCAAGATTGACAACCTTAGCGTTCAGCTGCCCAAGGGGGCGGACCGGCAGCATGCCGTGGAAAACGTAAGATTAGAGGTACTCCCGAGAGAAATACTCTGTATCGTCGGAGAATCAGGTTCAGGGAAATCAGTAACCGGCCTCAGCGTCATGGGACTGCTGCCCAAGGGGCAGCTTAAACCTGTTTCAGGAAAAATCCTGCTGCAGGATGAGAACCTGCTGGAGGCCAGCGAAGAACGACTGCGGGACTTGCGCTGCACAGGAATGTCCATGATCTTTCAGGAACCGATGACCGCGCTAAACCCCGTGATGCGCTGCGGAGACCAGATTGACGAAGTGCTGAGTACGCACACCAAACTGGAACAAAAAGAGCGTACCCAACGCATAATAAGGATCATGGAAGAGGTACGCCTCCCGGAGCCCGAACGTTTGATCAACGCATACCCCCACCAGCTTTCCGGAGGACAGCGACAGCGCATCATGATCGCGATGGCACTGGTTCTGGAGCCTGTGCTGCTGATTGCTGATGAACCCACCACAGCGCTCGATGTGACCACACAGTCCAGTATCCTGCAGCTAATCCGGGATATACAGCATGATCACCAGACCGGTGTTTTGTTCATCACCCATGACTTCGGCGTGGTTGCGGAAATTGCAGACCGAGTTGCAGTAATGCAGTGGGGTAAAGTGGTCGAATTCGGAGAAGCACGACAAATACTTTCAGATCCACAGCATGACTACACCCGCATGCTGATCGGCGCGGTACCCAGCATGAAACCAGGCCATCGGGAACGGGAGGAATCCTCTCAGGTGGTTCTGAATACCGAGAAACTCTCAAAAACATACAGTGAACGCTCTTTATTTCGGACTACTCGCACAGTTTACGCGGCACAGCAGGTTGACATTGAAGTACGGCGTGGGGAAACTCTGGGGATTGTGGGAGAATCAGGTTCCGGGAAAACCACTGTTGCCCGCTGTATCGTGAGACTGATTGATCCAACCAGTGGTGAGGTTTTCCTGGACGGCAATGAAATAGGACAGCTTCGTACTGGACAGCTTCGTCCCTATCGCAAACGCATACAAATCATTTTTCAGGATCCCTATCGCTCACTTAATCCTCGAAGAATTGTAGGTGATTCAATTATCGAAGGTGCAACCAATTACGGAATTTCCCGGGAGGATGCCCTCAAGCGTGCCCATTCCTTGATGGAACTGGTGCAGCTGGATCCAAACTCGCTTGACCGCTTTCCCCACCAGTTTTCCGGTGGTCAGCGTCAGCGCATCTGCATCGCACGCGCCCTGACCATGGAACCGGAGGTGTTGATAGCTGACGAGGCGGTTTCTGCTCTGGACGTATCGGTTCAGGCGCAAGTACTCAAGCTGCTGGATGACGTACGCAGGCGTTTCAACCTGGCTTTACTCTTTATCACCCACGACCTGCGAGTAGCCGCCCAAATCTGTGACACTGTGGCTGTTATGAGCCAGAGTAAGGTTGTTGAATACGGACTTACCCATGATGTATTCTCCAACCCCAGGCACGAGTACACCCGATCCCTGCTGGACGCTGCCCCTGGTAAAGACTGGGAATTCGATCTGAGTCTTAACACACATGGTTAAACAGCATTTTTTTACTAAACATTTACAAGCAAAATTTCCATGAAAAACCAACCCGATACATCTTTTACCGGCCCTGAACTTTGTGCACTGGATGCCACGCAAGTGGTTGAATTATTGCGAAAAAAAGAAATTTCATCAGAGGAATTACTGGATGCATGTTTTCAGAGAATCCAGCAGGTCGAACCCGCTGTGAACGCAATGCCTACTTTGTGTGAAGAGCGTGCTCGAAATTTTGCCCGTGAATGGGATTCATCAGGACGTGGAAATCCGGAAGAACCAGGCTGGTTAGGGGGTCTTCCTGTCGGAATCAAAGATCTGACGCCTATCAAAGGCGTACGAACAACATACGGCACCAAAGGTCTTTCTGATTTTGTCCCCACTGAAAGTTCTCCTCTGGTTAAGACTTTGGAAAAACGCGGCGCTCTTGTGGTAGGTAAAACCAATACTCCTGAAATGGGAGCAGGCGGCAACACCTTTAATGAAGTTTTCGGCATGACACGTAATCCATGGAATACCGAACGCAACGCGGGAGGATCTTCCGGAGGTTCCGCTGTCGCGCTGGCAACCGGAGAAGTCTGGCTTAGTCACGGCTCTGATCTGGCAGGTTCTTTACGTACTCCCGCAGCCTATTGCGGAGTTATAGGTTTTCGTCCAAGCCCCGGAGTAGCAGGCGGTGGCCCAACAGAACTTGCATTTCACACAGAAGGTGTACAAGGACCGATGGCGCGTAATGTAACAGACTGCGCGTTGTTTCTTGATGCAATGTCCGGATTTGATCCCGGTTCTCCAATTTCTTATCCTGCACCAAAAACACCTTTTCAGGAAGCAGTAAAGCGAGCTGTTCCCAATGTACGTATTGCCTACAGTCCTGACCTTAATGGATTTGCATCTGTTTCAAAAGAATGGGACGAGGTTCTGAGAAATGCCCTGCAAGCAGTAGAAAAAGATGGAGGAACCATAGAAGAAGATTGTCCAAAGCTGCCGAAACTCAACCGCTGTTACCGCATTCTGCGGGCCATGCTTTGGGCAGCTGGTCCCGGCAGAGCCCCGCAATCTGTGCAAAAACACTTTAAGCAAACTCTGGCAGATAATATTGACTACGGACGGCAGTTAAGCATAGATGATGTGTATGACGCCCAGAGAGACCGTACAGTAATCTATAACAATATGCAGAGTTTTCTCACAAACTACGACGTACTTGCCTGCCCGACTGTCAGCCTTGAACCGGGGCCTGTAATTGAAGAATACCCCGGTGAAATTGACGGAAATCCGGTTACTGATTATATTGAGTGGCTGCGTTTTTCCTTTCTTTCCACCACTACAGGACTGCCTTCCGTTTCAATGCCTGCTGGTTTCACTAAAAGCGGATTGCCGGTCGGCTTACAGTTGATAGGCCCACCCAGAGGTGAAGCCAAACTGCTGGCGACAGCACGAGCTGTTGAAATCTCACTTGAAAGTGTAAACACTCCGATTGATCCTATAGTCACACATGTTTAATCTACCAGGGAAATATAAAATAAATTCCGGATTGTTTTATGTACAACTCCAATTACCTTGTCCATCATTTACGTACTGCCTCTACTGGTAAGGAAGACTCAAACTTCATACTCCTGCATGAAACGGATGCTATAATCAGCTATGGTAAGTTTTTTGAAAACGTAGAACGAATTGCCTCAGCGCTTGTTTCCACAGGTATTCAGCCTGGCGATCGAGTGGCAATGCAGGTTGAAAAATCCCCCACCGCTCTTGAACTATATATTGGCAGCATCCTGGCCGGCGCTTGTTTCCTCCCCTTAAACACCGCCTATGTTCCTGATGAAATTGATTATTATCTAAGAGACGCCCAACCGGCTCTTTTTGTATGTGATCCGGAACAACTCGGGGTTATGTCAAAGATTGCCAGTAAAAACGGTGTCTCCAATGTCTGGACATTGTCTGCAGAAAATACGGGATCATTGATTGATGCTCGCAATGCTGAGTCCTCCGGATTCAATGGTGTGCAGAGAGATCCGGATGATTTAGCAGCACTTCTTTACACATCCGGAACTACAGGCCGCTCCAAAGGTGCAATGTTGACACACCGGAATTTAGAATCAAATGCAGACGCATTAGTCAAATTCTGGAGTTTCACTGAACAAGATGTACTGATACACGCACTGCCGCTTTTTCACACGCATGGTTTATTCGTGGCAACAAATGTCACAATGCTGTCAGGTTCATCCATGATTCTGATGAGAAAATTTGATACTGACGCAATTTGTCAACGAATGCCACAGGCCAGCGTTTTGATGGGTGTTCCAACATTTTATGTGCGATTACTGGAACATCCGGACTTGAAGCAGGCAGCAAAAAACATGCGGTTGTTTGCTTCCGGATCAGCACCCATGCTGCTCCAAACACATGCAGACTGGTTTGATCGTACCGGACACGCAATCCTGGAACGCTACGGTATGACCGAGTGCGGAATGAGCACCTCCAATCCTTATAAGGGCGAAAGACGGGCTGGAACTGCCGGGGTTCCCCTGCCCGGAATTGAAGTGATTGTAACCGATCCTGAATCCGGTCAACATTTGCCGCAGGGTGAAACCGGAATGCTTGAGGTTCGTGGACCAAATGTTTTCAAAGGATATTGGGGAATGCAGGAAAAAACTCAAGAAGAACTGCGTGAAAATGGATTTTTAATCACAGGAGACCTGGGAACAATCAGCGAAGACGGTTATGTTTCACTTGTTGGAAGATCAAAAGATTTAATTATTTCCGGAGGTTACAATATCTACCCAAAAGAAGTCGAGGGCTTGCTTGATGACATAGACGGAGTTTATGAATCAGCTGTAATAGGAGTGCCGCATCCTGATTTGGGTGAAGCAGTGGCTGCTGTGATTGTGACTCAACCCGGAGTAAGTTTGAGCCAGGAATCGATAATGGACGCACTGCAAAACAGGATTGCCCGTTTCAAACAGCCTAAACAGATTATTTTCATAGATGAACTTCCACGCAACACCATGGGAAAAGTACAAAAAAACGTTTTAAGAGAAAACTATAAGAATATTTTCCTGGAAAAAAGCTGAAATGTGAAAAAGGCCCTTTTATGGTTTTATTGGAGTGGGATTTCATGAATTTATCTCTTCGTGTGGGTTGTCATTCCTGCGTACATGTGAATCCAGGTGTATTCATTAACTTCTCTGGATTCCGGGTCTGCGCCACGCTCCGCCCGGAATGACAGAAATCATTTTTCAGCCCTGATGAAAAAATCCTTGACATTCGTTCAGTACTGAACGATTATTTTGCAATAAAAAAATTATCATCCTGAAAAAGAAATTATCAATGACTGATTCATCCGAATCAATTTCCGGAGATCAATATGCAGATCTGACTTCGTATGATGCATTTACGAAGGGAGTTCCACATGCGACTTTCGCGCGATTACGGCGTGAAAATCCTGTGGCATGGTTTGAAGAAACTGAAGGAAAAGGCTTCTGGTCAATTACCAGGCACAAGGACATAATTACTTTGAACCGTGATAATCAGCGCTTCAGCTCAGCACACGGCATACGTATTGAGGAGCAGACACCAGAAGAAGTTGAGGCCCGCCGCACCTTTCAGGAAACTGACCCTCCGGAGCACACTGTAATACGCAACAAATACGGGAACTTGCTGTTGAAATACTTGATGAGGCATTACAAAGCGCTGAATTTGACGCAGTACAAATGATTGCACGTCGCCTACCCATGCGGATGCTGGGTCGTGTTGTGGGGCTTCCGGACGAGGATTTAAACTGGCTGGTAGACAAAGGGGATGAACTGATAGCCAACACTGATCCGGATTTTACTGATTTTGTGATAGATCAGGCAGACACAGAAGAATTTCGTTTTTATCCATTTCGTTCTCCCGCGGGAAAAGACCTTTATGATTACGCGGAAAAACAGGCAAAACTGCGTGAAGGAAAAAACGGTACTGACATCCTTTCAATGCTGCTTCAGCCAATGAAAAACGGCCGATGTCTGACTGATCTGGAATTCAAAAATATTTTCGCGCTGCTGGTTTCAGCAGGAAACGATACAACCCGCTACAGCATCAGTTCTTCCATAAAAGCACTTGCTGAACGTCCGGAACTTCTGGAAGAACTGCGAAAACTGGATGATATTCAATGGAATAAAGCTGTTGAAGAATTTCTGCGCTGGGCTTCCCCGACTATGTATTTCAGAAGAACAGCAATGGAAGACAAAGTAATGCATGGAAAAAAAATCAATGCCGGAGACAAAGTGGTACTGTGGTTCATTTCCGGGAACCGGGATGAAACCGTGTTTGAGAAACCGTTTGAACTGGATATTTACCGCAAACCTAATCAGCATCTTGCATTTGGTCAGGGCGGAATCCATGCCTGTCTTGGAATGTGGCTGGCAAGACTTGAAATTAAGGTGGCGTTGCAGGAGCTTGCAAAGCGTGTCCGGAAGATTGAACAAATAGCGCCGGAAACATATTTGAGATCAAACTTCATCGGAGGTGCAAAATATCTGCCTGTCCGGATGAGTTTGCTTTAGCCAGGAGGGGGAATTGTGTTTTGCATTGTTTCAGCCAAATGCTCCCTCACTTCGCAGATATAAATTAGAAATCTGTTAAAAATAAATAAAGGAGGCACATGAGTTCATCTGAACGTATAAGAATATTGTTTGACCTATAGCAAAGATTTGATACCTGCAACCGGCTCGAAAATGCTGGAAGGACTTCCGGATTTTGAAGCAGTTTTTGATTATGCCCAGGCAAGACCAGGCTGGGAGGAAAACACAAAAGTAGTTATACCTGACCTTGAAATGGATGGAAAACCGCTTGCTCTTTGCGGGCGTCAGCTTCTGAAAAAAAGCATAAACGACTGGAGCGCAAAAGGTTTGAAAGTACAAATAGGCATTGAGTTGGAAGCATACATTATGCAGAAAGACAGTGAGGGGAAATGGGAGCCTTATGACACACCTGGAGCCTACGTTTACGGTACAGGAAAGGCGGTTGATCCAGCCGGATTGATTGATCAAATCTGGGAATATGCCGCACAATGCAACCTGCCTGTTGAGTCCATCAACTCCGAATTTGACTCTCCGCAATTTGAATTCACACTGCGCTATGCCGACGCGATGACCGCAATTGATGATATTTTTCTGTTCAAGACAATGGCTAAGGAAATTGTGGCAAGTCAAGGTTACTTGTTGAGTTTCATGCCAAAACCTCTCTCAGACCGTGGGGGTAATGGGTTTCATGTAAATATCAGTTTGCTTGATGATAAAGGAGAAAACGTGCTCAATGCAGGCGATTCCAAACAAGTACTGTCCGAAATCGGTCAGCAATGCGTGGCGGGACTCATTAATCACCACCCCGGAATGTCCGCTTTACTGGCTCCAACCGTTAATTCTTATAAACGCCTGCAGCCCGCAAGCTTGTCAGGATTCTGGGCCAATTGGGGATATGATCATCGTGGTGTGACAATCAGAATCCCTGGTGAACGAGGACCCGGCTTGCGCATAGAGCATCGAACAGCTGACTGTGCATCCAATCCGTATGTGGCAACAGCAGCAGTCCTGCAGGCAGCCAGACTTGGTGTAGAAAATAACTATGAGCTTCCACCAGAAGAAACGCAGGACTGCTTCGAAAACGTCAGCACGGAAATATGTGTTCCCGCGAACCTGGAAGCAGCCCTTGACGCGTTGGAAGCAGACAAAGTTCTGATTGACTCCTTAAATCCTGAGCTGATAGCAAATTTCTGTGACATTAAGCGCAAAGAATGGGAAAACTACAAAGTTCACACCACTGACTGGGAGTTATCCAATTATCTGGAATTTGTCTGATCATATCACAATTTCTTTAACCACATAATGAGTCAAACCTCCTCTCGCTTTGAAGTCGGCGGAATTTCCGTTTCCCCGGATCATTATATCAACGGCAAACGGGTTTCTTCCCCACAAACTTTTGAAGACCGCTCTCCCCTGGACTGGTCTCTACTACTGGGAGAAATGGCACGTGGAGACCATGACACTGCCAGACAAGCCGTAGATGCCGCTTATGAAGCATTTTCTGGATGGGCTGAACTCAAACCAGCACAGCGGGCTGAATACATGCATCGGCTGGCAGAATTAATTGACGCCAAATCAGCTGATATTGCCAGGGTTGAATGCCTTGATATGGCAATGCTACAGGAAAGCCTTGAACTGCGTGTAATTCCCCGTGGAGCAAGGAATTTTCGCGCTTATGCTGATCTTGCTGTTAAACATGAAGAGCGTGTCTGGAGTTCCAATAACACCGACAACAGAGTTATCCGGATGCCCTCTGGAGTTTCCGTGATCATAACTCCTTGGAACGCACCGTTTATGCTTTCCACCTGGAAATGTGCTCCGGCTCTTGCCGCAGGAAACACAGTTATTCTTAAACCGGCCGAATGGTCACCTCTGACTGCTTCAATTTTTGCCGACTTGATTGATGAAGCCGGTTTTCCTCCGGGAGTGTTCAATATTGTTCAGGGCTACGGAGAAGAAGTTGGAGACGCACTGGTGAAGGATCCCCGTGTGCGCCGCATTTCCTTTACAGGTTCCCCGGAAACGGGAAAAATAATCGGTGCTGCCGCCGCTGAAAACCTTGTTCCCTTTACAGCCGAATTGGGCGGCAAAAGCCCTTTGATTGTTTTTGCTGATGCCGATGTTGATGCAGCTGCCAGGAAAACCGCAGGTCAATATGATGATTCAGGACAAGTTTGCATGGCTGGAACACGTTTGCTGGTAGAAGAAAGTATCCAAGATGAATTTCTGGAAAAATTCTTGAATTACACCTCAGAGCATGTACTTGGAGACAGCCGAAATCCGGAAACAACAATTTCTCCAATGATTCATCCGGAACATTTACAAAGTGTAGATGGTTTCGTGCAACGTGCTGTTGCAGACGGAAACCGTGTTGTCACAGGCGGAAAAATCTGGAAAGAGGACGGTCTGTGGTACGAGCCGACCTTGATTGAGCCACGATCAAATGATGTTGAAATAGTGCAAAAAGAAGTTTTCGGTCCGGTGCTTACTTTACAGACTTTCGCTGATGAAAAAGAAGCTGTCGAATTAGCCAACAGCACTGAATACGGACTGGCCGGAATGATTTATACGAAAGATGCGGAATTGGCAAACCGTGTGGGTCGGGCGGTGCGTGCCGGAACAGTATGGGTGAATTGCTTTTTGATCCGGGATTTAACCGCACCATTCGGAGGTACAGGCATCAGCGGAATTGGACGTGAAGGAGGGGATTACGCGCTGGATTTCCACAGTGATCTCAAAACCTTACAGATACTACAATCTTCTCTGAATGATTAAGACAACATTGCATCAATTCAGCACCCAACCTGATTACTGAATTAATTCAAGACATATATACCAATCACGCTGGGTTATTGCTCAAGCTGGCTTTTGTAGTGCTTTGCCCCCTGCCCCTTAGGAACACGTTTGCCTCGAAACTCCCAGTCTCCACCCATTGCGGTGGATATAACTTCCTCTGAACTGCTCGGCTGCGCTCCCACATCTTCCCTGATGGGAGTCGTACCATGTACTATTGTGTTTCTGAGTGTGCCTAATCCTTCGACTTTTACTTCAACCACATCTCCAGGCTTCACCGGACGACTGTTTGCAGGAGTTCCCGAAAGCAGAATATCTCCGGGTTCCAAAGTGATATTCCGGGCAATGTCTGCCACAAGATAGTGCATGTTCCACTGCATTTCATCGGTATTGCCGTCCTGGGCGATTTTTCCGTTAACCAGTGTACGAATCTGTTTTCCCCTGAAATCCCAGTCTGTAACTAAAGCAGGTCCAACCGGGCACAACGTATCAGAGCCTTTTACGCGCAGCATTGATCCCGCGTCGGTGTCCCGAAAATCATGTAGACCATAATCATTGGCCACAGAATATCCCGCGATGTAGTCACCAGCCTGGTCAGGTGCAATATTCCTGCAGTAACGTCCGATCACAATTGCGATTTCTCCTTCGTAGTTCAGCCACTCACAGCGCTCCGGCCTGACAATATCAGCGCCGTGTCCACATAAGGCCGTTAGCGGTTTGTGAAAATAAGTTGGCGCGGGAGGGAGTTTGGTCATAAATTCATTAACACGGCTCTTGTAGTTCAAATGTACACATACAATTTTACGTGGTTCAGATGGCGCAAGGTGTATTGCATCATCAGCCGAAATACGGCGTCCGTCATTAGCAACAAGTTCCTCTCCTTCTCTGTTTACAACAGTAGGATATCCTTCCAGGAGTATTCTTCTAAATTCTGACATTTGTTTTCTTTATTTGAAATTTTACTAAAATCGTTTAGTATTAAACGACTTTAAATCATAACCATCTTGCAGGAGAAGTTCAATGAATTTAAAAGGATTTATGTTTCCACGTACATCCTCCGGACAGGCCTCAATTTTACCACAAACCCCCTGGCATTATTCCGGAACAATGCTGACTCTGGAATACCGAACAGATCCTGAGGCAGTGGCAGAACTGCTTCCAGATAATATTCAGCCTGCAGATGAAGATCCGGGAGCAGTTGCAGTGCTCTGGGCCGACTGGCAAAGCTGTTCCGATTCTTTTGAAGAACTGCTTGATCCGGTTAGGTCCCAATACATGGAAGCCTTTGTTGTGGTGCGCTGCAAATACCGCGGACAGCATTATTCCCGCTGTGTTTACATTTGGGTGGATCGTGATTACGCGATGGTACGCGGACATCATCAAGGCTACCCAAAGAAACTGGCTGATATCTACATGACACGTCCTGTTACAACAGGTCACGCCGGACCGCGACTTGAAGCAGGAGGACGATTTGGCGCGACCATCGCGGCTTATGGCCGACGCCTTATTCAAGCCAAGTTTGAGATTACAGAGCCCTGCGAGGGCGCTGGATTTGTGAACTCACTGCCAATGCTGCACAGCCGTCTTATGCCTGCAATTGAAGGAGACGGCACAGACAGCCTTAATGAACTGGTCACAATGTCCGCCTATCAGAGTGAAATCGGCCGCTCATTTACAGGAAACTTTGAAATTGAATTATTCGATTCACCAACCGAAGAACTAACCAGGCTACAGCCAAAGGAACTGATCGCGGGCTACTGGCGGGAACTTTCATTTTCATGGAAATCCGGAACAACGCTTTCGCGTACTAACCTTCAGGAAATCAGCTGAACAATATGACCACAAAAACTTCAATCACACCCGCGGAAAAAGATGCTCATCGGAAAGTCAGGCCACTTGATTTAGACCTGCGATCTATGGATGCGGTTGGTAATATATTCCGTGTGGCCAACAATTTTCGTGTTCAAGCGGAGAGGTCATTGCTGCAAAAACACAATCTTTCTTTTACAGGATTCACAGTAATGTGGGTGCTTTGGGTCTGGGGCACAAAAGAATCCTATCAACTTGCACAGGATGCAGCACTTTCAAAAAGTAATTTAACAGGTGTGCTGAAAACATTATACAGACACGGATTTGTTGAACGGAGTGCTCATCCGCGGGACAGACGCCGTTTGATTATTTCTGCCACTCCGACAGGATTGGCGCTTATGGAGGAGCTATTCCCTCAATTCAACAGACTTGAAAAGGCTGCCACCAAAGATTTGACAGGACAGGAAAAAGCTTCTTTAATTCGTAATTTGCGGGTGATGTTGAATACTCTGGAAAAACAGACGGGGTGATTATTGATGGGAAAATATTAAACTAAATTTCGCTATTATATTCTTTCAAT
>LUMJ01000468.1_pt1 | contig 25176 bp, 24 predicted proteins | sample 729631 | NCBI WGS metagenome assembly LUMJ01 (sample SAMN03860266, study PRJNA289734) | marine metagenome | biome: seawater column; feature: ocean; material: water; isolation source: Red Sea water column Station 22 - depth 500m | place: Saudi Arabia: Red Sea | collected 2011-10-15 | depth 500 m
TCTGCTTTCTGCAGGATAATTATTTATGCATGAAAAAGAAGTTGTTTCTGTTAATCCATAACCCTCAAAAATTGGAACTTTGAATCTTTTTTCAAATTGTTCCTGAACTGAACGTGTTAAAATTTGGCCACCACAAAGTATTGCAGTTAAGCTACTATCTTTTCTTTCATTCGGCAAACTAAGTAGCATTGATAAAATTGATGCCATTACACTTGTCCATGTTGCTTGATATTCATTAACTAGAAACCAAAAAGCATACAGACTAATTTTTCCCTTTATAATAATAGTTGAAGCTCCAACATAAAGTGGTGCTAATAGAGTCGTAATCTGACCATTGTTATGAAATAAAGGAAGTATACAAAGACATCTAGAATCCTTAGTAAATTCAAACCACTCTGAAATACCCATAGCATCAGATAATAAATTCAAATGAGATAAAATAACTCCCTTTGGATTTCCAGTGGTACCTGAAGTATAAATTATCACTGCCATATCATGTAATGATATTTGATTATATTCAATTTTTTTTCTAGCATCAAACAAAGAAATTAGATCCATTATTGATTTAGTTTTTTTAAAATTTACATTGCTTAAAGAATCTCTTATTTTATTGATTTTTGATTCTAAAGTATCAGTATAAAAAATAATTTTAGAATCGCTATCTTCAATAATATATTTGATTTCTCCGGATGACATTTCTGGATTTACTGGTACTATAGTTAGACCGCAGCAAAGTCCAGCAAAATACAAGGCTAAAAATTCAGAAGAATTATGAAAAATTAGAGATATTTTATCATTCTTTTTTAAACCACTTTTAATTAGGAATTGACTGGTTTGATTAACTATAGTTTTGAATTCTGAATAAGTGAATTCCTCATGTTTTTCTCCAGGACAAATCAAAAATTTTTTATTAGGATTTTCTTCAGCTTTTTTGAATAATAGGTCACGCACATTATTATAATCTAATTTAATTTGATAATTGATTTTTTGATGTTCGTGAATTAAATAATTATTTTTCATTGAGATACCTTAAAATTTTGCTTTTTATTATTGGTATTGACGTGATTTCCATGGTATCTGTAATTCCTAATTTAATTTTAAACTCATTTTCTACCGCAATAATTAATTCATAATGTTTAAATGAATTCCATTCAGGAATTTCATCCATTGAAAAATTAAGATCTATTTTTTCGACTTGAAATACTTCTTTTAAAATTTTTTCTAATCTTGCATCTAAATCAGTTTTAGAATCACTCATCAATTAAACGCAGTTAAAATATTACAAATAAACTTTATTTACAAATTTTTAATAAGAAATAGGTTCTATTTTTGGTTAATTTTTAAAAATGGTTTTGTTTCGTTTAGATATTTTGCTGTTTTGATTATCCCCTGTTCGATCTTATCAATATCTTCAACTAATGGACCAAAAGAAACTCTGACTGCGTTTCTTCCAGTTAGTCCAAATCCCCAACCAGGAATAAATAAAACAGCTGTTTTAGTTAGAACAGTTTCAACAAATTCAACACTACCTGTATTTACCTTCATGAAAATATACAAACCGCCTTCAGGTTGTATTATTGGAAAACCAAGATGTTTTTGAATTATTTCTGCAGTTTTTTTAGCAGTATTTTTGTATAGTTTTCTAATTTTTTCAAGATACACATCCAAACTACCATCATCTATTGAAGTAATAATGAATTTTCCAAATGCCATTTGGTGCAATTTGTCAGGTGATAATATTGTATAACTTTGAACAGATTCCATAGCTTCGATGATAAATTCTGGGGCTTCTAGCCAACCAATTCGTCTACCTAAACTTCTACACCATTTTGAATTTGTTCGTAATGAAATAAAATTTTCAGTTGGTGCCCATGAGAAATAGTCTGGTAGTGCTTTTTCATATACTAATTCTTTATATGCAAAATCTATAATCAGATATCCATCAATTTTTTTAACAGAATCTAATACTGCTTGTACAAATTCTTGTGATAATATTTTTGATGTAGGATTATCAGGTGATACTAGTAAAACAATTTTTGGTTTATTTTTTAAAATATATTTACAAAACTCCTCAGTTTTTTGATCAGCAATATATTCCCATTTATCTTCATCCATAACTGAAAAACGTAAAATAGTAACGTTGTGATTTCCATGTGATAATTGTTCTGGATAATTAGAATATGATGGATCCAATAATACTACTTTATCGTTGGGATCTAATAACACTGAAAATAAATCATTTGTAAGTTGTGTTGAACCTAAACCTACAGCAATTTGTTTTTCATTAATATCCATACCGTATAAATAATTTTCAAACTTACATAACGCATTTCTAAATTCTCTATCTCCTATACTGGTAGAATAATTTCCAGAAAAATGAAAACGTTCAGGATCAGCTATTATGTTTTCATATGCCTTTCTTAAATTTTCAGGAGCAGTATGGTTACTCCACCCACCTGCAAAAGAAATTAATTCGTCTGGATTAATTCCAAATTTTTGGATATATTGTGGATCACCATAATTCATAATAGCCTTTATAGGCGAAGATTCATTCTTGAACAGATTTATTCTCTTGGACAATCTATTAGAATTATTCATAATCGTTGAACGCTGTTACATTATAAATAAATCTTGTTTGTAATTTGCATCTGCTAGATAAAAAACATAATTTTATTATTTCTATCTCACATGAAAATGATTTTGCTGCATCCGTTGTTATATCTGAGAAAATTAAATAATCTTCTTTTTTACTTTTTTACTTAACGTTGATAGAATACTGTTAAATAATTGGTTAAAGACAGGTTCAGAAACATTTTTTGGGACAAAAATTTCATCAGGGAATTCTTTGATTAATTCTTTATCTGAAACAATTTTTATCTTTTCTAATTGATCATATCTAATTTTAATAGATTTTCTGTTTCGAAAAATATCTAATTCAGCCTTTATTTTTGCTCCTAGAAAACCTTTTGATAAATAAAATAACCAAACACAAAGATCAACTAAAAATAATGATAGGCGCATTTTTGCATAAGTTTCTTTTGAATAATGAGTTAAAAGACAGTATTTTCTATTTCTTTCCAGCCAATAAAATTTCTTTGAACCCCATTTTAATGAGTAACTTTCTGCATGATAGATAATTGATTTAGGAACATAAAATGAGTTTATTCCAATATGTGCCGCTCTCCATCCTAGGTCAAGATCATCATGATACAAAAATAAAAATGAATCCAGTAATCCTATCTTATCTAGAACTATTTTTGATGTGAATAAGCATGTACCTGATGCATAATTAATTTTTGCAATCGATTCTATTTCCTCATTATCAATTTTTCCTTTATCTCTTGCAAAACCAAATCCAAAAACATGTAACATATTTCCTGTACTTTGTAAAACACGTTTTTCATTTAACGAAAAAAATTTTGGTTGGTAAAGACCTTCACCAAATTTATTATAAGCAGACATCAAATGATTCAACCAACTTGGTTCAACAACTGTATCAGGATTTAAAATAACAATAAATTCACCATTTACATTTCGAATGCCGATATTATTTCCTTCACAATATCCTAAATTTTCCTTATTTTCGATAAGTTGAATTTTTTCGAATTTTTCCTTGCATCTAATGTGACTATTATCTGTTGAAAGATTATCCACAACTAAAACCTCAAAATTTGTATAAGTTGATTTGAAAACTGAATCAACGCAATTTAATAATAATTCTCCCGCGTTGTAATTTAAAATTATGATGCTTACTAGGGGATTTGGATTACTTTTTACCATAATCAATACAAAAAATTTTATTCAATATTTAACATTACGAAGGAATTTGTATTTTAGAGTGAAATTTTATGCCTTCATCTAGTAGGAAAATTTTCGTAATCTCGGATTCTTGCCAGAAATTTGGGAATTTGAAGAAATAATGATCTGACTGATCTTAATAACACGTTCAATTTTACAATTTTCCATGATTTTCATTTACTTGAAATTTGTTATGCTTTATCAGAAAGGTTTAGAAGCAAAAAATTGACCATAATTCTGATTATCATTGAATTACAGAATAATGATGGTTATATTTTCTGTTATAATTGTAGTAGGAATAATTTTTTCCGTTTCTATGAATCAATATATCCAAATCTATGATCCTGATTGGCATGGTATACTTGGTTATGATAATGATAAAGTTAAAGATGGAAAAAAGATTTTCATCATTGGTTCAAGCAGTGTTTATGCTATTGATACAACATACATCAATGAACAACTAGCACTCAACGAAAAAAATTATCAAGTATATAATCTTGCAGACATGTCTGATACTCCAAGAAAGCGACTTGCAAGTATTCAAAATATAATTTCAAATGAACCTGAAATCGTAGTTTATGGTTTAGGAATGTTGGAATTTGTAATTCCATTATACCCTTCACATACAATGACCGATTTTATTTTGAATCCAAATCAATTCATTTCGTATCAATTTAACGATGTAATGGAGTCTGTTAGAGAACAAATTCCTATGTCGCCTAAGGATAAAACATTATTGTTAGCAAAATACATAATTCGTGGTCCAGATCAGCATTACCATCCTTTCATAAATTTTAAAGAAACATCAATTTCTGATTTTGAAAAAATTAAAGAAAAGTGGCAAGCCACAAGCTTTGCAAAGGTTGGAAGACACCTAGATGTCTCAGATAGTAGCATACAGGTAAATCAGTTAAAGAAAATTCTGAGAGAATTACAAAAAAATGACATTAAGATTGTTATATTTACAAATCCGTACCATCGGGTTTTAATTGATAGTTTTGATGATTTGGAAATAAGTAATTTTGAAACCATGTTAAAAAACAACGCTGATGAATTTAATTTTAACACATATTTGCTACAAGACAAATATGCTGATCTGAATATATGGAGAGAATATTTACATATTGCAATACAACCTGAGGGTAAAATTTTCAGTGATGATGTTTTACAAATAATTTTGAAGGAGATTGAAGAATAATGCTGTTCAACTCCATTGACTTTTTGATCTTTTTCTTTATCGTACTAGGAGTTATTGCTATTTGGAAATATAGAAGGTTTCAACATATATTCATAATTATCTCAAGCTTCTTTTTTCTCTATTACACGGATAATTACCTAGTTGTTCTACTATTGTTTACAATTCTTCTTCACTTCTATACCGGCAGAGAAATTTTCAAATCAGTTAGCAAAAAACGAAAGAAAATATTTCTGACTATAGGCCTTGCAGGCAGTCTGGGTTTATTGGGTTTCTTCAAGTATTCTGATTTTGCGATAGCACAATTCAATATTTTAGGAAATATAATTGATCTCAGTTCAGAAATTCCTCTATTGAATTTAGCATTGCCTATAGGAATTTCATTTTACACTTTTCAATCATTAAGCTATATCATAGATATCTATCGAGGAAGCCTAACACCAAGCAAAACTTTACGAGAATATGCATTTTTTGTAGCATTCTTTCCACCACTGGTTGCAGGTCCAATTTTGCGTGCTAGTCAGTTTTTACCACAATTACGAGAGAAAATAGAACAGTCTCATACAACTGCTAGATTACGCCAAATTGTTATTCAAAGTTCTAATCTAAAATTTGGTTTAACGTTGATGGCATTAGGATTTTTTAAAAAAATGTTTTTTGCAGATAATATCGGACCTTTCGTATCTAACATCTTTTCGAACCCAATTGGAATGGAATCTTTTAGTATAATGCTTGGTGCTGTTGCATTCGGAATCCAGATATACTGTGATTTCTCCGGATATTCTGATATTGCGATCGGTGCAGCAGCAATTTTTGGATTTAAAATACCTCTAAATTTTAACAAGCCATTTTTTGCTACGTCGCCGACCAATTATTGGAAAAGATGGCACATAAGTTTGTCAACGTGGGTCAGAGACTATCTTTATTTTCCCCTGGCTTTCAAACATAGAAAATCAGATGTTGTAGTTTATTCCAGTTTAATGATCTCTATGGTATTGATGGGTCTTTGGCACGGCGCATCTTGGAATTTTTTAATTTGGGGAGGTATTCATGGAATATTTCTTGCTACACACACCATACTTAGAAAAAAATATCCTAGAATAACATTACATCCATTTTTTCAAAAAAACATCGGAAAATTGTTTTCCATAGTGATTACTCAATATCTAATGTTTTTCACTTTTATTGCATTTCGCGTCAAAGACTTTGATCATATGCTATATTCTATGAATAAATACATCTTCCTTGATTTTGCCACTGACAAAACAATTGAAATTATAATGGAAAATGAATTTGCGATATCATTAATGATCTTATTTGCTACACTACATTTCATATCATTTAAGCAAGGTAATTTGGCAGAAAAAATTTCTGGTGTCAGATTACGTTATTGGGTTTTATTCTTGGCTGGGATTTTTCTACCAATCGCATTATTTTATGTTGGAAGTGCACAAGAATTCATATATTTTGAATTTTAAAAATTTCTAAATGCGATTAAATGTGTACAAATGAATAATCAGAAACCATCAAATATCTAAAATTATGAAAGTTAGCATGGTTATAGAAGAAAAACTATCAGCGTATATAACTAAATCAAAGAAACTCAACCCATCAAATTTCCAGAAAAAAATTAAAACCGCTTTGCTAAGTAATTTCACATTAGATGGTTTGAATGAAACAATTAGTGTAAAATGTGCAGACATACAAATAGGTTGTAAGACATTTTCTGGAGGATATAATCAATATAATGAAGAAATTCTAAATGATAAAAGTAAACTTTATTCTTTTTCACCTGACATTTGTTTTCTTATTTTAGATACACGAAAAATTTTGGGTGATTTGTTTTTTTCTCCCTATAATTTACCGGCAGAAAAACGTAGAGAATTCATACAAAACAAGGTAGATGAATTAACTAATCTCGTAAAATTATTTATTGAAAAATCAAACTCAAAATTAGTTGTTTCTAATCTAGTTGTACCAACCTTCTCTCCATATGGAATCATTGAAGCCAAGGTAGCATATGGTTTACAGGAAATGATTCATGATTTCAATCAAAAACTGAGCGACATATGCAAAGATGAAGATTCAGCTTATCTTTATGACCTTAACGGATTTGTTGCTAGGTTTGGACAAAACAATGTATTTGATTATAGACAATACTTTTTTGGTGATGTAAAAATCTCGCTAAACTACATTCCGTTTTTAGCAAATGAACTATTAGGATTCATTAAACCAATTTTGGGTCTTAACAAAAAGTGCATTGTCTTGGATCTTGATAACACTTTATGGGGTGGTATTGTTGGCGAAGACGGATTTAATGGTATCAAATTAAGTCACAATGATCCTATTGGAAGAGCATTTATTGAATTTCAAAAATATCTGCTTTCTCTTCATGAACGTGGAATAATTCTTGCAGTAAACAGCAGGAATAACCTAGAAGATGCTATCAATGTAATAAAAGATCATCCAAATATGGTTCTTCGTGAAGAACATTTTGCATGTTTAAAGATTAACTGGAACGATAAAGTAACTAATTTTTATGAGATTGCACAAGAACTCAACATAGGCCTGGATAGTATGGTATTTTTGGACGATGATCAAGTAAATAGAGATTTTGTTTGTACATCTATTCCTGAAGTACTTACTGTAGAACTTCCAAATGATCCTTCACTATATGTGCCAACGTTAACTGAATTGAACGATTTTCATGTGCTCAAGATCACAGAAGAAGATAAAAAACGTGGAAAAATGTATTTGCAACAGAGAAAAAGAACCGAATTTAAAAAAAACGTGCCCAATTTTGAGGAATACCTAAAACAATTAAACATCAAAGTTAGGATAAAAAAAGCAACTGATTTTACAATTCCTAGAATTTCTCAACTTACTTTAAAAACAAATCAGTTTAACCTAACTACAAAACGTTACCAAGAAGAAGATGTTAGAAAATTTTCGCGAGATAAGAAAAAAATTATTGGATGTGCACAAATAGAAGATAAATTTGGAGATAATGGCATTACTAATGTATTCATTATCGATAAGGAAAATGAGAGAGAATGGGTCATTGATACATTTCTTTTAAGCTGTAGAGTGATTGGTAGAGGTATTGAAAATGCTGTATTATCCCATATTTTTAAAGACGCAAAAAATGAAGGAGTAAAAAAGATTAAAGCATATTTTATTCCGTCTAAAAAAAACAAACCAGCTGAAACATTCTTGCCTGATTTTGGATTCAAAAAAGAAAACGATTATTGGATATACGATTTAAATAACGCAATAAAATCTCCCAATCATTTAATGTTGGAGGTAGAATAATGTCTGAAAAACTGTATGATATTATTTCAAAAGTATTTTCTGTTCCACTTACAGAAATTAATGATGAATCAAGCCCTGAAACGATCGAGTCTTGGGATTCATTTAATGGATTGGTTTTGGTAGACGATCTTGAAAGTAATTTCAATGTAAAATTTACGGTTTCAGAGATTACTGATGTTAAAAATATTTCAGACATTAAGAGACATTTAAAAAATCATGGTATCAACGTAGATGAATGAAAAAATATGTGAGTTCACTATTGATAATATCATAATAGGCACTAAAAAAAAATTTAATGTTACCATTAGTGAGGAAATGGTTAATGATTTTGCTAAACTTTCTGGGGACTATAATCCACTACATATGAATAAAGAATATGCTGCTTCAACTAGTTTTAAAAAAAGAGTTGTCCATGGAATGTTATTAGCTTCATTTTTGTCTAGAATGGATGGTATGTACTTGCCAGGAAAACACGCTCTTTATTTTTCCCAATCACTAAATTTTGTAAACCCATGTTTTGTGGGTGAAAAAATTACTGTTGAAGGTGAAGTTATTGACAAAAGCCTTGCTACTAAAATAATTAAAGTAAAAACTAGAATTACTAATGAACATGGTAAGATACTTGTTGATGGAGAATCACGGGTAATTGTTAGGGATGATTGAAAGTTCAGGCGTAGGGATCGATATTGTTGAAGTAGACCGATTCAAGAAAAAGAAATATGAGAAAAACAAGATTTTTTACAAAAAAATTTTTAGGTATTCAGAAATCAATTACTGTTTAAAATTTAAAAATCCAGCTGAACGATTTGCAGGAAAATTTGCAATTAAGGAAGCCGTAATAAAGTCAATACATGAAAAGATTAGTTTCCTAGATATAGAAACCTCACACTCAAATGCAAAGCCTATAGTCAAGCTGAAAAACTCGTTACAAAAGAAATACCAATTCTTAGTTTCTGTTTCTCATGAAAAAAAATTTGCTGTCGGTGTTGTAATTTCTAAAAAAATCCAATAATAATTAACTCAAGATACTGTAAATTTTTAGCATTCTTGCCTAATCACCATTGTAATTCAGAATTATAATACATCGTAGTTCTACAATGTAATTTTAGTACCTTCCCCGAGTAAGAAAATTTTCTTAGTTTTATCTTTATTATTACCATGTAGGTGGCAATTTGCTGAAATGATGCTATCCTTGATGTTTAAACCACCATCTATTTTACAACCAGACATTATTATGGAATTTTCTATAACAACGTCAGATGATATTATTGTATCATCACCTATGCTTACATGAGGACCAATCGAGACAGATGCATCAATCTTACAATTTTTGCCAATTATAGATGGATCTATCCAAGTGGCTCTTACATTATAATCACAAATATGCTCTAGCACCTGTCTATTTGCATTCAAAATATCCTCTGGAGTGCCAGTATCTTTCCAATAGTCCGTTATTGTTTCGTAACCAATATTGTCATTTTGTTTTAATAAATTATCTAATGCATCTGTTATCTCTAATTCATTCCGCCAAGACGGTTTCAAATTATCTATGACTTCAAAAATTAGTGGCGTTAACAAGTAAATGCCAGTTACTGCCAGGTTTGATTTTGGCCATTTTGGTTTTTCTGTGATTTTTACAATCTTTTCATTTTTAACATATGCAATTCCAAATCTGCTTGGATTATCTACTTCACATAACAAAACCGTAGCATCATAATCTGATTTGTTAAAATTCTCTACAAAATCTATAATGGGCTTTTGTATAATATTATCCCCTAGGAAAACAAGAAATTTTTCATTGTTGACAAATTCCTTGCATAATCTGATTGCATGTGCAATTCCTCTAGGTTCATCTTGTTCAATATATGTAATATTTACATCAAAGTTTTCTCCATTTCCGTAATACTCCTTAACCTTGTTTGAACCTAGACCGCCTATGATGATAGCAATATCTGTAATACCAGCCTCCTTAATTGACTCTATACAATATTGTGACATCGGTTTATTTGCAATTGGTAGCAGTTGTTTTGGACCAGTATGCGTTAATGGTCGTAATCTAGTTCCATGTCCTCCGTGCAGAATTATTCCTTTCAATATGAATCACATAATTTTTCATTAAATTAAACCTAATTTTTCCAAGGCATTGATTTTAGAATGTCTGGAGAAAGATCTTTCCATAAATCTGTATTTGCTAGATACCAATCAACTGTTTTCCTTAAACCGTTATCAAAACTTGTATTTTCTGACCAATTTAGATTGGTTCTAATGTTAGACGAATCAAGACTGTATCTAAAATCATGACCTGGTCTGTCATCTACAAATTTAATCAAATCAAATGGTTTATCCATTATCTCAAGGATTTTTTTTACAATAGTCAAATTATCCGTCTCATTATTTGCAGATATGTTGAATGAATATCCAGATTTTCCTGTTATATGGGGTGGATGGCATCCATCAATCTTGGTGAAACAAACACTGGAACATGATGCTGTTGATATAATTGTAAAAGGGCAAGGTGAAGTTTCTTTTTTTGAACTAGTAAAATGTTTTCTTAAAGACTCTAATTTTTTAAACTTCCAAATACTTCATCTGTAGAAATTTGCACTAGTCTTTTTTTCTGCTGTTTAATTATATCTAGAATAGTGAATGTTCCCCTGATATTGGAAACAAGAAATGGATTAGCATCATTTATACTTCTGTCAACAAATGATTCTGCTGCAAAGTTGATTACAGCATCACATTTTGATATCAGATCCTCCATAAGCCGTTTATTTGTAATATTACCTTTAACAAACTGATATCTCTCAGAATTTTGAATTTCTTTCAAGTTTCTTTTATCAGATCCAAAGAGTTCTGCATCTACATTAATTATGTCAAAATCGTTCTTTTCTTTTAATAATTTCATGATAAAGTTACTGCCAATAAACCCTAAACCGCCTGTTACAAGTAATTTCATAGTACTTTCGATTTAATCAATCCTAATAAAATGTTGGATAAAATTATACACGAATTTCTGAGAATCATTCAATCCAAACTTTTATTGGCTAAATCTAAGGTGATGTTTAAGTGGAAGAAGAAAGATTTTTTGTTAAGGATTTAGAGAAGCACCAAACCAAGGATGTCAAAGATTCTCATATAAATGGAAGATTAGATGTTATCTGGAGAGATTGGGACAAGATTATAAAAAACCATCCGAAAATGATCTATGTTAGTTCTATCAATCCAGGTGAAGTAAAAGGACCGCATATACATAAAATTAGAACAAGTTATCTTGTTTGCATTCATGGCAAAGTAGTTTTCATTGTTGACAAAGGAAACAATGATTACAAAGAAATTGAGGCCGATTCAGAAAAGCCTGTTCTAATCTGTGTTCCAAATGGAATGGCGTCTGCACATATCAATACTACAAATGAGGTTGCGCTGGTCCTTGTTTTAGCAGATATTGCATGGAAACCAAATGATAATGAGATGGAAAATGCTTCTTTTCCTGATTATGATTGGGATAAATGGAAAAAATCTTGAAAAATTACGATTCAAAAACTGTTATTCTTTTTGATTCAAGCTACGATCTTAAAACATTAAAAAAAATAATGGAGAAAGATGAATCAATTATAGTTTCTCTTGATTACAATTCTCACAAAATCTTGTCAGATCGGAATATCAAACACCATATCTCTGATGATTTTCTAGGTGTAACAGATCTATTGGATATATGGAAAAAATCATTTTCACTATCACAATGGTATGATAATTTAGAACTATCAAAAATTCTTGAGTATAAAGGAATTAACATTGGTAAGTTGTTTTATCCCGAGTTTCACTATCATTTACTACCATTTTTGAAGAAATTTGTGGAATTAATTTTTCTGTGTGATAAATTTTGTGACTCAAAAATCATAGCACCCTCATCTATTTCCGATATTTTGAGTTTGTTAAATCCTAATGTTGAGTACATCAAAGTAGAGCAAAAATCAGAAAATTTTTTGTATGACACTGTAAAATTCCAGATCACAAACTCTCTTAGCGTAAAAATACCAAAAAAATCCTATCATAAATTGAAAAATATTTCTGAGCAGGCATTATCAAAATTACTTAAAAATAATAAAAACTACAAAAATCAAAAACATACATTACTTATTGAATTTGATCCAATAAAATATCAAAGATTATTTGAGTTGTCTCCTAAGTATGATATACAATTTGTTTTGTTTAACAGACGTCGTCCATATGTATGGAATAAAAAATCGTATTCAATTATAAAAAATTCAAATTGTTTAATAGCAAGATATCTCGATGTAAAAAATAAACAAATAGAAAAATCTATTGAGATAGGAAAGGAACAATTAAAAAAGAAACTTGATAATCTGCTTGAGCACGAAGAAATACTTGACAGATTTTTTTCAAATAAAAAACATTCTTTCTGGAATGGAATCAAACCAATATTTATAGAATTGTGTAAAAAAAGATTTCTTGAGGCCATTCAAGAAATTGAATTAGCTGATCAGGTGATAAAAAACTCAGGGGCTTCATCCATCATAGTATTATCAGATAATGGATTCAATGAACAAATTATGCTTCATCTTGCGAAGAAATATCAAATTGATACGTTATTACTGCAACATGGAATGTATTGGGAAACTATAGAAAATAAAGAAGGGAATATTTTCATAGGTGGAGATTTTCCAATTCTTTCAAGCAAATTTCTCACATGGGGTACACAAACTGAAAAATATTCAAAAAAATGTGGATATGCAGAAAAAACAAATATTATTGGAAGTCCATCTCATGATACACTGTTTAAGGATAATTCAAACAACAGTTTAGTTAATGATGGTTTTATTTTATTAGCTACATCATCGCCACAACAAAATGAGATTTTTGATTTAACGGTTGATAACTTAGAAGCGTATGAAAAAATCATCAAAAAGGTTTGTAAAATAGCTATAAACTTGAATAAACGATTAGTTATCAAGCCACATCCGTTTCAAGAAGAAAGAGATGTTAAGAAAATAGTTGAAGGTATGGATAATCATGTTATCCTGGCAAAAAGTGGAAATATTAAAGATTTGATTAAATCATGTGATATATTTTTGGTGAATGATTTTTCTACTACAATGCTTGATGCTATGATAATAGGTAAACCTGTTATAGCAATTAAAACCAAAAATAGGCACATGAAAGAACGACCGGAAATTTTTACATCTGGATGTTGTGTGGAATGTAATATTAACACGCTTGAAAAAGAGATTAAAGAAATTCTAACTACAAATAAACGCGCAATAATGATTGAAAAAGGCAACCAGTATGTAAAAAAATTTATGTCTAATCAGGGAAACTCGTCTGAAAAACTCCTAGAATTTCTTGATAGTAACTAAAACATCTATTTGTAAATTTCTTGATTTTACGTATTATCCATACGCATGATTTTTTAATTAACTCCAATTAATCCTCGTATGAAAATTGGAATTATAGGATTAGGATTCGTCGGATTATCGTTTGCAGCTGTATTAGGTTCGAAAGGATTTTCAGTAATTGGGTTTGATAATAATAAGAAAAAAATTGAAAAAATAAACTCAAAAAAACCACCATTCTTTGAACCAAAACTTGAGTTATTTTTAAAAAAGGCATTAGCGAAATCACTTGAAATCTCATCAGATGTCCAGAAAGTTGTGAAAAAATGTGATTTCATATTTCTCACTGTGGGTACTCCAAAATTAAAATCTGGTCACATTGATTTGAGTATGCTAAAAAACGCTTCAAAAGATATAGGCACTTCTCTACGGTATTCCCAAAAAAAACCAATTATTGTAGTAAAAAGTACGGTAGTTCCTGGTACTACCATTAATACAATTAGACAGATTATTGAAAAATCATCTGGGGGAAAAAATGGAAATGGATTTAATATTGTAACAAATCCTGAATTTCTAAAGGAAGGCAGTGCTATTGAAGATACATTAAATCCACATCTAGTAGTCATTGGTGGATTAAACAAAAAATCCATTAACAGATTAAGGAGTTTTTATCAGGAATTATATGGTCCAAAAATTAAGATCATGATAACAAATCCTCAGACCGCTGAAATGATAAAATATGCAAATAATTCGTTTCTTGCAACTAAGATAAGTTTTATTAACCAGATTTCTTCATTGTGCCAATCCATTCCTGGAATAAATATTGATGAAATTGCAGACGCAATAGGAGTTGATCCACGAATTGGCAAACAATTTCTCAAAGCAGGACCAGGCTATGGAGGATCTTGTTTACCAAAGGATCTATCAACAATAATTGAATTTTCTTCAAAAATTGGAACAAACCCAGTTCTTTTAAAAGCTGTACAACAAACAAATGATCTTCAAATAAAACAAATAGTTCAGTTGATTGAAAAAAAACTCAAAAGTGTTAAGAATAAGCGCATCACAATCCTCGGGCTATCATTCAAAGAAAATACTGATGACGTTAGAGAATCAAGATCTACAGAATTAATTAAAACTCTTCTGAGAAAGAATTCCAAAATAACAGTTCATGATCCTATGGCAATGAAAAACATGGAATCTATTTTCACAAACAAAATAACTTATGCTAATTCTTTGTCTGAAGCATTAGAAAACTCTCAATGTGTAGTAATAATGACACCTTGGAAAGTTTATACAAAATTAAAAAATAGTGATTTTCAAAAGATGGAAAAGAAACTGATTGTGGACACTCGCAGAATACTATCTGGAAAAAATTTGAATGCTGAATATTTAGCCTTAGGTTTGGGATTGAATTAATTATGTTAAGATTCAAATTATTTTTATTGATTAGAAATTGGGAATGAAAATTGCCAAAGTTATTACTCTATTCAATTTTTCACGGAAATCTTAATTATTCATCTATTCCTGAAGAATCGTTTCATGAAATAATTGATTCATGTTATTGGCCAGTTTTGACTGCAATTAAAAATTTTAATTTTAAATCAGGTATTGAGTTTCCTGTTAATACATTAAATAGAATAAATGAAATTGATCCCCTCTTTATTAATGAACTAAAGAATTTAATTAAACAAAAAAAATGCGAATTAATTTTTTCTGGAAAAGAGCAGATTGTGTCACCGCTTATTCCAAAAGAAATCAATGATAGAAATTACAGTGAGGGTATCAAAGAATTAGAAAAAAAAATGCCAATAAAAAAACAAATTGCTTATGTCCACGAACAGATTTTTAGTAATGGACTAATCCCATTATATCTTAAATCAAAATTCAAAAATATCATGATAATTTATGAAACGGCATCACTGACCTATAAATCGGATAAAAACCCAAATTTTTTTCCTGTAACGATAAAATCCAAAAAAGATCAGATAAATGTGATTTGGAATAGTCGTCACGCCTACCAAAAGTTTCAAAAATACATAACTGGTAAAATTAAAAAAAATGATTACCTCAACTTTATTCTAAAAAATAAAAAATTAGAAGATACATGCTTTCCATTTTATGGTTCTGACATGGAGATTTTTGGTTACAACAATCCAGTTTTAGGATTAAAAAGTGACGGAAATGAAATAAAAAGATTTTATGATATTCTTGAGGAAATACAAAAACACGATGAATTGGAATTCATCTTACCATCTAATTTAATGAAAATCTTCCCACCGTCTAGAAAAATTAAAATTTGTTCAGCAAAATTTCCTATTCTAGGAAAAAAAGAAGAGTCAATAGTTACTCGTTGGGCCGTTTGTGGAAGAGATAATAGTAAAAGTAATTCCCTTTGCTATCAAGCATTTAAAAAAATTAAAATGTTACAAAATTTACAAACTGAACGTCAAAATAAGAAAGATCCTTATCTCTTAGAATTAGTTGATTGCTGGGGAAGTGATTATAGAACACACACTGAGGAAAAAAAATTCCATAATTTTAATAAAAATATTAACACATTAAACCACGAATTAGATAAAAAAATCAAGGGTATCGTTTCTAGTTCTTTAAGGCAGAAAAAATCAGACTTGGTAATTTATAATCCAAATAGATCAGATTGGAAAAAAATACCAATTGAAATAAAATTACACTTCAAGCCAAAATTTATGACAAATAATTTTGAGGTCCATTCTAATGGTAAAATACTTAATTCACAATTAGAAGACATCAAATTTTACAAAAATGGATATGTTAGAAGCGTAACTTTAGTGATTACACCGGTTATTCCAAAGAATTCAAAGATTGGGATTAGACTGATAGAAAATGATGTTAAGATTGCGTTGGAAAATTATTCCAGCAATTTCGTGAAAACAAATAATACTGAAATTTCTTTATCAAAAATTGGTGGAATAATTAGTCGTCTAAAATTCCCTGTTATTTCAGAAAAACCCATAATTAATATAACAAAATCTTTTGCTGATAAAAAAACTGATGTAACTAATCTACTCCCAGGTCAAATTTTTACCAGGGACAAAACTGGAAATGAATTTAGTGATTTAACTGAGACAAAAATAATCTTAGAAAATCAAAGTCAGACAATACGAAAAAAACTGACTTGCGATTTAGTATTACCATTTGCAGATATTAAAAAAATTTTTTATGTATATAATGACATACCACGAATTGATCTAAAATACATTTTCACTTTTAAAGATTACAGACCATCAATTTTTCGGATTAACTTAGCAAATCTGAATTCGAAAAATTTCAATAGCAATTCATTTTCTTATTCTTCTAATAATGGAGGAAATTTGGAATCATTTATGTTAAAAGAATCAATTTTGCAGGATAGTCCAACTAATACTAACATTAGTACTACCGGATGTCTTGGTTCAACTAATTGTATACTTGATGTGGGAGACGAAAATTATGGTATAACAATTTTTACAGACAAAGCATTGTGGTATTCAGTTCCAATGATTAATTTTAAAGAATCAAGCAAATTACCACTACGGATAATTAGCAGTGTATGTGAACATGATGATACTACTATGACTTGGTGGAAAGGGAGAAAGGAAATTTCGTTTAGTATTTTTGGAAGAAGCAGAAATATTGATCAAATACAAAAAACCTGCAAAAACATGTTTATTGGTTTGATTTATGGATCTGATAATCCTAATATCAGAGTTACAAATTGAAATTTTTATGAAAACGATAATTGTAACAGGTGTATCAGGATTTATTGGATCATCTTTAGCTGAAAAGCTACTGAAAAAAAAATTTAGGGTAATAGGAATAGACAGTTTTACAAATTTTTATTCAAAAAAAATTAAAGAAAAAAATCTTGAATTTTGTAAAAAGAATAAAAATTTCTCTCTCATAGCTAAGGATATACTAAAGATTGATCTTGTTCCTATTTTTGATAAGACTGATTACCTTTTTCATATGGCGGCACAACCAGGTGTAAGAACGAGTTGGGGAAAAGATTTTGGAAATTATACAAAAAACAATATTTTAGTTACACAAAGGTTATTGGATCAGGCAAAAATATCAAAATCTTTGAAAAAAATAGTTATCGCTTCATCTTCATCAGTTTATGGTAATCAAAATGGGAAAATGAATGAAGTGAAAACAAAAACGGTTCCTGTTTCACCATATGGCGTTAGTAAGCTTGCGGCAGAACAATTAGCCAAAGTGTATATAGAAAATTTCAATTTACCGATAACAATGTTACGATATTTTACAGTATATGGTCCAAAACAACGACCTGATATGGCATTTATGAGATTTATAATAAAATCAATATTAAAACAACCAATTACAATTTATGGAAATGGAAATCAAAAACGAGATTTCACCTACATTGATGATGTAGTAGATGCTACAATTTCTTCAGTGGATGTTGTAAATCCAGGGGAAATAATCAATATTGGCGGCGGAGTCGTAATTTCTATCAACAAAATTATCTCAGCTCTAAAAAAGATATCCGGATTGGAGTCCAAGATTTTGTATAAACCATTTCCTGAGGGGGATGTATTACGAACTGATGCAGATATTACAAAGGCAAAAAAACTCGTAAAATTTAAACCAAAAATTTCACTAAATGAAGGATTATTTTTTCAATATGAATATGCAAAAAAGAATAAAAACTTGTACATATAATAAATTATTTCTTAGAAATTGACAAGTATATTGAAGCAAAAAACTTAGTAATTTTGTGCAGTAAACTATTAGTTCCTTAAGAAAAGCCGATTTCTCATGACACAGAATATTGAATCAAAAAGAGCATATCGTGTAGATAAATATTCTATAATAGTCACGATTTGCTTTTTTCTTATTGCATCATACGTTGCATTCTTTCATCATAATTATTGGACTTTTGATGTAGACGGAATATATTATCTTCTTGCTGGTCAAGAGATACTTTCAGGAAATGAGGAAAATGTAGTCATGTTACATGCTCCTGTTGGTGGTTCCATACTTTTTGCTTCTCTAAATTTAGTTTTTAATGATGGATTTTCTGTCATAAAGGCAATTTCAGTTTTAAGTGCAACAGGAATGGTATTTTTTTCATTCTATATTATTAGAAATTTTTTTGATACTAAAACATCATTACTAGGTCAATTATTTTTTGCATTAAATCCATGGGTTTTTCTTTTTGCAATACAAGCACGAAATGAAATCCTTCCAGTTTTTTTAGTTATGGCTGCAACGTTTTTTATCACTAAAAAGGACATAAAACTACATGATGTAATAATTATTGGTTGTTTGGTGGGGGCCGCTACTGAGATAAGATACCAAAGCGCGTTCATTTTAGTTGCATTTGTGGTTTTTCTATTAATCAGGAATAAGAAAATTCGAACTAATTTACTGTATGCGGCGCTTCTAATACTATTGTTTACCGTTGTGGCTAGTCCCGCATTTCTTTATAATTATTTTACACACGGGACATTTTTGGACGAAGTCGATCCTAGTCGTTACATTGCTGATCGTAGTAAATTTACTACAGAAGAATGGAAAGATGATGTATTTCAACAAAGCCAAAAAGGATTGAGCTCTGGAATTTTCGTTGATTTTGATTTGTGGGCGAAAAATTATTTTTATAATTTGTTATACGGTGTTCCAAACAGTCTTTTTGGCTTTGAAAACAAAGTTAGTGCATCGTTAATTCCTGCAATTCCCATTTTGGGTGCCATACCGGTATTAGGTGGATTGATCTATTCGTTAAAAATCACACCTTAGTAATTGGAATTTTAAATATAAAAAATATTGACAGAAATTTCATTCCTTTATTGTTAATGCCAATATTTTTTTCACTCGCAATCTCAATAATACCTGTACGTGGACCACATCATTTCTTATTTATTTGGATTTCATTTGCCACATTAAGTGCAATAATTTTTACAAAGATGATTCCTGAAATGTATAAACTTAGAAATTCTATAAAAAAAAGAAAATTTAAAATTAACTATTCATTAAGGGTGATTTTGATTTTATTATTTGTACTATTCGTACTGATTAACATTACATATTCGTACATACAACTAAGGGTACTTTCTACTGATGAACCGTTTATTGGTATACAAGATGAATTAAAAAGAATACAAGAAAATCAACCATTAGAAAAAGTTGGTATTGAAATTAAAGAGATATCAGATGTTTTAGCAAAGGAACCTGGAATTGAAGATAGATTTGTTGGCGGTTCATTAGTTTATGCAGCGTATTTAGATAGTAATCGTGTTTTTTTTAGTTATATTGAGGGTCCGGACAACGATACAATAGAAAATTATATCACAAGAAAAAATTGGAGTTCGTATGATATTCATTACTCAAACCTACATAGTTGGCCATTAGATAGACATGATAAATACAATAATCTGCCAGATTATCTCATTTATCCACCAAGTGAAAATTATCATGATTATCTTAAAAAGCTTGAAAACCCAAATGATTCCGAAGTTCCTTCTAACTTTGAATTAATTTACAAAGGAAGTAGGGGTACAATGGTGTATAAAATTTCTCATATTGAAGGTAATGATGTTTAAACATGCAAGAATTCAAAACAATTTTAGATTTAATTAGAATACGTCAATGGTACAAGAATGTAATAATTTTTCTACCGTTAGTTTTTTCGTTTCAATTTTTAATTTTTGATAGTTTAGTCGATACAATCTTGGGTTGTATTTCACTATGTTTGGTTTCAGGTGCAACCTACATCTTCAATGATATCAAAGATGTTGAAGCTGATAGGATCCATCCAGGGAAAAAAAATCGCCCACTAGCTAAAAACTATATCACAAAAAATCAAGCAATAGTTATTCTTAGTATATTTCTTATTTCCGGTTTAATTTTAGCTCTCATATTAGACTGGCAATTTTGTGCAATACTGTTTTTGTTATTAATTAACACAATACTCTATTCATTTTGGACAAAGAACATTGTGTTCTTTGATATTTTCTCAATTGGATTAAATTTTGTTTTAAGAGTAATATCAGGCATAGTTTTGCTATCAACAGAATTTTCTCCATGGGTAATTGGGGGCGTTTTCCTTGTAGCATTATTTTTAGGATTTGTTAAACGTAAGAACGAACTACAGGTTTTGGAAAATACTGCATCACAACATCGAAAAACGTTAAACGCCTATACTATTAGTTCACTCAATAAAATTTTAATCGTAACATCAGTTTTGGTTATAACAATCTATTCCATGTATGTCTTTATTGATAATCCAACTAATGATTTTAGATTAAGTTTCACAATTCCACTAGTTATATTTATCGTAATTCGTCAACTTCATCTGTCAAATAAGGTCAACATTAAAAATAAATTCAGTGAAGTAATTAGTGATATACCAACGTTATTTGCTGTTTTAGCTTATATCGCGTTTACTTTGTTCTTGTTCTATTTTATGTAGTATCAGCAAACATGATGAGAAAATATCCGTAGAATAACCCAGTTAACCACTGTCATCATGAATTATTTTATAAATGACAAATCCTGCATTAGTTTTGTAAAGAAATTTAAAATTTTTTGGAATTTTAGGATTGTTTGGATCAGATAAAATTTTTAGCTCTTCATACATAGTATCTTCACGCGTTTGTTTATCGCCTGTTGGAGAATAAACAAGATAATCAGGTATTAACTCCTTGGTATTCAAAACATTAGATGGGTGGCTATTAATATTTGAAAAATAAATCTCATAGTCAGTCCAATTTTCTCTAGTGATAAACTCTTCAATCGAGTCAGTTTTTTTACCCTCGTAGAAACCTGAATAGATCATTTTGCTATTAGCATAATGAGTAATGATTGTCTTACCTGTCATAACATAACTGTCTTCAATTCCGGGTTGAATTGATAAAATGTCAGCAGCTTCTTTAAAGTAAATTCCGTTAGGTTGTTTAGCCTCATTTTGGCTGAATGTTTCTAAAATTTCATCAGTAACACTACTAAAACTTCCTTGATATAGATGATTTTCAATTGACTTGTAGGAATGCCCAAAATTTAACACAAATACAAGAAATAATAAGACTATGAAGATTTTTTTACGAGTCATAATTCTTTGATAGGAGATTTGTACGTGTTTGTAATTTTGGAAATCATTCTTGGTATTACATGGATAAAAAATACAGAGCTTAAGGCTGGAATCATTATCCAAACGGGAAGTAAATGTTCAGGTTTACTTACGGGAATAATTGAAATTAATACCAAATAGACCGCCGGTGCAACTAATACTGGTAGTAAATTATTTTCAATTTTATTAAAATTTAATATTGTTAAACCAATAATAGGTAAAATAATCAAAGCGAAGAAATGAATGTTAATGTCTCCAAAAAGAAGAACCGAAAATAAAGTGCCGAAAAAAATACCAGCAGAAACCATCAAATTTTTCCTATCAAGTTGAATTTTTAATAAATAGAATAAAGAGCCGAAAACGAGTATTAACCCGAGAAAAGGAATGGTTGGAATTGGTGAAAGATTGCTTATTGTATCAAAATTAAATAATTTATTCGGGTTATGATTGAACAAATTATAAAAATAATTTTTTAGGAATAGGTTTGGATCACCGTAAGTATCGGTTACTTCATCATTCGCTATTTTTTGTTTGAATTCCTCAATGATTTCATTAGGTGGTTTGTATTTTGATTTAACCATTAATTCAAAATTTGGATCTGAATCCAAGATAACTCCATACGTAAAATAATTATAAAGTAACGCAGGGCTTGCTGCTGCGGTAAATAATAGTACCAAAAGCGCTGCATATACTAAATTAGTTCGAATTTTTTTATTCCGGATTAATAGAAAAACCACAAATGCAACTAAAATGAACGCGCTTTGGTATCTAAACATAAAAGCAGTGCCCAATAGAATTCCAGCGATTATAATCGGGGATGGTTTTAATTGTTTTTTAGTAATAAAAAAAAACGAACCAAATATCAAAAATATTGGTATAATCTCATTTAGAGTTTGTAGAGATATAATACCGATTCTCGGGGAAAAAACAACAAACAGTTGACCTACTAGAGCTACCTTTGAACCGAAGATATTTTTTATGACTAAATACGAAAGTGCTACTATTCCTGTACCGCCTAATAATGAAATTAATTTAGCATTTAGGAATGCATCTCCCGTTAATGAATCTAAAAATGCATAAAATACTGGTCCGCCGGGTCCAGCATTAAGTATCTTAACGTTCTTGCCGTTTCCATTAAGAATATCATGACCAAGATTAGAGTATAGAAGATAGTCTCCATCTATCCAATAATCATGATGAAAGAATGTCACGAATGATACAGCAAGGAAGAAGCAAACTGTAACTATTATCGCATATTTATTAAAATTCCTTGGTTTTTCTGATTTAGTTTTTTGCATGTGTGTACATCAATAATTTTCAGTGGGATCTAAGAATATATCCTTTAGTGAGAATAAATTAGTTCTAAAATAACTCAAGTCTTTGAATTAGTTGAAAAATTTTTCTTTAATTTCATTGCTTTGTATTATCGTGAAATTATATACCAAAAAAAGGTTAAACCGTATCTAATTGCTCGCATTTTTTTATCTGATTGTGTTTTTGAAGTCCCAACCCTCTTTTTAAAAGTAATTGGAACTTCAACTATTTTTAAATTATTTTCAATTCCAATCATTGTCATCAAAATGGCAAATAATCCACTTTGAGGACTGATTACTGGTTTATCGGTATTGGGTTCAACAAATTGATCAATGATTTTTTGTAAAGATTCTCTTCTAATACACCTATACATGCAGCCCACGTCAGTTAATTCAACAATACCTAAGTGTTGCAGTGAGAAAAATTTTAGTTGAATCAGCTTTGCTAAAAAATAATTGCCCCAAACATAAAATGTGGAGTTTTGATTTCCTTTTTCAGACAAAACTTGTATTTGTCTAGTTCCGATAACCATATCACAGTTATCTAGATATGGAATCATTTTTTCCATGTCACTACCACTAAATGTTCCATCACATTCAGTAAAAATTATAATATTTACATCCGTTTTTAGTGACTCCTTCATACCAATTATGCAAGAATGTGCAAATCCTTTGTTTTCATCTTTTGTAATAGTTTTTGCGCCACATGATTTAGCTATTTCTATGGTCCTATCAGTGCTGTGATTATCAACAACTAGAACTTGCTTTACGTACTTCTGATTTTTATAATCATTGATTACCTTTTCAACAACCTTCTCTTCATTATATGTTGGAATTATAACAAAAATTTTTGGTTCGTTAATTGGATTGACGTTTAGATAATGCAATTTTGAATCAGTTTTATAGGATTGTCTTGTAGAGGCAAAAATCATTGCTGAAAAAATCCATATAGCATCTATCAATAATATCCATTTTAGATATGTTGAAAAGTAAATATTCTCAACAAAAGTAGAACCCACAACTAAAGTTTGTACACCTTCTACTATGAAAAAATACAGGTTTGTAATAGCCCAACCTAAATTTAAAATGATGATTGCTATAAATGATAAAACAAGCAGCGTGTAAATCATTCCCATGAGAGAAGTTTGTTAAAGTGGCAATACTTATGAATTCGGATCAATTCGAATTAACTAATATGAAATGTGTAATATTAGCAGGTGGTTATGGTACTAGAATTTCAGAAGAATCACACCTAAAACCGAAGCCAATGATCGAAATTGGAGGAAAACCAATTTTGTGGCATATTATGAAAATTTATTCGGCTCATAGAATTAACGACTTCATTATTTGTTGTGGATACAAAGGGGAACAGATCAAGGAATATTTTAGCAAATACGAGTACGCAGATGATAATACGAAAAAATGGGATGTTCAATTAGTTGATACAGGTAAAGATACAATGACTGGCGGTAGACTAAAAAGAATTCAAGATCATATAGATGATACATTTTGTGCAACTTATGGTGATGGTGTGAGTGATATTGATATCAATCGTTTAATATCATATCATAAAGAGAAAAAAACTTTAGCTACATTAGCGGCTATTCATCCTCCAGAAAGATTTGGTGTACTAAATCTGTCAGGAGATCATGTTACAGAATTCCATGAAAAACATAGTGGTGAATCTTCTTGGATAAATGGAGGATTTTTTGTCTTTGAACCAAAAATTTTTGATTATTTACAGGATGATTCGACTGTCTTGGAAAAAACACCATTAGAAACTTTAGCAAAAGAACAACAATTAACTGCGTTTAAGCATAATGGGTTTTGGTATCCAATGGACACTCTAAGAGATAAAAGTCACTTAGAAAAATTATGGGCTTCGGAAAAGGCTCCTTGGAAAATTTGGTAAAATGTCATCAGAAAATCTATTTAGTGGAATTTTAAAAAATAAAACAGTTCTTGTTACTGGACATACTGGATTCCAAGGAGCTTGGTTATCAGTTTGGTTGAAATCACTTGGGTCCAATGTAATTGGATATGCATTGGAACCTCCAACACAGCCATCATTATTTGAAACACTTTCGTTAGAAC
>LUMJ01000257.1_pt1 | contig 25099 bp, 20 predicted proteins | sample 729631 | NCBI WGS metagenome assembly LUMJ01 (sample SAMN03860266, study PRJNA289734) | marine metagenome | biome: seawater column; feature: ocean; material: water; isolation source: Red Sea water column Station 22 - depth 500m | place: Saudi Arabia: Red Sea | collected 2011-10-15 | depth 500 m
TTCATTCACTTGGTATTTCACATCAAGAAAATTGACAAAACTGTCTGATTTAGGATGACTAATAATTATTTCCGGCGGGGATATATCATAGGTAATGTTTTCTATTATTAACTCATCAGATGTATTACCTGCAAAGTCAGTACCAATAATTGAAACACGATAACTTATGCTATCACGCAATGCAACACTGTTCACAAGAGCCAAAGGTTCACGGGCTCCTGCCTTTAATTCCATATTAACCAATGCTGTTTCCAATTTTGTATCTGCACCCATATGTGTAAAGAAAACTGTACCGGAAGCAATATCTTCCGATAAACTCCAACCAAGATCAAGATGATTGATAAAAGCGTTGCTTTCTGGGTAAAATGCTGTGAACTCTGGTGGTGTAAGGTCTATCCTTATATCGAGCAATCCCGCCGTTCTAGCCATATTTCCGGCCCTGTCTGACCCATTTAAGGTTATGGAATAAGAATATCCATCTTTTACATCCGGAATATATAGGTCATCCGAACTATAAGAATCCATGCTCAGAATTTTTGAATAAATAAATTCAATGGGCTCCGATTGTTTATCGCTACCTACTCCATACCAATTAATCATAAAATCATATATATCTTCAGAAACTTCAAATAATAATTTTGTTTCAGTGGTAAAAATATTTGATTCTGGATAAGTAATCACAATGGCAGGTGGCGTTACATCATAAAGAATATCATCTACTCGAACTGTATCGCTCTGATTTCCAGCAGGGTCAAAAGCAACATAAAGCAACGAATAAACCGATCCATCGATCAGAGTAGGATCATTGGTCAAGGCTAACGGCCCTAATTCCTTACCAAGTAATTCATCATTTACTAAATCGATAGTATGTGGGGCACTAAGATCTTCTTTTCCGCTAGTCCAGCGCCAGATCATTTGGGCACTTTCTAATAATTCGCTATTGGTAAAATGAATTTGTTTCTGATTGATCGCATCTCTATCTTGTGGACTAATGATAGATAACTCTGGTGGAGTAAAATCATATTGGAGACCCGGCACAAAGGCTCGCTTTGTTTTATTTCCAGCTCGATCCTGTCCCGTAATGGACATTGTATATAGTGCGTTTTCAACTACGGTTGGATTATTCGATAATTCAATTTCTATATGATCACCTGATGTACGTTCAGATGCTATAAGAATCGCGGTATAAGGCGCCAGTGTGTCTTCTACCCCTCCAAGCCACATCCATTTAAATTGGCCTTCATGTAACTCCTCAGATAAGGTATAAGTAACAGCGCTGGTTCGCGAAATTGAACGTGGTAAAGGATAGGTGATGGTGATTTCTGGCGGAGTAATATCATGTAGGACATTTCCAATAATAATTTGGTTAGATTCATTTCCTGCTGGGTCAAATCCAATGTATGCAATCGTATAAACACCCCCGTCAATCAGAGGTGGTACATTGGCAATAACCGCTGGACCAAACTCATCACCGTTCAATTCATCTCCATCAAGTTCCATGACATGAACACTGTCTGGATCTGCAATACCATCAGTCCATGTCCAAGTGATTGTGCCTGATTCCAATAACTCACTATTTGAAAAGTGGACATTTTTGTGATTTACTGCATCACCATAATTTGGACTATACCATGTTAATTCTGGTGGCGTAAAATCATATTGAAGACCCGGGATAAATTCCCTGGTTGTTCTATTTCCAGCTCGATCGCGACCCGTAAATGACATGGTATAAAGTGCATTTTCTACAATGGTGGGGTTATTTTCTAGTTCTATTTGATTGTGTGGACCTCCCTTTTTTTCTGTTTCAATCAAAATTGCAGTATAGGGCGCAAGTGTATCTTCTACTCCACCAAGCCAGATCCATTTGAATTCCCCTTCAAATAGGTTTTCTGATAATATATACGTCATGGCAGTAGTATTGGATATAGAACGAGGAAGTGGATATTCAATTACGATTTCCGGGGCAGTAAAATCATATAACACTTCTGAAACGATGACCGAATCTGCAATATTTCCAGCTCGATCTGATCCGGAAAAAATGACTGTATAAATACCGCCATCTCGCAAACTAGGCATATCCGCCAAATTAATACTGTCATGCAGGCCAGACGCTAGTTCAACACCATTTAAATTAACAATATGAGGTGCATCCGCATCTTCAACTCCACCAATTTGTGACCAAGAAATTGTTCCTTTATGTAAATTTTCTGATATATCATAGGAAACAGATTGATGATTAAGTGCTGCACCGGAATCGGGATAAATTTTAGTAAAGACAGGTGGTGTTATATCATATAAAACGTTCGTAACGGTAATCGGATCACTTTCGTTTCCCGCTAAATCTTGACTGGTCAATAGGATTGAATAAATACCACCATCGGTCAAAATAGGTTCATTCTTCAGGTTAATATGAATTTTTTCACCAGGCAATAATTCATCTCCAACAAGTGATACCGTATGTGGTGAAAGCGAATCAACCTCTCCATCGATTTGTGTCCAAAGAAATTCTCCCGCCAGTAATTGTTCACTAGCAGCATAACTGACAGTGGCATCATTAATTGCAGCATCATTAAAGGGATAAATCATTGTTAAAACAGGTGGTTCTATATCATAATGTATGGAATCAACTTTTATGGTTTCCGATAGATTGCCTGCCAGATCATAGCCTACAACTTTCAATGAATAAATACTGCCATCGTTCAGTTGGAAATAATTTGATAAATCAGATTCAACTTCGAATTGGACCGTGTCAGAAAATTCATACTTATACGGTGAATTCTGATCAGGCGCACCTGCCTGCCACTCAGCAATGATCTGCCAGGACTGAATTGGTTCATTTGTACTTATATTGACTAGTTGATGATTGACCCAGTCATTATCGCTGGGAGCATTAATTGTTAGTACTGGAGAAGTGGTATCATATATTACATCCTGCCGAATACCCGGATTGGACAAGTTGCCAGCAAGGTCATAAGCATAAATTTCCGGATCGTACATAATACCATCCACAAGCGCAATTTGATTTCGTGGATTAAAACGATCAGTAAAATAAATCTCTTTAGTTGTTAATACGACCGTGTCCGATTGGATATGTGCAAAATTGGAATCAGGGGACCAAATAATGTATGCAGAATCAATGGGCTCCGAATGGGTAAAACTCAGTGAAATATCTTTTATATATTTGTCCATTTCCAAAGTCATCACAGGCGGGCTTATATCATAAGTAATATGATGGATAATTCGTTTGGTAGCCATATACCCTTTTACACCTTCCCCATTAAAATGAACGTTATATACTCCACTGTCTATTAATACACTATCCTGATCCAAAGAAATAGTATAATCTCCCAATATCAGCTGTTTTAAATCAACTCTAGCACTATCTTCTTTTTCTGGCTGAACCCAATTGATATACCCCCATTTCAAGTCTCCATCCAAATTATAAGCTACCGTACTGTTATTGACAAAACTAGAATCTGGTGGCCCTGTAAATTGAAGCACAGGCTCTGTACCATCAGGGCTCAATCTTACGTCCATAATCAATACACCATTGGAGTCATATTCGAAAAGGTGGGTGATATTTGATTCATCATAATAATTATAAAGAAATTTGTGCATAGATTTGTTATCGGGTCGACGGAACCATTCATCCCGTGTTACACGACCTAAAGGGTCATAATCCAATTCTTTTCCACCATATTCGAAAGCATCAACATCATAGAATCGATAATTTTCTGGTTTATCGATTGTATTCATATCAGACGTGGTAAACCGGTCGTCCCATTTTTTGACCGAATCCACACCAAATACCCATTCGATGTAAGATAGAGATTGGGATTCTCTGCCAAAAATGGTTTGATAGAATATATGCCCGGAATCATCTACTAAATCCTTTTGGCGAATAGTAGTACTATTATCGACATACGAATATTGTTCCTGAGCCGTTACAATTCCCTGCTCATTTATATTATTTTTTATAACTAATCGATCTAGTTGATCATATTCCGCTTGAATATGAGGTTTATTAATCACCTCAGATTTGGGAACATTGTGACCCGTAATAAAATCATGTTGATTCAAAAAGTATTTTATCTGGCGCTGTCCGGCCATAAGAAAGAGTAAAATAAGTGTCAGGACTGTGAGTTTGGCAGGTTTCACAATCCTTGAATTTATGAGATTAGCGGGGCTTTAGGAATGGGTGAATGAAGGAAATAAATGAAAATCGATTATAGACCTTAAAATCAACAAAATAAATTAAGTGTTGTTGTTTTCTTCGGTTCGGCGTTTTTGGCGCAGTTGATCTTTGGCTAGTTCCCGCATATCTGCAACCGTGTCAGATTCATCCATAATTTCTACTCCTAAAAGCGTTTCAATGCAATCTTCCAAAGTCACAATGCCAGTTGTTCCACCGAATTCATCCTTGACGATATACATATGCGATCGGGTTTTGGTAATTTTATTTAACACCGATTCAACTGTCTGCTTTTCATATACCGTATCTACTGGTTCCGCGATTGTTTCCATCTTTTTTTCAAAGAAATCATCTGCCATGGCCTCAAGCAATGTGTCTTTGTATACAATACCAATAATGTTATCTATATTTTTCTTATAAATCGGTATTCTTGAAAAGTTAAGGTCTTCATATTCATCCATAACCATCTGAACTGTTTTATGATGCTCTAATGCAAATATCACTGATCGAGGGGTTAAAATTTTTTCTACAGGGATTTTTTTTAGTTCAAAAAGATTTTCGATAATATCCGACTCGTGTTCATCAATCGAGCCCTCATCTTCTCCCATTTCTGCCATAACGGTTATCTCTTCTCTGCTAACTTTTTTTGATTCATCTTCATCAGGCGTTATATTGGCCGATAAGGCCTGGCTCAGCCACACAAAAGGAAAAGTCAATATCATTAAAAAACGAATTATATAGGATGCAGGGCTGGCAAATCGTTTCCAGTATGTTGCACCAATTGTTTTGGGGATTATTTCTGAAAATACCAAAATACAAAAAGTTAAAATACCTGAGGCTACCGCTACATACCCTGAGCCGTAAATTTGAAGGGTCTGCGCCCCAACACCGGCTGCACCTACCGTATGAGAGAGGGTGTTTAAAGTAAGTATTGCTGCAAGGGGACGGTTGATATCATCTTTAAGAGCCTGTAAAATGATCCCGCTCCGATGATTATCTTTCACCAGTATTCCAACATGAGAATGGGTAACAGATAAAATGACTGATTCAAGGACAGAACAAATAAATGAAATACCAAGCGCTAGAAAGAAATAAACAAGTAATGTGGACATTTTCTAAGCTGAACTTACATAGGATCTGTACTAGTCAACCTGCCTTTTTGAGCACGGTCAACAACAATCCACATGGGTAGGTAAATCAGTGCCATGACAGCAAATGCTCCAATTGCAAATGTAATCAAGTAATATGGCCATTCACCTATGAGAAATGGACTGTCGCCTCCAGGTTTCTGGCAAATAAACCAATAGTTGGCACTGTTACCAATAATTTTATTTACTATTCCCATAATTAAAATGAAACCGCTTGTAACCAGCCACACATTCAATAACGATCCTTTCCTACAACGCATTCCTTCAACCCAGATCAGCCAAACTACATTTAAAATGATTAGCCCGTGGGATAAATAATTCCAGAATACGGATATATCTCCATACGGCCATCGGGTTGGATCTGGAGTAATGATTGACTGAAAAGCGCCAGCTAAACCCCAGAAATATGATAATTCAAAGGCAGTTTGGTTTTTTGTCCACAATGCATATGCAGTCAGAAAAAGACTGAGTCCGCACATATGAAGCGGTAGATCTTTGGTTAAATCAAAATCATTAATATATATTTGAAAAAAATCAAAAATGATATCCTGGAATATCGTAATTACAGCAAGGAACATGACCATTCCAAGTCTCTGGATTTGGTTTAAATATTTTTTCCCTACGATCGGTATAAATAGCCAAAAGAATATACAGCCGATCAAATAAGCATTATGCTCAAGACCAAAAGTGGGAAAATCAACTGGCGACATTTTTCGAAAACAGATTAAAAGAAAATAAGTTCAGTGAATTATAGTAGTTCAAGTCGATATTTTTTGATATGCTTTGGCTAAATATACAGCACTGCCGTCTTTGAAAGCATTGTAGATTATTGAATTTTTCACACCAGAAAAATCACGAAAAGCCGGCTGAAGAAATTTGGGGACATGCAAGTCTATCAATTCTATTTTTCTTTCATGTATATCGTCTAGTGCCTGCAAGACCTGGGGGGTAATTGTTTCTTCATAAATACAGTTTAATTCCGGAATATTAAATGCGGATTCGGTACCTGAAACCATTTCCTCTCCCCGCAAATCAACCCAACTTAAATATCCACCTGGTTTTAATACACGGGATGCTTCTTTTACAAACGCAGCCATATCACCATAACAATGCGAGGATTCCACATTGATCACTGCATCAAATGATTTATCATCAAAAGGCAGTGATTCCGCATCTCCTTTCACAAATTGAAGATTGGGTACTTCTTTATGAAGGTTAATGGATAGTTGCACAGCTGTAGCTGAATAATCCAAACCTGTCATATGTGATGGATTGTGATATTGCGCCACGAAGGATGCCCCTCCACCGCGACCAGAACCAATTTCCAATGTATGTTTTCCTCTAATAGGAATTTGAGAAGCGGTATAATCATAGAGCTGAATAAAAAGGCGGTTGCTTTCATCTTCTTTTTTTAATTCGAGATGGGTACCATTACTAGGTGTATAACCATAATTCATAAAAGACCAACCTGTATTATGGCCACGGCGAGCTAATCTTTGATACCACCATTTCCACATGGCTTTTTGAAATCCAGGGGATAGTCGAACTATTGAGATAAATATTTTTGCGAGCATCTAATTGACGTTAAGAATAATTATTGCTTATTATCGTGTTAATCGATAAATCAGAATTGCTGCACGCACGGTTGTTTTTGGAAAAGAAGATAAATCTAAACTTTCATTTTCAGAATGGGCACCAGAACCATCTGGCCCCATACCGGCCAAAGCAGCATCTACATGAGGCGCTACAAAAGAGATATCTGCTGCACCGCGTTTACTTGGATCTAAAGGTTCGAGTTTACCATAACCAAGATCCATATTTACAGACTCAAGTTTACTTAATAATGCATAATTAGCTTTTGTGGGTTCCATAGGTGGATAACTGGTTTTGAATTCTATTTTAGCTGTGGTTCCAGGGAGATTTCTCGAAACAATCTCACGCATAGCTACCATCGCTTTTTCCAACTGGTTTATCGATATTGTTCGTATACCACCATGAGCAGTCACTGACTGAGATACTACATTGGTTTTTCCAAAAGCTATTCCACGCGCTTTGATTGGATCATATAGAACATCTGTACCTCCTAACATAACACCTGGGTTGAAGGTTAAATATTGTTCTTCGGATAACTCTTCTCTAAATGTATTAATAATACGAGAAGCCTCAAAGATTGCACCATAACCAAGTGTTTCACCGAATACTTGAGAAGAATGCCCTTGAATACCTGTAGTTGTTAATATCCATGATGAAGAGCTGCGGCGGGCAATCGTACCTGTTTCCATCCCATGTGCACCCTCAAATCCCAGCCCGATATCGGCCCATTTCCCTGCTGAGATCAATTCTTTTCGGACGATAGATGAATTGGCACCTAATTTTTCTTCGTCCCCAATGAATACTAATGTCAAATCCATATCCTTTAAGGCATCAATATGGTGCAGTGCCTTCATTGTATAAAGCAACGATACATCTCCACTTTTCATATCAGTAACTCCGGGCCCATAGGCTGTATTTCCATTGCGGCTAAATTTCTGAAATGGATGATCGAGCTCAAATACTGTGTCCAAATGACCAACCATTACAATCTTTTTACCCTTACCGCCCCTCATTTCAGCGAAAAGATGTCCTGATCGTTTAATGCTGTCTGGATAAGTAACCCAGTAAGTTCTAAAACCAAGTTTATCCAGTTCCCGTTGGAATATGGCGCCTACCTTTCGATTCCCTTCAATATTCAGGGAACCGCTGTTAATATTGACTACCTTTTCCAGCAGGTTAATGGCTTCATCTGAGTGCTTTTCTACATAATTACGAATTTTCTTTTCTGTTTTGGTTAGTCCATTTGCATATCCTGCACAAATCAGAGTTAGCCCAACCATCAGAATTGTATATTGTTTTTTCATGTTTTCCTTTATTGAAATATTTTACAATTTTATTATATTACTTTATTCACTGCTTTAGCAATCTCAACCGCATTGGGTGTATCGCTATGAATACATAGCGTTTGGGCATTGATTGCAACTTCACTACCATCCACTGCAATTATTTTACCCGATATCATCATTTCTGTTTGTTTAGTTGCCTTTTCCGGGTCAGTTATTAAAGCATCATCGTGCTTCCTATTTCGCAAACTTCCATCTGCTTCATAGGTCCGATCAGCAAAGGCTTCGGCCATAATCGCTAATCCCATTTGATCAAATACATCCAGCATAATTGATCCTGCAAGTCCCATGACTTTTAAAGATGGATTTACTTGGGTAATAGCTTCACCCAGCGCATGGGCCACAGTTTTATCTTTGGCCGCCCGGTTATAGACGGCACCATGTGGTTTTACGTGTGAAATCTTCACTTTCTGATCTTGAGCAATATTATTTAGTAATTGAATTTGATCTCGAATCGAATCGGTTAATTCGTCAACATCCATATCTATATCTATTCGTCCAAAATTTTCCCGATCCGGATAACTGGGATGGGCCCCTACTTTTACTCCTTTTTGCTTAGCAAGTCGAACCATTTCACCCATCATCGCTTCATCTCCCGCATGACCGCCACATGCAATATTAATCGAGGTCACATAATCCATCAATCTTGAATATGTTCCGTCATCCAATAAACGAGGGATTTCACCCATATCACTATTGATATCCATATTTATCCTTGTTTTTGCTTTCTACGTCCTAATTGTACAACAATCATCGACACAATAAAAGGAACCAATCTTTCCAATGGATTCCCTTCCGGTTTAAAATCAGAATAATAAAATAACAAATGCAGCGCCCATGGCTGAAAATGCGAATAATACACGACTGTATATACTTTTATCCACAAAAATTGCCATCATAACTGCAACTACACAAATTATCGCCACCACAACTCGTGTATAGTTTAAACTGTGTTCTTCTTTTTTACCTTTCAAATCGTGGCTAACACTGGAAGACGCAACTAATAATTGACTGTCTGCAGTCGACATAATTGCCGACAGTACTGCTGCTAATATGATTCCTGCCAGTACTGGTGGTAATAATTGATTGCCTAGTACTATTAGAATCTGTTCATGCCCAGCAATCTCCGACAAAATTCTACCAGCCCAGCCTAAGGAAATCATACCTGGATAAATTATTAGTGCCCAACCAATAGCAATTGTACGCCCCTGCTTTATTTTCTCCCCTGGTTCAATAGCCATAAACCGGTTAACTACATGTGGCTGACCGGGATATGCAATCCCAATCCCCATGGTGCCCATGACAAACCCGAGCGCAACAATACCGCCCATGCCTGAAGGCGCCGCAAACGCTGATTGAGTAGATAAATCAGATACGATTGCGCTAAATCCCGCCGTTTTTACAGCAACTATGGGTAATATGATCGCCGATAAAGCCATCATAATTCCCTGGAGTGTATCACTAACACTTACGGCCCAAAATCCGCCTAGAAGTGTATAGATGAGCACGATAAGTGCTCCAAGCATGATACTAGCATTTTTATCTATACCAAAGGTAGATTGAAATGACTGTCCGGCCGCATCAAACTGAGAGGCGATATAAAATACAAAACAAAATAAAATGATCACCGATGCCATCCAGCGTAGTGGTTTTATTGATTCACCACTATCAGACGTTGCTAATACATCTGTTAGAGTCAAGGCACCCATTTTCCGGCTATGGACGCTAAGTCTGGGTGCGATATAAAACCAATTCAGCAAAAATCCTGACAATGTAGCCGGAAACAACCATATGGCAGGCAAACCCCATAGGTAGGCCGCACCGCTGACGCCCATGAGAGTCCAGGCTGAAGAAGAACTTGCAGAAGCGCTTAAAGCTGCAACCCAGGGACCCAGTTTACGCCCCCCCAGGAAATAATCTGAAGTTGAATGGGTTCTTTTGTTTGCCCATACCCCAATCAAAATCAAAACAACTTTATATACAATTAAAGTGACTAGAATGGCGGTGGCATTATGCATTGTTATTCTTTAAACTTTTAATGAATAATTCTTGTTCAAATTTTAATGTTTCAGCTTCTTCTAAAGTAACAGATTGAAATTGAATATGATCACCGGGTTTCAACTGCCCTACTTTACATAAATCAGAATTAATCACATTAGCAATTTTAGGATATCCGCCAGTGGTTTGGTGTTCCACAAATGAAATAATAGGCTGTCCACCACCAGGTATTTGAATCGCACCAAGCGGTATTCCTTCCGTAATTATTTCATGTCCACGGCTTGAACGGATAGACTCACCGGAGAGCCGAATACCCATGCGACTGGATGATTCGGAAACAGAATACGTATTATCGGTAAAGGAATTCCATGAATTATCATCAAACCATTTTGACTGTAAACCACTATTAATTATAATTATATTACGGTTTATATCAAGTTTTACTTTATTATCTATAACTTGGGTGACTTTATTTAATTCTCCAATTGATACGGTATCTCCTTTTTGCAGGGATCGCCCCATATAGCCTCCTAGCCTGGAAACAATATGAGTCGTTTTTGCTGATAATAAATCTGGAACATCAATACCGCCCCTGACTGCTAAATAACAACGGGCACCATCTTGGGTAGGACCGATTGTTAAGATTCCATCTTTTTGAACATACTTCCCTCGATGGAAAGGGAAACTAACCCCATTCAAATCCGCCTGAAAGTGACTACCTGATAAAGCGATATATGCATCTGCTGTAAATTTGTACTTGCCACCAACCAAGGTTACTTCAATACCCGCAGCATCCTCAGGATTTCCAACTAGAAGATTGGCAATTCTCAACGAAAAAGCATCCGCCGCTCCCGAGGAGGATATACCTAAATGTGCATACCCAATCCGTCCCAAATCTTGAACTGTATCTTGCAGCCCACCTCGAAGAATGCTGATACCCAATTTATTTCTCCCTCATTTGATCAAATTCATCTTGGGTAATCGAACGAAAATGAAGTTTATCCCCAATATTAACCAGACTGTTTTCGGGATTATTTATATTAAATATAGGCAATGGTGTACGTCCAATGAGATTCCATCCTCCTGGAGATTCAATGGGATATATACCGGTTTGATTATTCGCAACCGCTACTGAACCCAAGGGTACTATTTTTCGAGGAGTATCCAAACGCGGTGTAGCCAATGTTTCGTCCATGCCTCCGATATAAGGAAACCCAGGTGAGAACCCAATAAAATATACCAGGTAATCCCCCCCTACATGGCGTTTTATCACTTCACTGGAACTCAACCCCGTATATTCACAAACGCGCTCCAAATCAGGGCCATATTTGGCTCCATACAGTACTGGAATTTCAACTGTATTGTATTTTTCCTGCTTTTGTTCCTGAAATTCACTCCAAAATTGTTGGACCTTTTCCAAAACAGGATCACAGCTAATATTTTTGTCAAAGGTAACTAATACGGAATTGTAGCCGGGATGAACATTATTGATCCCATTAAATGATTGTCGTAATAGTTGATTAGAAAAGGAAAAAACCTGCCGATGCAGGTCTTCTGAGATGTCATCCCCAAATTTAACCAAGATCGTACAATCAGAGGCAGGAATGAATTGGGGATATAAGATTTTTTCGTCCTACTTTCGGCTGAGCATCTCTCTCAGTTCTAAATGCTGTTTAATTTCTTCTTTATCCCGCCAAACTGGTCGCAGCTTTTTTTCCGAATAAAACTTCAACTGATCCGTTCGATGCTTTGATCCTTTTTGGCTGGCATTACCATAGCTTACTAAAGTCATTGCCTTTGGTTTGTCTCCAAACTCAATGATCGCTTGATATGAATCGCCTCCAATGGCCATGAATCGATCGTCTCCAATTGGCACATAATTTGTGACCCGAAATAATCCATAAGGGTCACCTGGACCACCATTAGAAGGAAGATCAACATCATCACGTATGAGACGATAAACATCTCCCCAGGGAACATCCAATCGACCATAGATTTTTAAAATAGCTTCCCCAGCAGATTTTAATGATTCCACGTAATCCATAGTTGGATTGAGACCTACCGGAGTATCCATCGCTTGTTCTTCCTGCCATCCTAATCGAAAAAGTTCAGCTTTATTGACATAAAACTGTACCGTATCTGTCCATGCTTTGAATAATACTGCTCCTTTACTATCGCTATTTGTCTGGCGATCCCAGTTTGATAAAACCCTCCTCGCCTCAATAATTATTTCATCATTAACATTAGCAGTCAGTTTTAATAAGTCATTGATAATGCGGTCTGCCAGTTCCATTCTAGTATCCATTTTGTAATCCAAGAGCTCTTGAAAAGTTATGGATTTATCCTCAAAGGCCATCCGCGCCGATCGTTGGGCGCGGAAATGCATAAAATTCTGAGACATATACCCCGGATAGTCATGGCGGCTGATCGCATTAGGAAAAGTAGTAGTCCAGGGTGGATCGTTGGCATTTTGAAGCCAACCACTTTCAGGATCAATAGATTTGGGTAATTCATCATAAGAATGCGTTTTATCCCATTTCGTATCAGGTAAGTCTCCGGGCACTACCCCCAACCAATCCCAGTCACCTTTTGGGCGAATTGGTGTACGACCACCGAATACATGCATAATATGACCATCCTTATCCGCATACATGATCGTGAAATATGGATTTTGTAAGGGACGCACTGCATCCTGGAATGCTTCAAGGTTCTGTGCTCTTGACATATCAAAGTATTGCCGGAAAATATAAGGTTGGTCAAGTCCGACTACCCTTAAGGCATAAGCTTTCCCATCTTTTTCACTTACAATCGGTCCATGAACAGACTCCCGTATAAGAAATTCTTTGGAATGGATATTATCTTCGTCATCTTTCACTTTTATTGTTACTGAACGCTTTTCAAAATTGAGGACTCCGTCACCCCACTTATATCCACCATCTTTCAGGCTTAATTCATAAAGATCCTGCCCATCATGAACATTATTAGTGTGGGACCACCCCAAATTATCATTGAAAGCTACTCCCAAAAATGGCATTCCTACCAAACCAGCTCCATAAGCATTCAGATCTCCAGAAATTGTATGCGCCTCAAACCATGTAAACATATCAGACCAATACAAATGCGGATTAACAATCAACATAGCATTACCCGATGCGGATCTGGAAGGGCCTATTGCCCACGTATTTGATCCACGATCATTAACCATAACACTGGGATCAAAATTCACATCTCGAGGATTAGTGACAAAATGAAAAAGAATTACTCTTTGAAAATGGGCAAGACAATCCTCAGGTCGCGCAGGCAGTATTAATTGGTGCATATCATCGATTTCATCGGGATACGTCTTTGCGTAAGCGTTAATGCCATCAGTAAAGGCTTCCAGCATTTTCCGTATATCTGAATCCTGTTTTTGCAACCATTCGCGTGATCTTTTCACCACATTATGGGTATGCACCCATTGATCAGATTGCAGGTGTTTTTCACCAAAATATTCCGCGCCTTGCCCCCTTGCTTGGGCATATAATTGCAACAATAGATTACCATGATTACGCATTTGTGCCCAGCCATAGGCATAAAACATGTCCTCATAATCGTCTGCAAAAATGTGCGGAACACCATATGTATCCCAAAGGATTTCAGACTCTTTTACAGGGGATTTATTACATCCTAATAAAAAAATGCAGCAAACATAGAAAATATATTTATAATTCATCAGATTTCTCATCCTAATAGTTAATCTAAGCGTCTGATCGTAAAAAAGAATTTATTCCGCGATTTGCGATACTGAATGTATTGGCACGAGCCAGATATTCCCCTCATCATCTCTTAAACGATAACGGGTAGGATAGTGGACTATATCCTCTAATGCAAGTTCAACACCTGCACTAATGTCACCCTGTACCTCGTGGTGATCTTTCAATAATTTAAATTTGGTTCCAGCTTTGACACCGCCATGTTCATCCGATCTTTTATGAAATTCTTTTGTTGTAGCCATAATAATCCTTAATTCAACCATCCAAATTATAATTTTTCTCCCAATTGATACAATCCCAGCTTACAATCTTTTATTAAATTCTTATCAATAACATTATGGCAAAAGAACAATATACAATCTTTGGGATTAATGGATGCGCTACTGTATTAGAATCCCGTAAATACAAAATTACTGATATATTAATCCAATCCGGCAGTCCCGCAGAACGTGATGGAAAAATCACCCATGCTTTAGGATACCATGGTGGACATATTAAATTTTTACCCGCTTCTCAATTTAAATCTCAATTTGGAAAATGGCGAACCCAAGGAATCATCGTCCGTTTCATGGGAAAAATTGAAACTGATCTGCCTTCATTCACTGACCAATCAGGTAATATTGGCTTATTAATTCTAGACCGAATTGAAGACCCGCAAAATCTTGGCCAGATCATACGAACAGCTGAATGTGCAGGTATTGATGGTATTATTATTCCAAAACATGATAGTTGCGCTATCACGGATACTGTTATTCAGGTAAGCCAAGGCGCTTTTACTCAAGTGTCGATTTACCAGGTGAATAATCTTCACCAAACCGTCACAAATTTAAAAGATGAAGAATTTTGGGTCATCGCCATGGAAAACAGTTTAGATGCCAAACACTGGCACCAAGTTGATTATAAGGGAAAAGTGGCCATTATCGCAGGAAGTGAAGGTCGCGGAATTAAAAAATTGGTACTGGAAAAATGCGATTTTTTAGTTACAATACCTATGCAGGGAAATACCAATTCTTTAAATGTCTCTGCTGCTGTAAGCGCCGTATTATTTGAACGGCTAAGGCAATTATCCGTCTAAGGCCTGATTTTCATTTCAATTCACGAAAAGGATCTAAAATGAAATACTGATACCAATGCTTATAGTTGTATCGTCTGCCTTATAACTTTGAATGTAATAATTTCCATAATCCCCGGCTTGGTCAGGTGTTTTATCAAAATTAACCGTTCCTTTACCCGTATTGGTAAAAGTAATCGCTTGACCTTCCGTATAATACCTAGGATCATATTTCATGAAAACCTTTGGCGCTGGTTGACTATCATTCTTATAATTGTACTTTATAACAATATCCAACCATTCGGCACCAGTACTCACTGATATTGTATTCAGCCAGTTGGTAAGAACATCATCACCCGCTGGCTGATAATAATATTCAGATACATAATAAATGTTTCCGAGAGGAAGTTTCAATTTTGGCCGTATTGATATCCTGCCGGTGCTCACAGGTTTTAAATCATTGTTGTCTTCATAGGATGTAACACCTAGAGAATCACCATAATCACCATAGAGATACACACTATTTTTACCAACAATCTCTTCCTGCTCCGATAGATAAGCTGCACTAATAGATAATATATCACCTAGGACTCGATATTTTGCACCGAGTCCAAAGTTACTTCGATCTTTAATTCCCGTGGCATTATTGTATGATTTTTGATAGATGATAAACGGAGAGAATGTTCCATTGGCCCACAAATCAAATTTAAAGACAATACTTTGATCATCTTCATAAGGCTCCCCTTTCCAGGTAGAATTATTTTTTTCGAGTGAAAAAAGAAATTCTGAATCTTTTAAGGTTATACCACCCAAAGGTATATCACCATTGGCTGTTGTTGCCCAGCCAACATTATAATACTTATAATCAGTATTACCTTCCCGGCCATAATAGCCACCTGTTGCTTGATGCTTCCAAGTCTGCTGCGCAGACATGACACAGAAGGATAGTATTGTTATGATTAGAATTTTACGGCTCATGGAATCAACTCCTTAAATTGATAGTGGAAATATTACATCAATCAAGGACAAAAAAAATAGGGCGAAAATTTCGCCCTATTTTATTAATTAACTAAAATAGATCTTTAGTTAGGGTCAGGATCAGGGTCTTTATCTGAGCTAAATGCTGATTTAAGCCAGCCTAATAGGCCTTTTGGTTTTTCCATGCCATCTTTACCAGCTCTCATTTTATCCCTATCAGCTTCACTCACAGGCGCTGTCGCTACTTTTGCGGGTGCGTCTTTAGCAGTTAGACCCATATTGATATCTTTTGCTCCTGCTTTACCGGCTTTGCCAGCATCTGAAATAGATCCAGTGTCCTTGCCAGTTTCTTTGTCTACTTCATCTTGTGCATACACAAAGGAAACTGAGGAGACAAATAACATCAGGAAAAAGATTTTCAAAGTACGATTCATAATGAGCTCCTTATTATGATTTTACCTAATAGAGGACCTTCCTCTATCTAGGCTTACACCAAATTACCTTATTTATAATCCATGTTCAAGATAGTATTTTAAATATGTGCCCCAGATCACACCATAGTTTTTGTCATCAATAAAAAACCGATAATGTTACACAAAATAATTTGACCGAGTTTATTTTTCCTTTTTTTCTTTATTCCGGTCAGAATTCTTAAACAAATTTTCTGCACCGGAAGCAACATCATCGAAAAAATTCTCAAATCCCTTAAAAAAACCCGTTCCAGTCTCTTTTATCAAATCGTTTAGCATTTCGACTGGATTCTTTTCTTCCTTTTTATTTTTAGGCATTATGATATCCTCACTTTTAACCGAAAAGACATTATGAAAAGTGAAATCTAGTTTCAATAGTTATTGATATTATCCTATTCATTAAACATCTCGTAAATCATTTATGATTTGTCGGTAAATAATCCCATGGCAATTGATCAGCAACACGTTCCCATGCCATTTCCCCATTCTGTTCAACCATAAATGTTTCGGTATACCTTCCTTTTTTATCCACAATTACCTTTTCTTTGTTTAAAGTAATAAAAGATGTCTGGTAAGGTTTAGGATCCTGGCCTCTCTGTTCTGGAGTAAAATTATGTTCTTCCGATTCCTTTGTATAAACAATCCTCATTTTGCCTTTAAAAACCAAGTATAATTCATTCTCATTTTCTGTTAAAAACATAAGCGTATCCGAACCCAAAGGTAGGTATTTTGGATCATAACGACTGAAATTTTTGGGCAAAGATACCCTAAACCCTTCTTGTATTAAAGGATCGTTCCTGGTACCCGCCATCCTTTCCCAATATTGTATTTCAACTAAACTATCTGCTTCTACATCAAATCGAGCGTCAAACCTTGAACTCAGTGTATAAAGAAAATGACGAAATGATCCACGATAAGCTAACTTTCGATTCTTTTCCCATTCACGTAATTGTCGAGAGGATTCTGGCTCCATTTCTTCGAAAAAAGAATCACCGGCATAGCGAATAATTCTTTTATCATCGCTAAAATGTTCCAGGGTATAAAATACTCGATATCCCAAAGCTTTATTTTCAATAATAATCGGTTCACTGGCAAATGCTTCAAGGACATGCTCATTATTCTTAAAGGATATCACATAATCATTCATAATACGGCAATACTCAGCATTCCAGCTCATACCTAGAAATGCTGATTTGAATCGTCTATAATTTTTTTTCCACTCTCTATTTGATTTGGCCGTAACGACAATTTCTTTCATTCGAATCGGTTGGGAAACAAGTTTAAAATTACGGTCTATTTTGATGTCAGTATCAATTTGGAAGCTTTCTTTTATCAACTTATATCCAATCATAGATACCAACAGTTCATATCGGCCTGGTGGAATATCATCTAGCGTATAAAATCCATTGTTATCAGTTGTGCTTCCATAAGTTGTACGTGAAAAAAAGATATTTACGCCAACTAAAGGATCTCCAGTTCTAGAATCCGTGACACGACCCCTAATTATAGATTGTGCATTGATTGAAGCGAAAAGAATTATCAATAGAAAAAAACGCATCGTCAACTAAAGTAGATTATAAAAAAACAAAATAAACAAAAAAAGTTAGGATCGATCCTGGATCGATTTTGTGGATTGCTTCGCGGCCCTGCTCAAAATCTTTCTCGGTGACCAGATATTGATATATTTATGTAAAATCATAAGATCACTTTCCAAACCGATTTTACCTAACTGACGAATCATCTCCGCCTGGACGACATAACTTTCATCTAGGTCTAAATTGGCTCGAATCAATTTCAGTGCCACTTCAGGATCGGTTTTAGCCAATACGCTTATAATTGTTTTGCGAGGCTGTGTATGTTTTTCAATTTTATATTGCTTCACAAGCAATCTGATCGATGCATAATCTGATAAAGAATTCCAACTCGCCTCTCTTACAAACCACTGTTTATCTCTTCTAGCTGCTTTTTCCAATGCTTTTTGTACTTTTTTGTTGGACGTATGATCCTTTAGTGTTCGAGCTGCTTGCGCACGACCAATGACATTATCGTGTTTTAATTGAAACATAAGTTCATCAATAGATTGAGAAAAGGTCGCTTCATATAAAAGTTCATCTTGAGGATCAAAACGAACCAGATCTGGTTTTTTCCTCAAATTAAAAGTAAATACGTGTTCTTTTTTATTAATGGGGATTTGCTCTACTTTCACATTGGCACCATTGTGGAAGGCAACAGTAGCTGGTAATTGAAAAATAGAAAAATCTCTGCCCTCCTGTACCTGTTTGATATTTATGGTCAATTTTCCTTTTTTCCACTTATGATCTATTTCCATAATAGGGTGACCAGCCCCGAGCACCCACTGGTTAAAAAACCAGGTCATATCTTTTCCCGAAGACTCATTGACTACATCAATCAAATCTTGCGTAACGGGATTGCCAAAGGCATAACGATTTAAAAATGTACGCTGAAAATTTTTGAATTTTTCATCACCGATCATTTGGCGCAACATATGTAGGACGGCCGCACCTCTTGGATAAATATGGCTGTCAAAATTCTGGTTTGGGTATTTCCACCGATTAAAAACCATTGGACGGGAATAACGATTGTGATATTCCCTTAAATAAGCCTGTTTCTTTTTCCATAAATTGATTTTTCCTTCATCATACCCATTTAAATGGGCACTGTAAAGGTATTCACCATAAGTTCCGAAACTTTCATTGAGCCAGGCATGATGCCAGTCACCCATAGTAATATAATCACCCCACCATTGATGGGCTGCTTCATGAGCCACAAGCCAATGGCTAGGAAAATCCTTATCTGCTTTTTCATCATGGATTGTAATATCGCCTAATATGGTGGCGGTAGTGCTTTCAGCTCCCCCTCCTATTCCTGGAATAGTAATTTGATCCATTTTTGGCCACGGGTAAGGAACACCGTATTCCTTTTCAAAAAATCTCATAATCTCTGGCGTGCGGTGGAAAGACCTCATTGCATGAGGGAGATCTTTGGGATATACCCAATAATTAGTAGGTATATCTCCATGAAAATCCTCAATGACTTCAAATGGCCCCGCAACCATTACATATAGATACGTTGAATTCGGTAGATTTAAATCCCATACATAAGTGGTGGAATCCTCTTTGTACTGTGTATCTGTAAGCATTCCATTAGAAAGAACTTTCCAATCAGAACGGATAGTGGTGGCAATGCGGCTGGTTGCTTTATCTGCAGGATGGTCGTTGGAGGGGAACCAGTGTCGTGCTCCTTCAGGGAAGTTATGCGACTGCACCAATTCAGGATTGTCCTTTGTTTCAGGAAAATAACCTATTCCTAATACTTTTGCTCCGCCCATTCCATATTGTGATGGATCAACTACTTTTCCTATCGATTCATATCTAATGGTAAAAGATTTTAGCTCACCTTTGGATAAAGGCTTTTGCGTATTGATGTTCAACAATCCATTTTGATAATTATAATCCAATTCATTTAAGCCATCCTTGACAGTTAAGATCGAAAAGGTTTCTGCGTGTAATGGAACTATTTGAAGGTTTTCTTTTAGAGATTTAAATGTAATGGTCGTTTGACCAAAAAATGACTTTTCCTTCTCAGCAATTCGCAAATGAATATCATAATGAATAACATCAATATCAAAATCTGGTAAGGTACGGACAGGACGAGAATACACATCGATCTTTTGCCCTGAAAGAGTTGAAGTAATTAAAACTATCGATATTAGGCGTAAAATCATTGTCACCTAAAATTTAAATAAATTTATTATAGACTTTTTGAAGAAACTAGATTCCGAAGTCCCTCCGGCAACGCTGTAACAAATTTATGCACGTTGGGAGGAACACTATCTATAGTAACTATTTCACCTTCATCCACATAGCCAACCAATGACTTTATAGTAATCACACCTGAATCAAGAAGTATCCAAACTTGTTGTTTTACCACATATTCTTTTCCCGAGTTCTCATGATAAACCCCCGATGCAAGCCAATCTGTTTCAAGGTATTCAGATGTTATAAAACCACTGGTACTCCTTGTTGTCATTCGAGTATCAGTTGGATTAAGCACAGTATACCCATGAGACTGGATATATGGCATAAACTCGTTCAATACCTGCTGAGAGTTAGTCAGATACTCAAGTTGTGTCGGAAATATAATTTTATTGGAACTGCAACTATATAAAAATATTGCAAGCGCTATAACTGTTAATCGTTGATTTCTTTTCATTGGGTACTTTCCATTTGAATTCATTGATTGAGATTTTACACAGAATTGATGAAAAATATTTCCATATTTTTTATCCTCATTTCAAAACTGTTTTACATTGCTTGTAATTTAAAAGTGCGTAGCCTTGTATTGAAACGTGTTGATTCGATCTATTATTTTATTAACATAATTATTGGGGCCGTAGCTCAGTTGGGAGAGCGCAGCGTTCGCAATGCTGAGGTCGTCGGTTCGATCCCGATCGGCTCCACATAGTAAACAATAATAAGAAACCCCGTTACTGCGGGGTTTCTGTTTTGTGCCCGGGGCCGGACTCGAACCGGCACGGCCACATTCGGCCAACGGATTTTAAGTCCGTCATGTCTACCAATTCCATCCCCCAGGCAAAATCGATGAGGCGTCGGCCGGATTCGAACCGGCGAATAGCGGTTTTGCAAACCGTTCCCTTAGACCACTTGGGTACGACGCCATTTGTAAAATCGGTTAAAATCCGGAATAATTCGTTACAAAAATTAGGGTCATTTTATCATAAAACAATCAGGCAAATCTGAATAATAGCTCCCGGACTGATTCCATCTTTGATTTAAGATCGTTAATCGCCTGTGTTTGAAACCATAATTGTGTCGATATGGATAGAAATCCAACGATTAATAATCCATAAAGGACCTTGATATGTTTATCCATGGATGTACTCCTTTCTCTCCATTAACAGTATGGGTTAATATCTGTTATGGAAATGATGTACTTTAACATTTATCAGCGCTTACGGGATTGTAATATCCCTGCTGCAGTGCTGGATGAAATTTTTTCGGATAAAAAAGATTTAGATACATTATCCAAGTCATGGAAAGCATTAGAGGCCGAAGGATTAAATGGTGACGAAATCGCCGAAGAAATATCCAAAATTATTATTAATGAATTAGGTGACGATTTCATTCAATCTTTATCTAATGCGGTTGAAAAATAATTATATCTAATATTTTTCTTTACCTTTATCGGTATGGTTCGATCATAGTTTATATTTGAAAATTTTATAGCTCTTTCATTAATGATTTCGGCTTGAATTATCAATTCTTGGCGCGGCACTTTAGCTTCATACAAATCTAAATATTCTACGCAAGATTGATGCACTTTATTCATCTGCCCTGATTGATGTTCATCGAGGTAAAATACTGGATTTATATCCATATTTAATTTCATTCTCAAAACAGTTTTATATGCTTCCATCGAATTAACCTCTTGGGTAACTCCAAACTGAAAAAAAAGTAAAACAGTAACTATGTATTTCATTTCCCTATTTATTAACTCCTGCGAATTATTTCACTGAAATATTGAATAGACAAACAACGCTATCGCGCAATAGGCACAGGATGATGTCCAGCCAGTAAATCCTTTATAGTTTTCCGCATCTTCCTTGAATTGTCTCTCATCATTTGCTTTTTTAATAGCCTTTGCCATTTTTTTATCAGGACATTTTTTGATTTCTCTATAATAACGAAAAAGTTCTGTTAAACTTAATGATCGTATTCCATTTTTAGAAGCCTTCTCAATCATTTCACCCTTGCAACCAGTTTCTTTCATTTTTAAGTCAGCTTCATCTGCTTTCTCCTGGCCAACCATTGTAGAAACTGCTAACAAAATAAAAAGCCCCTTTATCGGGGCTAGAGAAAGAGATTTACGGTCCTTTTTAAAAGTCACTTCAATAAAATCAATTTCTTTGTTTTGGTAAATTCTCTCGTTTTTATTCTGTAGAAATATACCCCACCAGATACCTGTTGGCCATTTCTATCTATTGCATCCCAAATAACATTATATGTACCTGGAGCCTGATTCTGATGTACCAGTACGATCACTTCGTTGCCCAATATGTCATAAATGGATAAGTTGACATCAGTTTGGTATGGTAATTGATATTGGATTTTAGTTAAAGGGTTAAACGGGTTTGGATAATTCTGGTTTAAGGCAAAAGACTCTGGGATTTGTACCAAGTTGATTTCTTGTTCTCCCTCGGAAACAATCTCATTTCCAGACCCATAAAATATGTATGAAACAAAAATAGGTGCTTGAATATTTTCAGATTGTTCCACATTAACCCTTATTGGCTTCAGATCAAATCTACTTAGAGAACCAGCTTCATATATCGCGTGTCCAACATCTTGTTGATTACTAGATAAGATAATTTCTGATAGGTTTGTTGTATTTGCATTTTCAATCATAAGATTACTGAATTCATGATCATATCCAAGGAACACCTGCCCCGTTTTTGATCCGGAGGGAGGTTGAATAATAAAACCATTGGATGTCATACTAATCGATGGTTTCAGGGCTGAAATTGGCCGGGTTATTGTGCTTATTCCATGGTTTTCAACTGACCAACCCCAGAATCTGGCAAAAATCATTGCATCGTCCAGATCATATATAGAATTCCCATCCATGATCAAATGAGGGAAAGAACCGCGCGTTGGGCCCAATTCATATTGAAAATCTTTATTTTTCCAGCCGGAAACAAATTGGTTCATATCCTGCACATTGATTTTCATGTCCAAATTAACGTCGCCCAATGGAGAAGTAATAAAATAAGTAAGAAAATCATCAGAGGAGCTACGACCAGCTGAATCTGTTACGGTGGTCACATTAATTTCTATGGTATCCAAACTGACCAATGGAGGTTGCATGGTAATTGTTAATTCAGTAGCTAGTGAATCAACCGTATAATCATATAAACTGGTATGATATGACTTGGATTCAACGCTATATGTTTTTAGTGGTTCAGAAAACTCAAACTTTATCTCATTAACATTAGTCATACTAATGATTGAACCACTTTCCGGTGTAAGAGTTTTTATCGATGGAGGTCCAAGGTATGGATCAATAATAAAGCCATCACTATTAGCGATAGGAGATACATTTCCTGCTTTGTCAACAGCCTGCACCAAAAAGTAGATTTCTTTATAAAGTGGTAAGTCTATTGACGAACTGTAGCTTGAATCAATGGTCCCGGTATTGACCCATTCCATGATATCTGTAGTGTAATTTAAGGTACCAATTGCAATATTGTATGATTCGATTTCACCTGTTTGATCTCGAAAACCATACCAGTTGGCTGTAATTGAGGATTTGCTTTCCACATAGTCAACGTCATCCGCTGTACCATCATTCACTTTCCCAATTGTTGGTTTAATAGCATCAATAGTAATACCGTCGCTCACTAAGATATCAGAAGCGTTCCCCACCTTATCTTCCGCAGATATACTGAGATAATATGTTTTACCTTCCAACATTGAAATCATATCATATTGAATGGTATCTGTCGTACCGATGTAACGCCAGTTAACTATATTCGTCCCACCAGGGTATGTGCCAAACGCAACTTTAAATTGGGCAATATTGGCAATATCTTCATCCACCAACCAAGATCCCACATATGTGGTTTTAGATGACTGGTAATCCTTATCCGTTTGTCCATCAGTCGAGCCATCAACAACTTGTTTAATGGAAGGTGCGGAAGCATCATAGTTAATAATTAATTCTGCTTCAACATTCACATCATTCACATTTGAAATATTATTGCATACATTTTCTGGTACTTTAATGCTTATATCCCCTTCATTATCAGGAACAAGCACAAAGAAATAGTTTTCACCTCCACCTGAAAAAGATTTTCCAGATCCACCAGTAACGATAATGTCTTCTAGCGTAAAATTTGTAACAGGTGCACCAAAGTTAACTTCAATTGGTATTTCCTTGCTGTTAGTCGGGTTTGTCAGCGTTGTGACGTAGGTTTGGATATACCCGTATACAGTAGTAAATGCGCTGGAAGTTGTCTCAAGCAGATTGCCCGTTGCATCCTGCAAGTCATTAACAGTAATAATGTAATCCTGAGCGTAAAAGAACGATACTTTTGGATTGAGTGTATAGGTTAATCCATTATTGCTGACAGCTAAATCATAGGCTACACTAAATTGGTTCCGATTAGGGTCATTGGTTTTAAAAATAATATTTGAACGTAGACTCGATAATGAAGGTGTACTGCCATCTAAATGATAAATCGGCTCACTGAACGTAAGTACCACATTGGTATCGATGGGTACATCCTTTCGGCTATCGGCTGGTAAAATAGTAACCAAAGGTAATGTTAAGTCTCGAATAGTAAAATTCCAGGTGTCCTTATCCAGTATACCCGTAGATACATTTCCTTTGGTATCTGTTATAGTTTCAGCACCAAATAAAACATAATAAGAAGTTAAACTTTTAAAGTTCTTTTCAGGGTTGATTAAAAGCTTATCGCCATTAATTTGTATTTTAGTTTCATTTGTTATATCAATTTTTTCAAATTCATTTGTG
>LUMJ01000745.1_pt1 | contig 24987 bp, 23 predicted proteins | sample 729631 | NCBI WGS metagenome assembly LUMJ01 (sample SAMN03860266, study PRJNA289734) | marine metagenome | biome: seawater column; feature: ocean; material: water; isolation source: Red Sea water column Station 22 - depth 500m | place: Saudi Arabia: Red Sea | collected 2011-10-15 | depth 500 m
CCGCTGCCCGAGCTGGACCCCCTGGCCCGGCCCGACGCCCTCTCGGTCGCATGAACGCGCCGACCGACGACCTGACCTACGGCAGCTACCTGAAGGTGCCCGAGCTGCTGTCGCTGCAGCAGTGCCGGTCGGTCGACCCTGGCACCGGGGCCCCGGAGCACGACGAGACCCTGTTCATCGTCATCCACCAGGTGTACGAGCTCTGGTTCAAGCAGTTGCTGCACGAACTGGACTCCATCGTCGCGCTGCTCGACGACGACGAGGTCGACGCCGCCCGGCACCGCCTCAAGCGGGTGCTCAAGGTACTCAAGACCCTCGTCGGCCAGGTCGACGTCCTCGAGACCATGACACCGGCCGAGTTCGCCAACTTCCGATCGTTCCTCGCCGCCGCCAGTGGCTTCCAGTCGGCCCAGTTCCGCGAACTCGAGTTCCTGCTCGGCACCAAGGACCGCGTCGTCCTCGACTGGTTCGAGGGTGACGAGGGCGACCGGCTCCGTCGGCGCCACGAGACCCCCACCCTGTGGGACGCCTACCTCCGGCTGATGTCCCGTGCCGGCTTCACCGTCCCGGCCAGGGCACTGGAGCGCGATGTCCGGGCGACGGTCGGCGAGGACCCCGACGTCCAGGCGGCCATCATCGACTCGTACGCCGACCCACGGTTCGCCGGCCTCGGCGAGACCCTCACCGACCTCGACGAGGGCCTCCAGGAGTGGCGGTACCGCCACGTGATGATGGTCCGGCGCACCATCGGCACCAAGCCCGGCACCGGCGGCTCCGACGGCGCCGCCTACCTCACCACCACGCTCTTCCGGCCGGCCTTCCCCGACCTGTGGGCCATCCGGACCGCGTTCTGACCCGACCCCCCTGACCACGACGACCAGCGAGCACCACCATGAGCGACTATCCGGACCTGCGGCTCTACATCGATGGCGCCTGGCGGACGACCGGTGACGACCTGCCCGTCGTCGACCCGGCCACCGAGGAGGTCATCGGCAGCGTCCCGGTGGCCGGTCCCGGCGACCTCGACGACGCGGTGAAGGCCGCCGTGCGGGGCTTCGAGGCGTGGCGGGTGACGCCACCGTCGGAGCGGGCCGAGGTGATCTGCCGGGCCGCCGACCTGATGCGGGACCGCCAGGAGGAGATCGCCGAGTCGATCACCCTCGAGCACGGCAAGCCGCTGGTCGAGGCCCGGGCCGAGGTGGCCCGCGGGGCCGAGTTCTTCGAGTGGGACGCCGGCGAGGCCGTCCGCACCTACGGGCGGGTCATCCCCAGCGGCCCCGGCGTGCGCATCACCGTGCACCACCAACCCATCGGCCCGGTGGCCGCCTTCTCGCCGTGGAACTTCCCGTTCAGCCAGCCGGCCCGCAAGGTGGCCGGTGCCCTGGCCTCGGGCTGCTCCATCGTGCTCAAGGCCGCCGAGGAGACGCCGGCCGGCGCCCTGCACATCGCCCGGGCCTTCCACGACGCTGGCCTGCCCCCGGGGGTGCTCAACCTGGTGTTCGGCGTCCCCGACGAGATCTCCCGCCGCCTGATCGCCGACGAGGCCATCCGGCTGGTGGCCTTCACCGGCTCCACGTCGGTGGGCCGGCACCTCACCGGCCTGGCCTCGGACCACATGACGCCGGTGATGATGGAGTTGGGCGGCCACGCTCCGGTGATCGTGTGCGAGGACACCGACGTGGACACCGCAGCGGCCGTCTCGGCTGTGCGGGCCATGCGCAACGCCGGTCAGGTCTGCACCTCGCCCACCCGGTTCTACGTGCACCGCGACGTCCACGAACGGTTCCTGGAGGTGCTGACCGGCGGCGTCGAGGGACTGGCGGTCGGCAACGGCTTCGCAAGCGGCACCGACATGGGCCCGGTGGCCAACGACCGCCGCCTGGCCGACGTGGCCGACCTGGTGGCCGACGCGGTGTCCGTGGGTGGACGCCTCACCGCCGGTGGCAACCGGATCGGCACCACCGGCTACTTCCTGGAGCCGACGGTGCTGGCCGACGTGCCCGACGAGGCCCGGATCATGCACGAGGAGCCGTTCGGGCCGGTGGCCGTGGTCAACCAGGTGGCCTCGCTGGACGAGGCCATCGCCCGGGCCAACTCGGTGCCCTACGGCCTGGCCTCCTACGGGTTCACCAACCGGGCCGACTACGCGGAGCGCCTCGTCGACGGGGTGGAGGCCGGCAACCTGTCCATCAACACGTTGGAGGCCTCGCTCCCCGAGACGCCGTTCGGTGGGGTGAAGTCCAGCGGCTACGGCCGCGAGGGTGGGACCGAGGGCCTGCTGCACTACCTGGTGGTCAAGAACGTCATCCACCGCACCGAGATCGGCTGAGGGGCGGTCGGACGTTGGACTACACGCGGAGCGACGCCAAGGCGCACGCCCGGACGGCCATGACCGGCATCTGGGCGGCCGCCCTCATGCCGTTCACCGAGGACCTGGCCATCGACGAGGACGGCTTCCGGGAGAACGTCCGCCACTGGACCGAGGACCTCGGGATCGAGGGCATCTTCGTCAGCGGCAAGCAGGGCGAGTTCTTCTCGATGTCGGTCGAGGAGCGGAAGCGGTCGTTCGAACTGGCCGTCGAGGCCTGCCGGGGTCGGGGCCGGACCATCATGTCGTGCTCCGACCAGAACATGGACGTGGTGCTCGACCTGGCCCGTCACGCCGAGCAGGTGGGGGCCGACTACATCGTGGTCCACGCCCCGGTGCTGCACTTCGCCACCGAGCGGGACGAGACGGTGCTCGGCTACTACCGGACGATCGCCGAGCACGTCGACATCGGCATCGCACTATGGAGCCACCCGGACAGCGGCTACCTGATGTCGCCGGAGCTGTGCAACCGGCTGGCCGACCTCGAGACCGTGGTGGCCATCAAGTACAGCGTCCCCCGCGACCTGTACGCGGAGCTCACCGACCTGGCCGCCGACCGGATCCAGGTCAGCACCGCCTCGGAGGTCGAGTGGCTGGACAACGTGCTGGACCTGGACTGGCGGCTCTACCTCTGCTCGTCGCCGCCTTTCCTGCTGCAGACGGCCGCCGACCGGCGGATGCACGAGTACACGCAGGCCGCCTTCGAGGGCCGGGTCGACGAGGCCCGGGCGATCAGCGCCAGCCTCGAGCCGGTGCGCGAGGCGCTGCGGACCACCCGCCCGCCGGAGAAGCCGCACGCCCACCAGAAGTACTGGCAGGAGTTGCTGGGCCAGGTGGGCGGCCGCGTCCGGTCACCCCTGCTGGAGCTCACCGACGACGAAAAGCGCGCCACCCGCGAGGCCTTCGACCAGTGCGGCCTCCGGTTGTGAGTGCCGCGCCCGACCACGCAGCCCTTCCCCAGTAGTCGGGGGCGGCGTCAACGCCGGGACCACACCCCTGGTCACCCAGGCAGAACCGGACTCAGTTGAGGCGCTGGACCACCATCGCCATGCCCTGTCCACCGCCCACGCACATGGACTCCACGCCCCACTCCTCGTCGGCGTCCTCGAGGCCGTTGAGCAGCGTGGTCATGATGCGGGCACCGGTCATGCCGAAGGGGTGGCCGAGGGCGATGGCGCCGCCGTTGACGTTGAGCTTGTCGAGGTCGATGCCGACCTCGTCGGCGGACGGCAGCACCTGGGCGGCGAAGGCCTCGTTGATCTCGAACCGGTCGATGTCGTCGGCGGTCATGCCGGCCCGGCCGAGGGCCTGCTGGATGGCGCCGATGGGGCCGAGGCCCATGATCTCGGGGTTGAGCGCCGAGACGCCCGACGAGACGATGCGGGCCAGTGGCTTCACGCCGAGTTCGGCGGCGCGGGTGTCGCTCATGACGACCACGGCGGCGGCGCCGTCGTTGAGCGGGCAGGCGTTGGCGGCCGTGATGGTGCCGTCGGGGCGGAACACCGGGTTGAGCTGCGACACCTTCTCGTAGGTGACGCCGGGGCGGATGCCGTCGTCCTGGCTGACGACGGTGCCGTCGGGGAGGGTGTACGGGGTGATCTCGCGCTCGAAGAAGCCGCGGACCTGGGCGGCCTCGGCGCGGTTCTGCGAGGCCACGCCCCACTCGTCCTGGGCCTGGCGGGACACGCCCTTGTGCTGGGCCACGTTCTCGGCGGTCTGGCCCATGGCGACGTAGATGTCAGGCAGGCCGTCGGGGGCGGTCCACTCGTCGGTGCCCTCACCGGCCCGGCCGGCGGTGCGGGCCTCGGCGTCGGCAAAGCGGGCGTTGTGTGGCCCGGTGTCGGCGGCGCCGAACTGGAAGCGGCTGACGCAGTCGACGCCGCCGGCGACGAACACGTCGCCCTCGTCGGCCTTGATGGCGTGGGCGGCCATGCGGATGGTCTGCAGCGACGAGGAGCAGTAGCGGTTGACGGTGACGCCGGGGGCGTCGAGGCCGGCCAGCAGGCCGACCACGCGGGCCAGGTTGTAGCCCTGCTCGCCGCCGGGCTGGGCGGTGCCCCAGATGACGTCCTCGACCTGGTCGCGGGGGAGTTCGGGGACCTTGCCGAGCACGTCGTCGAGGATGAAGGCGGAGAGGTCGTCGGGACGGGCCTCGACGAGGCTGCCCTTGCCGGCTCGGCCGATGGGGGTTCGAGCGGTGGCGACGATGACGGCTTCGGCCATGGTGGGGCTCCTGGTCGGTCAGCGGGTCCGGTCGGTTACCGGCTGGTAGGTTCGGAGCCTACCGAGTGCGGCCCCCGTGCACCGAGCCGGGTCAGGGCATGGGTCAGGCGAGGCGGACCAGGTTGACGCCGTCGCCGACCGACAGCAGCACCGACGTCACCCGCTGGTCGGCGACGATCCGGTCGTTGAACTCCCGCAGTGCCACGGTGTCGTCGTCGTCCGCCGAGGGGTCGAGCACCCGGCCCGACCAGAGCACGTTGTCGACGGCGATGAGGCCGTGCGGCGAGAGCCGTGGCACGAGTTCCTCGTAGTAGGCGAGGTAGCCGGTCTTGTCGGCGTCGAGGAAGGCGAAGTCGACCGCCCGGTCGTCGGGCAGGGCCCGCAGCGTGTCGAGGGCCGGGGCGATCACGAGGTCGATGCGGTCCTCGACGCCCGCCATGGCCCAGTGGGTGCGGGCCACGTCGGTCCACTCCTCGGATACGTCGCAGCACAGCAGCCGCCCGCCGTCGGGCAGTGCCCGGGCGATGGCCAGCGACGACAAGCCGGTGAAGGTGCCGACCTCGACGGCGAAGGTGGGCCGGACGGCGGCGACCAGCATCGCCAGCAGGGCCGCCTGGTCGGGGGCGACCGACATCCGGGCCCACGGCCCGAACGCCGCGGTGGCCTCGATGATCGACCGCTGCACGTCGTCGATGGCGGGGGCGTGGGCCTGGACATAGTCGTGGAGGTCCGGGTCGAGGAAGAAGGAGCGGTGTGCGGACACGGGCGGATCCCCCCTCAGCGGCTGTCGGTGCCGCTGCGCAGCACCCGCCCGGGCCGATGGTCGGTCAGGGCGCCGTCCGCCACGACCGGCACGCCGGCCACCAGCACGTCGTCGTTGCCGCTGGCGCCGGCGTACAGCCGGGCCGCCCCGCCGGGCAGGTCGGCCCGCAGCGACACCGGGTCGGAGTCGACGACGTCCTCGTCCACGAGGATCACGTCGGCGTGGGCGCCCTCGGCGAGCCGGCCCCGCCCGACGAGGCCGTACAGGTCGGCCTGCACGGCGGTCATGCGGTGGATCGCCTCCTCGAAGGGCAGGAGGCCGTGCTGGCGCACGGGCTCGGCCAGCACCCGGGTCGGGTAGTTGAAGGTGGCCAGCAGGTCGAGGTGGGCGCCGGCGTCGGAGGCGCCGATCACGGCCCGCCCGTCCCGCCAGACGTCGACGCGCGCCTGCCAGTCCTCGCGGCTTGCGGGGGCGTCGGCACGGGCCGTCGTTCTCGGGGGCGACCGTGTCGAAGATGGTCATGGTTCCCCAGTTGGCCAGCCGGCGCAGCGGGTGGTCGGACTGGGCCAGGCCGTCCAGGCGCCGCCGCTCGGCCGGGTCCGCCAGCACCCGCTTCTTCTCCTCGGGTGGGAGGAACATGACCTCGGCCCAGCCGGGGATGGCGTCCAGCACGAAGCCGCTGGCCAGCGACAGCCGGGCGGCGATCACCATCGGGATCGTGAGCGCCACGACCCGGCCACCCCGCTCGGCGGCGTAGTCGGACGCCGCCAGCTTCTGCCGGCACTCGTCGACGTTGTTGGCGGTGACCTGCATGACGTTCCAGTTGACCTGCCGGCCACCGGCTGCGAGGGACATGTCGCACAGCAGCGCCTGCGACTCGTCGTCGACTGGACCGCCGGCGGCGGCCAGCATCTCGAGGCTCGTGCCGGGGAAGTCGCACAGCACGGCGCAGAGGGCGAGCACCTCGTCGCGGGAGGCGTGGCGGCTCGGGACCGGCCGCCCCTCGGTGTCGTTGTGCGTGGTCGACCAGGTCGACGAGAAGCCCATCGCCCCCGCCGCCAGACCGTCGCGCAGCAGGCCGGCCATGGCCGCCACCTCGTCGTCGGTGGCCTCCCGCTCGGTGGCTGCCTCGCCCAGCACGACCCGGCGCAGCGCCGAGTGGCCGACCTTGAAGCCGGCGTTGATGCCGAGCAGCGGGTCGACGGCGTCCAGGTACTCGGCGGTCGTGCGCCAGTCCCACGGCACGCCCTCGCGCAGCGACTCGAGCGGCATGCCCTCCACCCGCGAGAGCATCCGCATCAGGTACTCGCCGTCGGCCGGGTCGTCCGAGAGCGGGGCGATGGTGAAGCCGCAGTTGCCGCCGATCACGGTGGTGACCCCGTGCAGCGGCGACGGGCTGAGCGTGCCGTCCCAGAACACCTGGGCGTCGTAGTGGGTGTGCACGTCGACGAAGCCGGGGCACACGGCCCGCCCGTCGGCGTCCAGCACCGTTGCCGCGTCGCCGTCGAGGTCCGGGCCGATGGCGCTGATCCGCCCGGCGTCGACCGCCACGTCGGCCCGACGGCGCTCGTCGCCGCTGCCGTCCACCACCCAGCCACCGCGGATCAACAGGTCGTGCATCCCGGCGATCCTAGGAACCGTGCCGTCGGTGTGCCGCACGGGGCCGGTGGCTGCCGGGCGTGCCGGTGGGGGAGCGCACCGGGCGCCTCGGTACGCTCGGCGGCGACAGGAGGCCTGACGGAACGTCAGGTCAGGTGCACCGGAGGACCACCCCCACATGACGACGATCGCCCCCCAGATCGACCCGGATGAGGCGTGGCGCCTCCTCATCGGCGGCGAGCAGGTGGAGGCCGCCGGCACCTACGAGGTCGTCAACCCGGCCACCACCGAGGTCGTCGGCCACGCCCCCGACGCCTCCGTCGCCGACGCCGAGGCCGCCATCGCCGCCGCCAACGCCGCCCTGCCCGGCTGGCGCGACACCCCGATGGCCGACCGCTGCGCCCTGCTGGGCCGCCTGGCCGACGTCCTCGCCGAGCGATCCGACGCCTGGGCCGACCTGGTCCAGGCCGAGACCGGCGCCACCCTGCGTATCGCCCAGACGCTCCAGTTGGGCCACACCTTCGTCGATCGCTTCCGCTACTACTCGCAACCCCGGGACCTCACCGTGGGCATTCCGCCCCAGCCGGTGGCCGCCTCGGCACTGGGATCCGCCGGCGTGGTCGGCGCCGTCGTCGACCGGCAGCCGGTCGGCGTGGTCGCCTGCATCACCCCCTACAACTTCCCCCTCGTCAACGTGGCGGGCAAGATCGCCCCGGCCCTGGCGATGGGCAACACCGTCATCATCAAGCCCGCCCCCCAGGACCCGCTGGGCATCCTGCGCCTCGGCGAGGCGGTCACCGCGGCCGGGTTCCCGCCGGGCGTCGTCAACATCCTCACATCGGCCGGCCCCGACGTGCCGGCCACCCTCGTGTCCTCGCCGGGCGTCAACATGGTCAGCTTCACCGGCTCCTCGCCGGTGGGTGCCGCCATCTACGCCAACGGCGCTGCCACCATGACCCGCGTGCTCATGGAGCTCGGCGGCAAGGGCGCCATGGTCCTGACCGACGACGCCGACGTCAACGCCGCCGTGCAGGCCATCGCCACCGTGTGGGGCTTCCACAGCGGCCAGATCTGCACGGCCCCCACCCGGGTGATCTGCCACCGCAGCCTCTACGACCAGCTGGTCTCGTCGCTCCAGGCGGTGTCGGGGATGCTCACGGTCGGTGACCCCCGTGCCGACGACACCATCGTCGGGCCGCTCGTCAGCGAGCGCCAGCGCGACAGCGTCGAGGCATTCGTACAGGGTGGCGTGGACGCCGGGGCGACCCTGCTCGCCGGCGGCCAGCGTCCCGACCTGCCCGGGTACTACGTGGCGCCGACACTGCTGGCCGACTGCACCGCCGACATGCACTGCGTCCGCGAGGAGGCCTTCGGCCCGGTCGTCGTGGCCATGCCCCACGACGGCGACGACGAGGCCGTGGCGCTCGCCAACGACTCCGACTACGGCCTGTTCAGCTACGTGTACGCCGGCGACAACGCCCGGGCCCTGCGCATCGCCCGCCGGATCCAGTCCGGCAACGTGGCCCTCAACAGCATCCAGCCCCACAACGAGGCCCCGTTCGGCGGCTTCAAGATGTCGGGCATCGGCCGGGACCGCGGCGTCTGGGGCCTCGAGGCCTACAGCGAGGTCCAGGCGGTCTCCTGGCTGGCGTGAACGCCACCGGTTCCGCCGGGCCGGACCGGCGGCACGCCGCCCTCGTCGGACTGGCGGTCGCCGTCACCATCCTGAGCGGCTGGACCACCTGGCTGGAGGTGGCCGGCTCGCCGGTGTCGGGCTTCCGGATGGCCGAACTCTGGGTGGCCGTCGGCGACGACCTGGGCGCCGGGCCGCCCGGTTGGGTCGGCGTGGCCTGGTACCTCGTGCCACTGGCGGGTGCCGCCTCGGCGCTGGCCCTGACCTGGCCCGGTCCACCCCGGGCGCGACCGGTCCACCAGCCGCTCGGCCTCCTCGTCCTACTCGTGGCGGTGGTCGTCGGCGCGGCCGGTTCGACGGCCGACGCCACGTCCGTGGGGTTCGGGACCTGGCTGGCGGGGGCTGCCGGTTGCACACAGGCCATCGCCGGTATCGTCTCGGCATGGACACGACGCTGACCGACACCCGGCCGACCGACGCCGAGGGCACCGAGGGCGGCGCCGGCTCGAAGCGCTGGATGCTGCTGGGTGCCGTGGTCGCCGCAGCGGTCGTCGTGGCCGTGTTGCTCAGCCTGCGGTCCGCCTCCGAGGGCTCCGTCGTCGGCGCCGCCACCTCCGCCGATGCCGTGAACGGCCTCGCCGCCGCCCTGGCCGACGAGGACGTCGTGGCGGCCGCCGCCATGCTCCCGCCCTCCGAGATCGGCCATGCAATCGACCTCTACGAGCGGGTCATCGAACTGGCCCAGAAGGAGGGGGCGCTGGCCGGCGACGACCCCCTCGCCGGCATCGACCTGCAGGCCTCGGGCTTCGTCATCCGCGTCGACCAGCTCCACGAACGGGTCCACAAGGTGTACCTCGAGGACGGCACGGTGGGCCTCACGGTCGATCCCGGGGCCATGGACGCCGAGCTGGCCGAGGGCGCCGAGGCCGTCGACGAGTCGATCAGCCTCGCCGAGGTCAACCGGGGCCTGGCCGAGGCGGCCGCCGGCTACCAGCCGGGCGGGCTGTTCGACGTCCGGCCACCCTCCGAGGTGTTCGTCATGGCCGTCTACGAGCGGGGCCGCTGGTTCGTGAGCCCGCTCTACACCATCTTCGAATACGTGAGGACACTCCTCGACTTGCCTCCGGTCGACTACGAGGGTTCCACGGCCGGCCTGCCGACCGGCACCGACAGCGCCTCCGGGGTGCTCGAGTCGGTGGTCGACCAGGTCAACGGCATCGACTTCGATGCCGAGGTCGATTCCGTGTTGGCCCAGTTGCGGACCGGGGTGCTCATCCCCTCGATCGACCCGGAGGATCCCATCCAGGGAGTGATACCGGTCGCACCCGACGAGATGGCCGTGTTCCTCGACCACCTCCCCATGTTCGAGGGTCTCTTCGACGAGGTCAACGAGTCGGTGGCGACGATCAACGAGGAGATGGACACCGACGAGATGGCCGACATGGTCGAGGAGCTCGTCGCCGAGTTGGAGCCGACACTCGACATCACGCTCGAGATCGGCACCACCGAGGAGGTGCTCGACGAAGAACGCACCAAGGTCGTGGTATCCGATGTCGTGCTGCACCTGGTCGGGTCGTTGACCCTTCCCGAGGGTGCGGGTTCAGCCTCCGCCGATGCAACCTTGACGATACGGGGCACGTGCGCGGCGTTCGACTACCTGGCCGACCTGCAGGGCGACGGTGGGTCGGAGCGTTCTGCGGGCCTGCACAACGGTTGCCTGGAGGACGCCATGCCGGGCATGGACGTCGACGGCCTGTTCGTCGTGACGCGCAGGATCGACGGCTCGTGGTACCTCAGCCCGATCGAGACCGCGGTCGAGTACATGGCCGTGGTGCTCGACGCGGCACTCTCGGGCGCCTTCGACGACGTCGGCCTCGGCGTCGAGGACGTCCTCCTCGCACCCGTGGCGGCGGGCGAGATCCTCGGTGCCTCCGAGGAGTTGATGGGCGGCGACGGCAAGGCCGAGGGCGGGATGGACCGGGCGATGGAACCGAACGACGGCTACTCGTCGAGCACGAGTGCCGGTGCGTTGCGCACCGAGTCCGCCATGCCCGAGATCGACCAGGACATGCTCTACGAGGAATGCGCGTCCGGCGACCCGTGGAGTTGCGACGTGCTCTGGGACTACTCCGAGCCGGGTTCCGACGACGAGAAGTTGGCCTCCGGCTGCGGTGACCCCGCCGACGCCGTCTCGGACGGCGCCGGATTCGCCTTCGGGGCCTGTGCGGGTGACGGCGACTGGGACGATGACGACCGGGGCGGCTACGACGAGGAGTGGGGCCCCTACGAGGACTGCCTCGAGGATGCGGTGCCGCGGGACTCGTGGTCGATGGTGGCGTACACCAAGGCCATGCGCGACTGCCTGCCGCTGGTGCCCGAAGAAGCGCAGGCCGACGCGCTGCGTGATCTCGAGTGGGCCGAGGCGATGCTCCCGTACGAAGAGTGCATGGAGGGCCACGTCACCTACGACGACGACTTCTCCCAGAGTGCCTACACCCGGGCCATGAGAGAGTGCGTGTCGCTCGCACCCGAGGACCAGCGCGCCGAGATGGAGGAGTGGTTGGTCGAAATGGAGGCGATGCTCCCGTACGAAGAGTGCATGGACAAAGCCACCGTCTCCGAGGACGAACAGTCCCGGTCGGCGTACACCGAGGGCATGAAGTCGTGCGTCGATCTGGCTCCCGAAGACCAGAGGTCGTGGATCGAGGAGCAGATCGCCTCGGCCGAGGCCTGGGTCGCCCACGAGGAGTGCATGGACACCGAGATGGGTGGCCCCGGATGGTGGAACGAGGAGTGGACCGAGGAGTCCCAGGACCGCCATGACGACGCCTATGCCGCCTGCGCCCACCTCGAACCCGAGTACGGCGAGGTCGGGATCCTCGAGGACATCCCCATGTCCGATGATTCCGACGGCCCGACCGCCTCAGAGGGCCTCTGCGCCGACAACGAAGCCCGGGTGGCCACGGCGCTCGCTGACATGGACCGGCGACCGGCCACGCCCACCGACCTTGCCGACACCATGCGTGCCGGCGGCGACTACGCGGCCTGGCTGGTCGGCGAACTCCCTGACGTACTCCAGCCGAACGCCGCCTACCTGTCCGCGGTGGTCGCCGGGGTGGCCGACGCCTTCGACGGCAAGGACGACTTCCTCTCCGCCCTGCCCGAACTGGCATCCCTCGAAACCCTGGGGTCGGAGTACGGGTTCGGGAGCCCCGGCGAGGCCGAGTATGCGATCGACGACTTCTTCCTCGCCTGCGGCACGGGCGACAACGCGGTCTTCAAGGCCCTCGAAGAGGCCATGTCGGTACTCGACGAGGTGTTCGAAGGCGACGACGACGAACCGGATGTGGACGAACCCGCCGTGTCCGTCGACTCGGTGATGGTCGAGGCCATCGACGGCTGATCGGGCCATCCTCGCGGTCGCCAACTAGGGTCGTCGATCGACCTCCCGACCTGAAGGGACCACAATGCTCGAGGTAGGAACCGCCGCGCCGGCGTTCTCGGCGCCCGACCAGGACGGCAACACGCTGACCCTGGACGACCTGGCCGGGAAGTGGGTGGCGCTCTGGTGGTACCCCAAGGCCAGCACCCCCGGTTGAACGATCCAGGGAGGGGGGCTCCGTGACCGAGCCCCGGAGTTCGCAGACGCCAACGCCGTGATCGTGGGCGCCAGCTTCGACACCGTCGAGGAGCAGAAGGCCTTCGCCGACAGCGAGGGGTTCCCGTTCGCCCTGCTGTCCGACCCGGACCGGACCATGGGCGAGGCCTACGAGGCCTCCCGGCCGGCCGACGACCAGTTGGTCGCCTTCCCGTTGCGGGTCTCCTACCTGATCGCCCCCGACGGCACCATCGCCAAGGCGTACGACCTCAACGGTTCCAAGACGCTCGGCGAGCACGCCGGCGACCTCCTCGCCGACATCGCGGCACTGGCCTGACGGATGGACAGACCGCTCGAGGGCCTCACGGTCGTCGAGGGTTCCGCCTTCGTCGCCGCGCCCTCGGGCGGCATGACCCTGGCCCAGCTGGGTGCCGACGTCGTCCGCTTCGACCGCATCGGCGGCGGCATCGACCATGGGCGCTGGCCGCTCACCCCGGACGGTGCCAGCCTCTACTGGAACGGCCTCAACAAGGGCAAGCGGTCGTTCGCCGTGGACCTGGGCGACCCCGAGGGACAGGAGCTGGTGGCCGAGCTGGTCGCCCGGGCGGGGAACCTGGTCACCAACTTCCCTGCCGTGGGCTGGCTCTCCTACGAGTCGCTGCGCGCCCGCCGCGAGGACCTCGTGATGGTCGCCATCACCGGCAGCCACGACGGCACCACCGCCGTCGACTACACCGTCAACTGCGCCGTCGGGTACCCGGCGGTCACCGGCCACCCCGACGACCCGAGGCCGGTCAACAACGTGGTGCCCGCCTGGGACCTGGTGTGCGGGCAGATGGCCGCCGTGGGCCTCCTGGCCGCCGAACGGCGACGCCTCCTCGAGGGCGTCGGCGACCTCGTGACCCTCGCGCTCGCCGACGTCGCCCTCGCCACGGTCGGGATGCTCGGCAACCTGGCCGAGGCCGAGGTGCTCGGCACCCAGCGGGACGCCGTCGGCAACGACCTCTACGGCGCCTACGGCAGCGACTTCCCGACGGTGGACGGCCGGCGCGTCATGGTGGTCGCCATCAGCCCCAAGCAGTGGCGGGGCCTGCAGGCGGCCACCGGCACCACGGACGAGGTCGCCGCCCTGGCAGGCGAGCTGGGCGTCGACTTCGCCGACGAGGGTGAGCGCTACCTCGCCCGCGACCGGCTGCGGCAGCTGTTCACGCCCTGGTTCGCGGGGCGGACCCTCGACGAGGTGGCCGGCGTCCTCGACGCCGAGGGCGTGTGCTGGGGTCCGTACCGGACGTTCCTCGAGATGCTCGACGAGGACCCCCGCTGCTCGACGGCCAACCCGCTGTTCGCCGCGCTGGATCAGCCCGGTGTGGGCCGCCACCTGGTGCCGGGATCGCCGCTGGCGTTCGCCGGGAACGACGACCGGGGTTCGGCGACGGCGCCCCGGCTCGGGGAGCACACCGAGCAGGTGCTGGCCGACGACCTTGGACTCGGAGCCGCCGAGGTCACCGCACTGGTCGACCGCGGCGTCGTGGCGACGGCTGGCTGACCGGTCGGAGCGTCAGGCGCCCCAGGCCACCAGGCGCCAGTCGAGGACCGGGCCGGCGTCGTCGCCGTCCCGCTCGGCCGACACCTCGGTGCGCACGGCCCGCAGACGGGTGGTCGCAGGACTGCCAGCCCAGCACCGTGGCCGTCCCGGGCATCAGCCGCACCATGGAGGCCTGCGCCAGGCCGATGGTGTGGCCGCCGTAGACGAGCCGCCGACCGCTGTCGTTGGCACCGGCGTCCAGTTATCTGCTTTTCGCACTGGCATCGGTATTGGTGACACTATCTTTGGTCCCTGTTACAGGCACGCGCTTTGGACCGCCGGAACGGACCGGTGGACAATGCGGGCCCCACGAGTCCCGACAGGAGCTCCGCATGCCACGCCTGAACCTCGACGGCAGTTCGTCCATCGTCACCGGCGGAGCCTCGGGCATCGGCGAGGCGTGCGCCCGACAGTTGGCCGCCGCCGGCAGCCGGGTCGTCATCGCCGACCTGAACGAGGAGCGGGGCCAGGCCGTGGCCTCCGAACTGGGCGGCCTGTTCGTGAGGTGCGACGTGACCAGCACCGAGGACGCCGATACCGCGGTCGCCGCCGCTTCCGAGATGGGCCCACTCAGGGCGCTCGTCAACTCAGCTGGCCTCGGATATGCGGCCCGTACTATTTCCCGCGACAACGAGCCGATGGACCTCGCGGCGTCCGAGATGGGGCCGCTGCGGGTGCTCGTGAACTCCGCCGGGCTGGGCCACCCCGGCCGCACCATCTCGCGGGACAACGAGCCGATGGACCTGGCGAAGTTCGAGTTCGTCGTCCGCGTCAACCTGATCGGCTCGTTCAACATGCTCAGCCGGGCCGCCGGCGCCATGGCGAAGACCGAGCCGATGGACGCCGACGGCCAACGGGGGGCCGTGGTCAACATGGCCTCGGTCGCCGCCTTCGACGGCCAGATCGGCCAGGCCGCCTACTCGGCCTCCAAGGGCGGCATCGTCGGCATGACCCTGCCCATCGCCCGAGACCTCTCCGTCGTCGGGATCCGGGTCAACACCATCGCCCCGGGCCTCATCGACACGCCGATCTACGGCGATGGCGAGCAGAGCGAGGCCTTCAAGGCCCACCTCGGTGAGTCGGTGCTGTTCCCGAAGCGGCTTGGCTCGGCCGAGGAGCTGGCGTTCACGGTCATGGACCTGGTCACCAACCCGTACGTCAACGGCGAGGTGGTCCGGGTGGACGGCGGCGTCCGTCTGCCCCCCAGGTAGCGGACCGGCCGGCCGGTGAGGTAGGAGCGGCCGGGATCGACGGTGAAGCGGCCGCGGATGGCCTGGCGACCCAGCAGCATCCGGAACCCCATCTGCTCCCGTCGGGTGAGGGTGAACTCGATGGTCACGAGGCGGTCGCCGATGCGGACGGGGAGCAGGACGACCGGCCGCAGTTCGGCCTCGCCGCTCGAGGAGCGCACCATGCGCCGGTCGGCGACGGGGGCCTCGAGCACGGTGGAGTCCTGCCGGGAGCGCTGCCAGGGGTGCACCCGGAAGCGCACCCATTCGGCGCCGCCACGATCGACCGTCTTGAGGCCCGTGGCGTGGAGGGCGGAGGTGCGGGCGCCGGTGTCGACCTTGGCCTTCACCCACTCGACCCCGTGGTCGGGCAGGCCGACCCATTCGCGCCACCCGAGCACCGGCAGTGTCCCCATCGAACCCTGATCCCTCCGTTGGCCACGCCGGTTCCCGGTCGGCCGGTCGCCCCATCATCGCCGCTTGAACGGCCGTAGCCTCCCATGGGCACGAACGCCGTGTCCGATCCCTCGCCGACCGGAGCCCCGTGAAGCTCGCCATCCTCTCCCGACAGCCCGACGGCTACAGCACCGGCCGCCTCCGGCAGGCGGCCGAGGCGCGCGGCCACGAGGCGAAGGTGCTCGACACGTTGCGGTTCGCCATCGACCTGGCGGGTGAGGAGCCTGACCTGCAGTACCGGTCCCAGCCGGTTGACGACTTCGACGCAGTCATCCCGCGGATCGGCGCCTCGATCACCTACTTCGGCACCGCCCTGGTACGCCAGTTCGAGCAGATGGACGTCTACACGCCGAACACCTCGAACGGCATCGCCAACTCCCGTGACAAGCTTCGGGCGATCCAGATCCTCTCCCGGCACGCCATCGGGATGCCGGCCACGGCGTTTGCCCGCAACCGGGCAGATGTTCTGCCGGCCATCGAACGTGTGGGCGGGGCGCCGGTGGTCATCAAGCTGCTGGAGGGCACGCAGGGGATCGGCGTGGTGCTGGCGCCCGACACCGGCGTGGCGTCGGCGATCATCGAGACGCTGCAGAGCGCCAAGCAGAACGTGCTCATCCAGTCGTTCGTGAAGGAGTCGAAGGGCCGGGACGTGCGGGCGCTGGTGGTCGGCGACCGGGTGGTTGCCGCCATGCGGCGGACGGCGGCCGGCGACGAGTTCCGCTCCAACGTGCACCGGGGTGGGACGGTCGAGGCGATCGAGCTGGACGAGGAGTACGAGCGTACGGCGGTCCGGTCGGCGCAGATCATGGGCCTGCGGGTGGCGGGCGTCGACATGCTGGAGGGGGCCGACGGTCCGTTGGTCATGGAGGTCAACTCGTCGCCGGGTCTCGAGGGGATCGAGCGGGCCACCGATCTGGACGTGGCCGGTTCGATCATCGACTTCGTCGACAACCAGGTGGCCTTTCCGGAGTTGGACGTGCGCCAGCGCCTGACGGTCAGCACCGGCTACGGGGTGGCGGAACTGCTGGTGCGCGAGGACGCCCACCTGGTCGGGCAGACCCTGGCGGATAGCGGCCTTGCGGAACGGGACGTCCAGGTCCTGACGCTGCACCGTGGCGCCCAGGTGATCCCGAATCCGCGGCCCAGTCGGGTGCTGGAGGCCAACGACCGGCTGCTGTGCTTCGGTCGGCTCGAGGAGATGCGCGACATGATCCCGGACCGGCGATCGCGCCGCCGCCAGGTGCGCGTGCTGCCCGAGGACGCCCTGGCCCCGAACGCCGAGGACGAGTCCGAGGCCTGAGCGAGCCGACCGGTCAGCGGCGGCGGCCCTCGTCGCCGTCGAGGTGCACCTGCAGCACGGCCCGGAGGTCAGCCGAGGAGGCGCCGAGCCGCACCTCGTAGTCGCCGGGGTCGGCGTACCAGCCGGGCTCCGGGCGGTGGCCGGCGCCGGTTCCGCCGCCGCCGGCGGCCACGGGGGCGTTCGAGTTGCGGTCGGACCAGGTGGGGTCGGCCGGGTCGTAGTAGGCGAAGGCCCGGTGGCCCAGTTCGACGACGGCCTCGACGGTCTCGCCGGGGGCGACCTCCACCTTGGCGAAGCCGCGCAGCTCCTGGGGTGGCCTGGCCAGGGCGGGGGCGAGCGGCGCCACGTAGCACTGGACGACCTCGCTGCCGGTTCGGTCGCCGGTGTTGGTGACCGGCACCGTGGCCTTGAATGTGGCACCGTCGGCGAGTTCGTCGACGGTGGGCACCGACGAGAGGTGGGCCTCACCCCATTCGAGGGTGGCGTAGCCGAGGCCGTGGCCGAACGGGAAGCGCACCCCGAGGTCGCGGGCCTCGTACCAGCGGTACCCGACGAACACGCCCTCGCCGTAGTGGACCTGCCCGTTCTCGCCCGGGTAGTTGGTGAAGGCCGGGGTGTCCTCGAGCCGGTGGGGGACGGTGGTGGGGAGGCGCCCGCCGGGCTCGGCGTCGCCGACCAGCACGTCGACGAGGGCGTCGCCCATCTCCTGGCCGCCGAACCAGGCCTGGAGGACGGCGGCGGGCTCGTCGGCCCAGTCCATGGTCACGACCGAGCCGGCGTTCACGACGACGACGGTGCGGGGGTTGGCGCCGGCGACCCGCCGGATCAGTTCTGGCTGGTCGCCGGGGAGGTCCATGGACTCGCGGTCGCGGCCCTCGGTCTCCCAGTCGTCGTTGGTGCCGACGACGAGCACGACGGCGTCGGAGGCCTCAGCGGCAGCGACGGCCCGTTCGACGAGGTCGTCCTGTTCGGGGGGCCGGAGTCCGACCTGGGCGCCGCGGAAGAGGAACGCCCCGTGCGGGACGTATTCGACCACGATCTCGACGGGCTGGCCGGCCTCGAGTTCGAGGGCCGTCGAGACCTCGCTGCTACCGAGGTTGAAGAAGGCCTCGCCGGACGGTGGCGGGTCGGCGATGCCGTCCAGCAGGATTTCGCCGTCGACGGAAACCCGGGCGCGGCCGACCTGGACGAGGGTGAGGTGGTGGGTGCCGGTCTCGTCGGGCACGAGGGTGCCGGTGGCGCGCCACGAGTAGTCGCCGGGAGCGGCCAGCCCCGGCGGGTCGGCCGTTTCGAGGAGCCGTCCGTCGTCGGCGGTGTCGACGTGGACCGGGTCGCCCGTCCAGTCGCCGCCGTCGAAGTGTTCGAGGCGGAAGCCGTCGGGCAGCAGGCGTGCCGGGATGGGCCGGGTGCTGCGGTCGGTGCGTGCTCCCAGGCTGTCGAGCCCGTCGACGTCGAGGGGCAGGACGCCGTCGTTGCGGAACAGCACCGTCGCGTCGGCGACAGCCCGGCAGGCCAGTGCCCGGTGGCCGGCATCGTCGAGCCGTCCCTCCGGACGGTCGCGTGGGTCATCGAAGGCACCGGTGCGCTCCAGCAGGCGCAACTGTCGATGGACGGCGGCGTCCAGCACGGCCTCGTCGAGGTCGCCGGCCTCGACGGCCTCGACCAGTCGGTGGCCGTAGAAGCGGCCCCGGCCGGGCATCTCGAGCGTGAGCCCGGCCTCGGCCGACCGGACGGTGGAGCCGTGGGCGAACCAGTCGGTCACGACGATGCCGTCGAAGCCCCACTCGTCCAGGAGGATGTCGGTCAGGAGGCGCCGGTGCTCGGCGGCGTAGGTGCCGTTGATCCGGTTGTAGGACGACATGATCCCCCAGGCGCCGGCCTCCCGGACCGCCATCTCGAACGGCACGAGGTAGACCTCGCGGAGCGCTCGCTCGGGAACCACCGAGTCGATGGTGGTGCGCTCGAACTCGGAGTCGTTGGCGACGAAGTGCTTGACCGTCGTGCCGATACCGCCCCCCTGGACGCCGCGGACGTAGCCGGCGGCGATGGACCCGGAGAGGTGGGGGTCCTCCGAGTAGCACTCGAAGTTGCGCCCGCCGAGTGGCGAGCGGTGGATGTTGACCGTGGGCGCCAGCAGGACGTGGAAGCCGCGGGCGGCCGTCTCGGCAGCGAGCACGCCGCCGAGTTCCTCGACCAGTGCCGGGTTCCAGGTGGCGCCGAGGGCGGAGCCACACGGGAGGCACAGCGCCGGGGTGCCGGTGCCGAGCAGGCCGGCGCCACGCGCCCCGTTGGGGCCGTCGGTGACCTTGAGGGCCGGGATGCCGAGCCGCGCGACGCCGTTGGCGTCCCAGATGCCGCGCCCGGTCATGAGGTCGGCCTTCTCGGCCACCGTGAGTTCGCCGAGCAGTTCCTCGATGCGGTCGGCCATGCCCCGGATCATCGCCCACTTGCCGCCGCCACCCCAAGGCGAACCGATGTCGTCGATCGCCTAGGATCGCCGCGCGACGAGAGTCCACAGGCGTCAGGGGAGGAGTGCACGATGAGTGGTTCGGTGGTCGAGTTTCCTGTCAACGGGACGAGCGCTGCCGGCTACCTGGCCGTGCCTGAGGGCGGCGGACCGGGGGTGCTGGTGCTCCAGGAGTGGTGGGGGCTGGTGCCCCAGATCAAGGGTGTCTGCGACCAGTTGGCAGGCGAGGGCTTCACCGCCCTCGCACCCGACCTCTACGGCGGCGAGTTCGCCGAGCACACCGAGATGGACAAGGCCGGCGAGCTGATGACCTCGCTGCCGCCCGACCGGGCAGCCCGCGACATGTCGGGCGCCATCGACCACCTGCTGGCCCACGAGGCCACGACCGGCGACGCCGTGGGCGTGGGCGGCTTCTGCATGGGCGGGATGCTGACGCTGCTGATCGCCGCCCGGGAGGGCGACCGGGTGGCGGCCGCCGCGCCGTTCTACGGGGCGCCCCTCGGCGATGGGGCGCCCGACTGGTCGGGCCTGACGGCCAAGGTCGAGGGCCACTTCGCCGCCGTCGACGACTTCTTCCCGCCCGACGCCGTCGAGGCCCTCGGTGAGGAACTGCGCGGCATGGGGAAGGACGTCGAATTCCACGTCTACGAGGGGACCGGCCACGCCTTCGCCAACTGGGAGAACCCGCTCGGCACCCACGACGAGGCCGCCGCGGCGTCCGCCTGGAACGCATCGGCCCCGCCACACGGCGATCGTCCCCGAGATCGTCGTCGGCGACTGCGACGCCGCCCTCGCCTTCTACGCCGCGGCGTTTGGCGCCGAGGAGCTGATGCGCCACGCACTTCCGGACGGGCGGATCATCCACTCGGAGGTCTCCTTCGACGGCTCCCTCGTCTTCGTGACCGACGACTTCCCCGAGATGCACGGCGGCCAGGGCACCTCACCGACCGCCATCGGCGGCACGCCGGTCTGCCTGCACCGCGACGTTGCCGACGTCGACGCCGCCGTCGAGCAGGCCGTCGCGGCGGGTGCCACGCTGCTGATGGGCCCCGAGGACATGTTCTGGGGCGACCGCTACGCCCGCCTCACCTGCCCGTGGGGCCACCACTGGTCGCTGGCCACGCCCGGCCCCGGTCCTGACGCCGAGGCCACCGCCGCCGCCGAGGCGGCCTTCGACGAGGGAACGCAATGACCGACCAGGCCGCACCGCCCCGGGCGTCGTTCCGCTCGTTCGAGGAGTCCACCCGCGACGACTGGATGCTGATCATGTCGCAGCGGGGCGAACTCGAGGCCGCCCTGCCCGACCGGATCCTCGAGCAGTTCGGGCACCTGCGCAACGACTACGGCGGCTTCCCCGTGGACCGCCTCGAGCACAGTCTCCAGACGGCCACCCGGGCCGAGCGGGCCGGCTGCGACGACGAGTACGTGCTCTGCGCCCTGCTGCACGACCTCGGCGACCCGCTCACGCCGTACAACCACCCTGACGTGGCCGCAGCGATCCTGAAGCCGTTCGTGTCCGAGGCCAACCACTGGATGGTCGAGCACCATGGCATCTTCCAGGGGTACTACTTCTGGCACCACCTCGGTATGGACCGCAACACCCGCGACCGGTTCGGCGACTCGCCCCACTACGACCGCACCGAGGAGTTCTGCGCCGAGTACGACTCGCCGGCGTTCGACCCCGGGTACGACTCGCATCCGCTCGGGCACTACGAGCCGCTGATCCGCCAGGTCTTCGGCACCAACCCGTGGGGCGACCTGCGGGGCGGCGCGACCGACTGAGCCTCCGGCGGGGAAGGAGGGCGCCGTGCCCGGTAGGGCCGAGGACCGGTCGATGGCGGCGATGTTCGAGATCCTGTCGCCCATCGCCGACCGGGTCGGCAACTGACGCCAGTCCGGACGCGACGGCGCCGGACCCGGCCTAGCATCGGCGGACCATGATCCTCTCCGACCGCTCCATCCGCGAGGCCGTGGCCGCCGGGCGCATCGTCATCGAGCCGTTCGACGACGGCTGCGTGCAGCCCTCGTCGGTCGACCTGCACCTCGACCACCGGTTCCTGGTGTTCCGCAACCACACCCGCGGCCTGATCGACGTCAAGGAGGACCTCTCCGACCTGACCGAGCAGGTCGAGGCCACCGACGACGACCCGTTCATCCTCCACCCCGGCGAGTTCGTGCTGGGCTCCACCTCGGAGCGGGTCGTGGTGCCCGACGAGCTGGTCGCCCGCCTGGAGGGCAAGTCCAGCCTCGGCCGGCTGGGCCTGCTGATCCACTCGACCGCCGGCTACGTGGACGCCGGCTGGGACGGCCAGCTCACCCTCGAGCTCTCGAACGTCGCCAACCTGCCGATCACGCTCTACCCGGGCATGAAGATCGGCCAGATCTCGTTCATGCAGATGACGACGGCCGCCGACAACCCGTACGGGGCCGGCGTGCTGGGGTCGAAGTACCGGGGCCAGGAGGGCCCGCGGCCCAGCCGCTACTGGGAGAACTTCGGGCGCTGAACCGTCCGGGTGCCCGGCTTCAGGCGCCGCTGTTCTCCAGGGCGTCGAGCACGTGGAGGGCGATGTCGCCCACCTTCACCTCGGAGTCGTCGACGCCCTCGCCCTTCACACCGTCGTCGATCATGACGTAGCAGAACGGGCAGGCCGTGGCGATGCGGGTGGCGCCCGTGGCCAGCAGCTCCTGGGAGCGCTCGACGTTGATGTTCTTGCCGATGTGCTCCTCCATGAACATGCGGCCGCCGCCGGCGCCGCAGCACATGCCCTTGGTGCCCTGACGACCGGCCTCGACGACCTCGACGCCGCCGATGCTGGCGACCACGTTGCGGGGCGCCAGGTACACGTCGTTGTGGCGGCCGAGGTAGCAGGAGTCGTGGTAGACGAGCCGCTCGTCCAGCCGGGCCTCGGACAGGTCCAGCTTCCCGGCGTCGATGAGCCACTCGAGCAGCTGGCTGTGGTGGACGACCTCGTAGTGGCCGCCCATCTGCGGGTACTCGTTGGCCAGCGTGTTGAAGCAGTGCGGGCACTGGGTGACGACCTTCTTGACGCCCATGCCGTTGAGCGTCTCGACGTTCTGCATGGCGAGCATCTGGAAGATGTACTCGTTGCCGGAGCGGCGGGCCGGGTCGCCGGTGCACATCTCCGACGGGCCGAGGATCGAGAACGACAGGCCGGCCCGCTGCATGAGCTTGGCCATGGCCCGCGACACCTTCTTGTTCTTGTCGTCGAACGAGCCGGCGCAGCCCACCCAGTAGAGGTAGTCGGCCTCGAAGGGATCGCCGCCGTCGATGACCTCGATGCCCTCCAGGTCGCCCACCCAGTCGGCCCGCTCGCTCTGCGACAGGCCCCACGGGTTGCCCGAGTTCTCCATTGCCCGAGTTCTCCATGGACCGGTAGGCGGCGCCCAGCTCGGACGGGAAGTCGGACTCCATGAGCGACAGGTAGCGCCGCATGTCCAGGATCTTGTCCAGGATCTCGATGTTGACCGGGCAGTGCTCGTCGCAGGCCCGGCAACTGGTGCAGGCCCACAGTTCCTCGGAGGTGATGCGGTCGAACATCCAGTTGGCGGGCACGGTGATCTCGGCGTCGGTGCCGATCGGTGGCGACACGACGGGGGTGCCGGTGGCGGCCATGACCTCGCCGGTCTTGAGGACGATCTCGCGGGGGTCGAGCGGCTTGCCGGTGGCGTGGGCCGGGCAGACGGCGGTGCAGCGGCCGCACATGGTGCACGAGTCGGTGTCGAGCAACTGCTTCCAGGTGAACTCCTCGATGGTGGAGGCGCCGAAGCTCTCGAGCTCGGTCTCCATGAGGTTGGGCAGCGGCTTCATGGCGCCCTTGGGGCGGTCGCGGTCGCGCAGGTACATGTTCAGCGGCGACGTGAACATGTGGCGCAGCATCGTGATCGGCAGCAGCGCCAGGAACGCCATGAAGGCGAGGACGTGGGCGATCCACCAGGCCTGGTGCCAGCCGTGCACCGAGTCGGCGAAGAAGGGGGTGGCGTCGACGGCCTGCGCCAGCGGGTAGCCGACGATCGACCAGGTCTCGGCCGACGGGAACTCGCCGCCATCGGCGTCACCGGATTCGGCGCCGAGGCGTTCCGCATCGCTGCCACCGCCAATGCGGTAGGGGCGGAAGCGGCGGGGCCCGAAGCGACGCAGCAGCGCCCAGGCCACGCCGACCAGGAACAGCACGCCGGCCACGTCGCCGACCAGCGTGTAGGCCCGATACACGTCGCCGTGGAGGAACTTGAGGTCCTCGGGCACCTGGTGGTTGACCTCGAGGACGGTGGTGACGGCCAGCAGGATCAGGAACGGAAAGTAGATGAGCGAGTGCATGACGCCGGCGGCGGGCTCGCGCAGCAGCGTCTGCATGTAGACGCCGGAGCGGAAGTCGCCGAAGCGGCGCTGGGCGTTGGCCCCGGTGGTGGCCCGGTTGTCGGGGGTGCCGCGTTCCCAGTTCTTCATCCGGTTGGCGAACAGGACGGCGCCGTAGACGATCAGCACGGGGATGACCGTGTAGAAGGCGACCTTCAGGGCGTCGGGGACGTTCTGGAACACCTCGCGGGTGATCTCGGAGTCGTCGTGCCAGCCGTTGACGGTGGCGGCGACGCCGGAGAGGGCGGTGAAGAGGGCGACGGCGATTCCGAGCCCGATGACGACGTGGTGGGGCCTGAACCTGCGGTCTTCCATCGTGGCCGGAGGATAGTCCGGGCGGGTCGCGGGGTCGTCGTCCAGGTGGCGACCGAGGAGGAGGTGGACGGCCTCGGCGTCGCCGAACACGGCTCGCCCGGCTGCGGCGCCGAGCCGCTGTCGGTGGGCTGACTCGACCGGACCGTACGCGAGGGGACCCCTGCCCCGCGGGGTGGTCAGCCCGCCTGTCGGGCGACCGCCTCGGCGGCGGCGCGTGCGGCCTCGGGGTCGAGCGACCGCTCGAGGACCGGCTTCTGGTCGACCGGTCGCAGGTCGTCGTCCAGTTCGTAGACGAGGGGCGTGCCGGTCGGCAGGTTGAGGTCGGCGATGTCCTCGTCGGAGATGCCGTCGAGGAGCTTGCACAGGGCCCGCAGGCTGTTGCCGTGGGCGGCGACGAGGACGGTGCGGCCGGCGGTGAGGTCGGGGACCGCCGCCTCCGCCCACCACGGGCCCAGGCGTTCGACCACGTCGGCCAGGCATTCGGTGTGGGGCACGGCGTCGAGGCCGGCGTAGCGGGGGTCGGCGTTGGGGTTGTGCGGGTTGTCGTCGGCGATCGGCGGGGGTGGGGTGTCGTAGCCACGGCGCCAGGCGTGGAGCTGCTCGTCGCCGAAGCGCTCGCGGGTGGCGGCCTTGTCGAGGCCGGTGAGGTCGCCGTAGTGGCGTTCGTTGAGTCGCCAGTCCCGACGGACGGGGATCCATGACCGGCCGAGGGCGGCCAGGGCCAACTCGGCGGTGCGGATGGCCCGGGTCTGCAGGGAGGTGTGGACCACGTCGGGGAGGATCCCGGCCTCGGCGAGGAGTCGGGCGCCGTCGCGGGCCTCGGCCTCTCCCAGTGCGGTGAGGTCGCAGTCGTGCCACCCGGTGAACTGGTTGGTGGCGTTCCACACGGACTGGCCGTGGCGCAGGACGATCAGCGTGGGCATGGCGGCCAGTCCACCAGAGAATCCCGGGAAAAGCACCCCTTGGAAGTTGATAAAGAGAGACTCAACTTAGTAGAGTGGTATCAGCCCACAACAGGTGGGAAGCCGGGGATCAGCCCCTAGGGTGCCCGCCGGCCCGCAGTCGCCCCCCTGCTG